>ENA-UEQH01000682-UEQH01000682.1-human-gut-metagenome-genome-assembly--contig:-NODE-682-length-17195-cov-29.376504_pt1 | contig 17195 bp, 13 predicted proteins | sample MGYA00242945_ERZ507943 | MGnify/ENA primary metagenome ERZ507943 (study PRJEB26167, sample SAMN06115418) | human gut metagenome | host: Homo sapiens | place: China:Hubei | collected 2015-03-06... | reverse complement strand
CCACATATTCTATTCCGTTTGCAGCTGCAAAATCCACACAGGCAAGGCCACCCTGAGTAGTAAGCGTCACTTCACGGATTACATCTCCCGGTTTAATCCAATCCGTGCATTCTATCTGATTGGGTTCATTCAGATTAAGAACAAAGTAATTATTTTGTACAAACTCACCCGGATTGTTGCCAACCATCACATAACGCCACGGAGATTTGTAATCGGCCAGATCAAGGTGCACTTCTCCAGACAAATCAGACAGAAGTCCTATACCGTTTTCATCCTTCTTCAGTTTCATTCTGGAGTAATCCACCAAAGCCGCTTCGCCAATGGCAACATACTTTTCTGAACCGATTTTCACAATCTGAGGTCTGTCCAGACTGCCCTCTAATTGCCTGAGGCTTGTTTCATAAAAAGCAGACTGTGCCCGCTCTGTAGCCCATGTCGTACAGTCAGAGCCAAAAACAAACTCTGTATTTTCCTTTAACAGAACCCTGTTCCAGAAGTCAAGTTCATCAAAACTGTATCTGAAAGCAAGGCCTTCATCATATAGGCGGACATCAACAATCATATCCTTGTTATTTACCGAGGATGACAATTGCAGGGCAAGGCTGTTATAACAATCGTTTATACGACTGTTTTCTCCATAAAGCGGCTGCCAGCTGCTTCGCACCTCATCTTCAGTCTGTTTTTTCAGAATCCATTCGCCTTGTACAATCTCTTTGTCAAGTTCAAACTGGAGTGTTTTTACGTCCAGCAGTTTCTGTCCACTTGTATATAAAGCAATTGCCACATTCTGTTTCCCGACATTTATCTCAGCTCTGAGCTTTTTGCCAGGACTTTCCAATACGGATTGTGAAAAAGAAGATACAGCTTGTAACAGTACAATCAATAATAAAAAAATTCTATTCTTCATTCTATCAGTAACATTTGTAAATTCATATTATAATTACAATGCTCCGATAAAAAATTATCGAAGCATTGGTAAAAGCTATTCGAATACGTACCAGTTACAGTAGTAAGCTGGAATTTCAATTTCCATATCTACGGAATAATCACGGTTCAATTTTTTCACTTCTGTAGTGCCGTCCGACTTCCGGATTGTCACCTTGTCTTGTAATCCCGTATAATACAAAGGAACGCGTATGTTTTTCTTGATAGGACTGGATAATGGATTGTACACCATCATCAAACCTTTTTCCTTTAGTTCTGGATTGACATGTATAAAGCCATCCCAGTCACTTCCATCGGCACGTCGCAGATGAATGATGTCCGAATTTAAAATTGCGCGATGCTCTTTGTAAAAATCAACCCATTTTTTTACGATTGCTTTTGTCTCCGGAGCATCATACAGTTGCGGACCACGGTAACAGGCTATAACACCTGCACCAAAGTTATTTGCCAGACGCATTTCGTAATGAGGCAGGTGTTCATTCAAAGGCTCTATTGTGGCCTCCTTTCCACCCCCATGATACTCAACCAACGGCACCATCATCCAACCCATAGAAGGGGCCTTCAGCCATGTTCCATCATAAATGTTCTGTCTTTCGATAATCTCTTGCTGTTTACGGGGTAATGACCAGTTGGTTTCACGATAGCCCATGCCGGTCTTGTTCTGCCCGTTCATAAAGTACCAGTCCGGAATATTCAGAAATATACCTTGCGATTTGCAATCCTGATAAAATTTCTTTATGGTCTGATACTGCTTCCATTGAGAGTCATTCAAGCCCTTATGTCCGGGATGGGAGGTTGAGGCACATTCATCACCGGGATAACTGCCGTCGTGCTCCAAAATATCCTGACCGGTTTCTTTAAAATAGGTTCTTAATTTCCGCATATATTCTTGTCCCCATTGGCTTTCGATACATGGAGAAGCACCAAACTGAGGAGTTTTTCCTTCGGGCATCACCACGTCATTCTCTTTGTCGATGCTTCGGCTGGCCAACAAAGAATAGCCACCCAAAGCGATTCCTTTGCTATGGGCATAATCGGCCAGGTCTTTCATTCTTTTCAGATTAGCCGGACTGTCATCTTCCATGTTTACGCCACTCCAAAATGTCATGATAACCATTTCGAATCCAACTTCTGCACATTGGTCGATTGCCTTTTTTACCGATTCATTATCTGCATTCCGGACATGCATGAAAATAGGATTCTCTGCAACCCAGGGTGCAGCCACTCTGTACATTTTTCTTATCTGAAGCGTCTTGCGTTCCTTGTCCCAAGAATCATGAAACAACTCCCAGATACGATGGCTTGAGAAGACACCCCCGGCCTTAATTTCGAAGGCAGGACCATATTCGGGGTAACTTTCAAGCAGACAAGGAATATTCATCAGCCAGTCTATCTGTGTCGTGTATTTAGGGTCTTTTTTCCAATGTACATGATGCTGTACCCCCTGATTGGCAAATTCATCATTTTTATCCTGCTCGTTGGCATGTACAAAATCCGATTCTACTGTGATATTAGGGGTAGTAAAACTCCGATTAAAGACTGCAGCATTCTCAGGCTCCATCACCGCTAAGATTTCACTTTTGTATGTATCCACACAGACTGGACCAGCCGAATTATTTTTAACCGACAGCCATTTGCTGATAAGAGGAATGCCGTCGTATATTTCATAATGAACATTTACCTCAAGATCCTTAAAATAAGCAAATTCCATTGAGCTGCCGGCTGCAGGAATACCCCCAAAAGCATTTAAGAAGTCAATACGGCATCTTCCCGGCTCTCCTTTTTCCGAAAATTCTGAATTGCCGCCATTCAAGTCCATTTTCCCGACCCGTACACATTGAGACAAGGCGTCGCCAGAAAGAGCTATCTCTTTCAGCTCATTCCATTTGACACCGTCGTACGAGAAACTGCAGATAACGGATGAGCCGGTACGCTGCATTTTCAGATAAACAGGCTCACCCGGACGGTATCCCGAAAATTCCATTTCGTATTCCACTCCTGCTCCCGTCACTCCAAATTTAGAATCCGCTGTGCGTAAATAGGTTTTTACTGTTTTATTATTGAACACCCATGCCATTCCCGGTCCCCAGCTGGCAGCTTTGTCCGTTCCAGGATGAATTTTAGTTATAAGCACTTCGGTGCCGGCAGGAAGTGTTCTCTCGGCATAAGCACAGGTATTGGCCGGAATCAATATTTCTCCGGACTTTCCTTCGTTCTCAAACGAATTCGACTTATTGCTGGCCGATGTTATTACATTCCAGCCGGCCGGTACGGATTGTATAAAATCCGACTTAAAGATGGATTCCCGGTTTTCGTCAGAAGTAAAGCGAGACTCCAATCGGCGCAGCAGTTGTTCGTTGGCCTTGTATTTCAGGATTAATTCTTTCCCTTTTGCCGGCCATACCGGATTGCTGGCCATCCACTCCTTGCGAGGTTTCCAAGCAAACCTTGGCTGGATGTCTGAAACCTCATACCCATCGTATTGGAAGGCCATCGAGTCTGGAGTCATGGCTTCTAACCACTCCGGCAATAAATAGTTATGCACAGGCTGTCCCAAAAGTCCCCCTATTGGAATCTGGATATGATTAATCTCAATCTCAGCTTCGGGCCGAACCGAGCGCAACATGCCCTCACCTGTCATCAAGTTATTTAAACGAACCGTCGTTCCATCTTTAAAAACACGTTCAATCAGTCCGTTGCTTATGACCAAATTGCCATCCGTCTCTTTTATAGAGGCACGATATTCTTTATTATTCAACATCCAGTCGTGCTGAACCTGACTGAATGTATTCGATTTTGCAGGCCCGTAAATCTGCAAAACCACACATGCAAAAAAAATCAGTCTTTTTTTCATTGTATTTGAGAATAAGGTATATTTTTTACTTATGTTCTATTTCTTCCGATTGACATATTGCTTTCGACATTCCTATCAATCCCAGAACTATCATAACCAGGAACGCCAATTATCGCAAGATGTCTTAATGCGCTGTGCAGCAGTCGTATTGCCATAATGTTTTACTATTGTACGAAGATTACCCAGTATATATTCGGCTTCGGCTTTGGATTCGTCAGATTGCATCATAGCCAGAGCTTGTTTTATCTCAGCCTGATACAGTTCTTCAACTTTAGTATGTTCGTCTGTTTCTGAATAATCATACAAAATGTTATCATACCGGTCGTAATTGCCATCCCAATACTGCAACATCGGTTCAAATTTCCCGACATAACCACGCCAGTATTGAGTTAACGCCCAACATTCTTCAAAAGAATTACGACGACCGATAGCATATTTTAAACGTGCCATACCCCGTATATCGGCCGTTTCACCGTATTTCATCTGATTATACAATTCCAGCATTCTTACAGCAAACTTATATTTAATCCTTCGTGAATCTTGTAATAGTTTATCAGCAGTTTTGGTTTCCCATTCCCATTCTCCATCATTAAACCATCTGCTCGGATAAACACAGAAAGGATCCCTTTTAAGATAACCGTCCTTATAGATATTCATGGACTGTAAATATTCATCCGAAACATCAGCAAAGTACTGAACAGCTCTCTGGTAATTTTCCTCACGAAGGGCAAGGGTTCCTATAAGTTCATTAAGATAGTCCGAATCGTATCGGGCATATTTTTTCAGATGAGCAAACAGTTTGTTTCCAGAAGCAATACCTCGCTTCACATCTATCAGCCGGGCTGATGAAAGCGACCCCATCAACTGAAAAGAAAGAGAGCCATAATCATGGGTATTCCAAAAGCGTTCACTTTTTCTCATTTCTTCAAGAGTCTGTGTTTGAGTCGCTCTTTCCCAAAATGTGTATGTATAATCCGCCCCTACTTCAATATGCCGTTGCTTCGTATTAAGCAGATTATCAGCATAACCGCATAGCAGTATGGCTGTAGTATAATCTTTTTTATCCCACAACTTCGGAACCAGATTGATATAAATAATGTTCTGCATCATTCTATTCCATTCCACTGCATCCGGCGAAAGCAGATCAATTTTTGACTCCATCCACTTTAAGTCAGACAGGAGTAATGAATTGTTACCGTTTTCAGCATCTATTTTCATACGGTAGGCACGGGCATGGTCACGCAAATCCTCTGATGAAAACGAGTGCTGTAATGCCTGACGGATATACTGTGAAGCCTGACGGCTGTCCGAATAAAACTCTCCGTACATATAGGCTAAGGCAAACTCCCAGTCACCTCGACTTTTTACCTTCTTTTTTCTTAACACACTTTCCGCAACGGGCCGTATGGCGCAAAATGTGGCAGAGTCATTCGAAACTTTTTGGATATATGACAACAATTCCGGATTATCGGGATTGCGTTCAGCCATGAACGCAACAGGATTACTGGATTTAATTGAATAGAAATCACCCGATTGAGCAAAGCATTCATTTGCAGCATCAGCATTACCCAACCGATACCAGCATCCGGCCACATATCCCAGTGCCATTCGCTTGAACAGGTTTTCATCCGGTATTTTCTGAAAAGCTTTCTTAAAATATTCTACACATTCATCGTAGTTGCGCGATGCAAAAAGAGCCCTTACGGTCTGCAAAGCATAGCGGTCCTTAATTCGCGTTCCATCATAGCCTTTACATTTATCAATAATATCCTGAAAATCACCTGTCACATAGCTTGAGTCCCTGGAAGATGGATAGTACCAAGGCGAATTGATCTCATTTCTGCGTTCTTCCAAATCTTTGGCAGTAGACAAGAAGTCGGCTAATTCCAGATCTTTAGCATTTTGCAGATAGATATAAAAAAGATTATCCGTACGGGTACTACGATCATCGTATCCCCAAATTATATTGTCGATTATGCTTCTATCATCCTTATACACGACCTGTTCTATATCATCTAATGGGATTTTTTCAGAGGTCAGTTTTTGCCATAACCGCAAGTTCTCCTGCTTGTAAAAATCTTTGGTCAACAAGCCGTTCCAGTTCGAAGTAAAGAAGTTGGGTGTCGGTATAATTGGAGGAAACGGGCCACAAGCATGGACATGAGAGAATGTAGCAAGTACAATCACTACTGCACTACTTAGTTTCCGTATGAGAGAAAATTCTGTTGATTTCATCAGCTGTATATTTTGAGAAATTACATAAATCAAAATGATATAAAATATTACTGTGTCGAGTAGAAGGAATTTCTTGCTCAATCATGGCTTTTACGGACATAATATCCAGATATTCGGAATCTTCCACTCTGATTTCATCTCCTTTTCGGATTATCATCTCTTTATAAGGCACATCTTCAAGACATTGGTACGTATGAGGATTCTTTATGGTTTTGAACTTCGTGGTATCTTGTACGTTTACCCCATTCAGCAGCCCTACAAACTGGCGTTTACGAAACAGGAGTTGCCATGAGTAGGTAGGATAAGCCACATCAAGATGCAGTGGAAAATCGCTCAGATGCTTCAGATAAGGCTCTATATCCTTTTTATCCAAGATAGAATTGGCTGCATCCGGATCACTGAAATTCCCGGTATTATATACCATCAACACGCCATAGTCAACCGGAGGAGCCTGGCGTGCCAATTGATGTAGCCGGATTGTGGAACTGAAATTCCACGGCAAATCATGTTTCCGGATTTCATATCGGACAGAATCACACAAGGTAAAGAACGACTGTTCGGTAGAGGTTGTCCAATCGCAATCTAACTGCAATCCCGATACATTGGGCAATGCATTATACGAACACATATTCTTAACGCGTGTCACAATATTTCTGGCAAGTTGCCCTTCATATCCTTTTGCATCTTTCATTGCGTCCAGCGTAATATATACCACAGGGACAAACTCGATAAAACCCAACGAATCGTTTAACATGTAATAGGTTTTCTCCGGAATCCTGACCGTTGCGTTCGGAACAGCTTTGCTGCCGTCGACTACACTGACATTATCAACCGACACATCAAACATACGCAAATAAATACGCCCGATGTTATGTTTATGTATAAATGCAAAATCGGATGAATCTGGCGCAAATACGGTTTTCCAGTAATACACACTGTTTTTTTCATCATGTGAAAAGTTTCTACCATGACGGCAACTGCTAAGTGTGGCAAATAAGGCAAGTAGTAAAATAAGATGTTTCATGCGTTCGATTGATTGATTATCTTGATTGTAAGACGATCCCGTTGCCCATTGAAATACTTTTCTATAATCCGGGCAAAAATATCATCAGGAGAAACGATATCAAAAAGTGTCATGCAAGAGCAGAGTTTCTGGCTGTCAATGCCTCCAAATACTTCTGTAGCATCATGGGTAGGCAGATTAAGTATGATTTCTGAAACCTCTCTCAACCGTCGGGCAAGGACCGGATGCTCCAAATATGCAGCAGCTTCCTCCAACCCGGATATTCCATAAAACTTGGAATTGAAAGAATATCCCAGCTGTGCAAGCTGCGGAAAGATATACCACATCCAATGTCCCCATTTTCTGCCTCCTCGCAATTCTTTAAGAACGATTGGATAGATGGAATTTTGCGCTTCTATAAAGCGTTGAAGATTATAATTATCGTCTTTCATATTTTCGTAAGTCAGTTATTTTCAGGGTAATTTAGGCAGACCATCTACTAATGTAGGTTTTCCTTTTAGAAAATTCTTCTTGATATAACTTTCTATAAGCATAATCTATTAAAATTAACGATCTATTCGATTATACTCATATCAGGCAGTAAATTTCATTTTCCGGAACTTTTTCAGATACCTATCCCCCTTCTTTTATTTATTATTAATTATCATTTTTATATCGCCAAAAATACCTTTAGTAATGCTATCTATAGTTTCATCCATTCTACTTAAACGACATGCACTGTTTCCATCATTCAAATCTCTGAAATTATTTATTATAGTTACTTCTTATAGAATCTCCATGGCCTGTCACATTTCTTGTATCGCTTTCCTGAATATAAGAAGTACTGTGATTTAAATCCTTCCGGAAGAAGTTTGAACTGCTCTTCATTAATTTCTTTTTTAATATAATTGCCATTACAGTCTTTTATATAATGACCAGATTCATCTTTGATATATGCCGGAACATTGAGTCTGCATCCATTGCTGATTTCACACTTATCTGCTTCTAAATTCTCATTCACCCATTCAATATTCAGACTATTGTTCAATGGGATTCCGTTCATAAGATCCTCATAAAGGTATGTCGGACGTGTTTCATGATTTTTGGTTTTAACCCATTCATGATTGACAAGAGAATACACACTGTAGCCTCTGATAAGAAATGAAGCTCTAAAACATTTTTCTTGGCTTTCAAACGTTATATCAATTCCAGATACGTGACAGTTAAAAGAGCCACATTCAAAATAGGGTAAATCACTACACTTTTCATGATCTGATGTATGATACATTATAGGATCCTTTAATCCATTATTTTGTTCTTCATGATAATAGAACTCAATATCTTCCAAATAAATACGCCTCTTATCATTTATTAGAAAGTAACCGCCACAAAAAAGTTTTTTTGCAATACTTGAGAACTGTTTTAACAGCTCATCCTCTTTTTCTTGTCCTTCCAAATCAACTGCACCTTTAAAGGCTGTAAGGATAACATTAATTCCATCTGCTTTTTCAAATTCATCCAATATTTTTTCCCACATATTTTCTGAATTAAATTTTATTGGATTAATAAAGGCCTCATGTTTGGAATCATCATTTTCACCTTCTCCTCTTAGCCATCTCAGTTCAATACCGCACAAATTATTAGGATTTACAGGCTTTTGCCTATATGTTGGCTTCCATTTATTCATGTACCAAAAATTACTCTCTGATGCTAGAGCAATCATCTCTTCTTTTGTCAGAATATAATAATGGAAATCCATATCTACACCTTCTCCAGTGGCATGAACAAAAACCCATGGACCTTTAATCTTCCCTTCCAAGTAATCTCTTGTACATTTGGCTAAAGTTATGCCTATTGGAAAATTATGGCCTTTATGCGTTTTTACCTGTACATAAACCTTTTTCTTATTTCCAGGCTTGACACAAATCAAATCAACAGATTCATAGTTCGCCATAATTGTATTGGCATTTATAACATTCAATCCCAATTGCATCAACTTTGTTTGGACCAAATTCTCTCCAATTTCTCCTAACTTGCCCTTATTTAATGTTTCACTCATATTATTCGAATTCCATTTTGCCTTTTAATAGATTTCTATTTCGCAACGAATTATAAAATATCCACCTTCCAAAATTCCAGATATCTTCTCCTGAACCTCTCATAAACCTGGGAATAATATTCTGGCAGGTACTGTATCATCGCATCCACAAAGTCCTCCAAAGTAACAGCACTCAGCTTATAGGCAAGCTCCGGCTTCAGATACTTCGTAACCGAGCTGATTTCCTCTTCGGTTGACGGATGATTCTTGGGTGAAAGCACCACCGAATACGAATCCCTCAGCCCTTCTTTTATCCTGTACTGCTCTGTAAGCAAAAGGTTTCTGTAAATCTGCGTAAGTTTTACTTCACTTCCCATCAGCAGCTCCTCAAAGTCCGCGCTGAACAGACCGGTATCAACCAGCATTTGTTTCTGTTCCTCACAATGGCTGGCCTCGTTCACTCCGAGTACATCCGTGTATTTCGTCTCGATGGCTATGATATGCTTACCGCCCTTGTTGTCCACGAAACGGATATACGCATCCATAGCAGATTTGTCATTCGTGTAGTTCTCTATAGGTGTAGGTATAAACTCCAGACCGATTTCAGTCACCTCATATACCGGAAAGTTCCTGAAGACCGACCTCACGGCAAGCGTAACCATTGCCGGATCCTGCTTCAGCAGTAACATCAAAGGATAGAACAGGTTGAATGCCATCGGCTGGCTCGATAGCAGGTTGTTGAATAGCCTGAACCCGTCTATTGTCTCAACTGTCTTTTCCTTTTTTTTCTTTTCAACTCTTTTCTTGGCATACTCGAAAGTCTCCTTCATCAGGAAGTTCTTTCCGGACACCTCACCCCCACTGATCATGTTCCCATATTTTCGTTTGGAGGCTCTTGTTGGCCCTGTTCCTTCCTCTTCGCCTATCTCCACCCTGTACATGGACTGGAGCAACCTTGCCTTTCTAGTGAAAGCATTGTCGCTTTTACACTGTTTTCCGTATATCTCTTTATTGTCCATTTCTCTTAATATCATGCTATCCTATTACTTATAATATTTGAACCCCAACGTATCCTCTAATCCTCCAAAATTCTTTTCAAGATTATTGAAAATAGCTGATGTTTTTGTTCTTATAAGAAACTCATCAAAGTAAGCAATATCATGAATTGCTGATAGAGAGCTGTCTACAGACTTTGTGTAACCTGACAATATTTTTGCTTTAGAGTTTTTCTTAAATGCTTCTGCTCTAACCGGTGAACCTAATAGTGTTCTACAACTGCTAAAATGTACAAGACGATTCTCAAATACATTGCCTCCTATATCCAATAGTGTATCAAGTTGCAAATCTTCCTTTTCACCTTCAAGTTGAATAGCATTTGTATTACCATGAAAACTGAAATACAGAATGCTATAATTGCTCATGTATTCTTTCTTGCTGAACTGTTCCAGATAATATTTCAATTCTGCAAGTGTTGCCACTCTTCTGTAAATGTATGGTATGCCATACATCTCACTTATGTATTTCATCAATGGCTCAGAGTTCAAACTCAACCTGTTTGACCTTTTGGTTATTTGCCATTCTGTCTCTATACAAATTATACCATGTTTCATACTTCTTTGATTTAAAGCCTAAATTACAATGTTAGTGTACTTTTATAGAATTCAACTATTTCAGGTAACTTTTTGAAAAGAAATCCTTTTATTTTTTTACCTCATTTTGATACAAGTAGAGTTTTATACTCGCTGGCGGAATTAGATAGATAAAATATTTATGTATAAAAGTTGTGCATATTATTGATATCTAGTAAATTAAAGGTGACCAAACTTTTAATAGACAAATATCGTATGTACAACTTACATGCAATACTCGCAAAATTACTGAACATATGCAAGCAAGTAGCCGGAAATTTAGCCAATGAATCAGACAATGTACCTAGAGAAGAAGGAGTTCCCAGATTCTCAGACCTTAAAATAGTGATATTGAATATGACATCAGAAGCAGTTGGTATTGACAGTGAGTCATTTTTATTTGCAGAGTTGTGGAATATAAACTTGAGTTTCCCAATCTTATATCCCGCAGACAATACAATGACAGACGTAAAACCACTTCCTCCCTCTGCAATACAATCCAGGAAAGAATGTCCAAAGAAATAGATAAAGGCGAAGATTGTTTCTATATTGACTCGATGCCGGTAGAGGTATGCCGTTTTTCCCGTTCCAAACGTTGCAGGATGGGGAAGAAGGATTTTGAGAAAGCACCAGCAATCGGATACTATGCATCACAATGAGTGTATTATTACGGATATAAACTCCATGCCGTCTGTGGATTAAGTGGAGTCATCCATTCCTTTGATCTCACCAAGGCAAGTGTACATGACATTCATTACCTGAAGGGTATGAGGTGGACTATAGTAATTGTACTGTCATAGGTGAAAGGGGATATATAAGCTAACCCTCAGCCCCCCCTTCATCATTTAAAAGACCAACCCCCACCACAGCAATGCCAAACTCACGTTATTGCAAAGCCATAAGTTTACTATTACTGTGATAAACTCAAACCGTAACGACAAAAACCTGCATCAGCAACCATACTTCATCTAAGAATCAAGGGGAAAATCCCCAAATCCCTATACGATTTAGGGATTTTCCTACCCAAGGATAGGATTTTTCTTTTCTTCATGTAATTTTCCCGTCATACTTTTGTAACGTCCAAGGAAGAGATAAATCTTCCACTAAATACGACAATATGAAAAAGTACATTTACAACAACACAATACGGATATGGATGCTGCTGGTCGCAGTGCTGGCACTCTCATCCTGCCACGTGGAAATACACGAAGACCCGTACGACCCTACTCACCATTTGTGCAGCTATGTATGGCACGACAGCTGGAGGGAGGACCGATTTACCGACGGACATCAGGAGCTACGATTCTTTCCGGACGGAACTGGTACAGACGACCTTTGGTTCGCAGACGACTGGGGAGAGGTTATTCAGAGTAGCCGGGTGCGTTTTTACTGGTCATGGAGAGGATCTTCCATTCGCATGGAATATCCCGACGGAGTTTCTTTCCTTGATAATGTACGATTGGACCACAACTGGCTAGAAGGTTACCTGAATGATGTGTGGGTAGATTTTGAAGGATATTAAGGCTATAAATTTAACTGATAAGAATTTTCATATAACTGTCTTCAATAAAGATAATTAATTTTTAGTTTGCGCGTGAGACGCCCTTGGCAATTCAGTTTGCTGAGGGCGTTCTCTTTTTATCAAGACCTATAGCTGTCCGATAATTGACACCGATTCCTTACGCCTCTCTTCCGGCTCGTGCCGCTACCCAGATACCAGCTTCATACAGCAGACACATGGGCAGTGAAACCAGCAGCAGGGTGAAGATATCCGATGTCGGGGTAATGATGGCTGCCAGTGCCAGCAGCACCACAATGGCATGGCGGCGGTAATGCCGCATCTGAAAAGCCGTCAGGATACCCATGCGCGACAACAGCCAGCACAGCACGGGCAGCTCGAACACGCATCCCATAAACAGACTCATCAGCAGCAGGGTATCCATGTACGACTGCAACGAAATCATGTTCACCACTACCTCACTGACCTGATAGCTTCCCAGGAAACGGAAAGTGAGCGGAAATATCAGGTAATACGACAGGAGTACGCCCAGGAAAAACAGCACGAAGCCGGATACTACCGAACGTACCACGCATCGCCGCTCGTTGGCATACAGCGCCGGAGCGATAAAGTGAAAGAGCTGGTAGAGCAGGTAGGGCGATACGATGAGGATTCCCATGTAGACGGATGCCTGCATGTGGATAAGGAACTGAGATGCCAGTCCGGTATTGATGAGCTGGATATCGGATACCTGAAAGAGGGATGCTCCCGAAGAGAACCACCCTCCTACGGCTTCCAGCCAGCGGTAGGTAATGAAATCGGTGCGCTGGGGACCCAGAATCAGGTCAAAGAGTGGCTCCTTCATACAAAAGGCAGCTACACTGGCTACTACCAGCGCCACTGCCATTCGTATGAGGTAAACACGCAGCACGTCAAGGTGCTCCCAGAAACTCATTGTCTGCTTGTTTTCCTCCTCCATTTATTCTGTCTTTTCTTTTTCTGCTTTCTGTTCTGTCTTTTCAGGTTTGTCGGCCGGTGCAGGATCTTCTATCCCGTTCATGCCTTCCTTAAAGCTGCGCACTCCCTTGCCTATGCCTTTCATCAGTTCCGGAATTTTCTTTCCGCCGAAGAACAGCAGGACGATGAGTACCAGAAAAATAATTTCCTGCAGCCCCAGGCCGCCTATAAATAAGATTGTATTCATATATAATATGTGTATGATTCCTGTTTGGTTAAGTATTCATGTCAGTCGCGGCAGACAGACTTACAGCGTCTCCTGCTTGAGTTGTTCTACAAATGCATCAATGCGGTGCAGCTCTTTCGGGATGTCAATGCTCTGCGGACAGTGGGGTGAACACTGGTTGCAACCGATGCAGTGACTGGCCTGACGCAGTTTGGGTACGCTGCGGTCATAACCTACCAGATAGGCTCGGCGTGCTTCGCGGTAGTTCTCATCCTGACTGCTTTTGGGGACGTTTCCTTCGTTCACGCACTTGTTGTAATGCACCAGAATGGCCGGAATATCAATACCATACGGACAAGGCATGCAGTATTTGCAGTCGTTGCACGGAATGGTGGGATACTTCATCATGAGCTGTGCAGTCTCTTCGAGGAAGTCTTTGTCGGCCTCGGTAAGCGGAACAAGGGGCGAGTAGGTACGGATATTGTCCTGCAGATGCTCCATGTAGGTCATACCGCTCAGCACGGTGAGTACCAGCTCGGGGGAACCGGCAAACCGGAAGGCCCACGATGCCACGCTTTCTTCGGGACGCTGCTGCTTGAGGCGTTCCACGATGTGCTGCGGCACTTTCGACAGACGGCCGCCCAACAGGGGCTCCATGATGATGGCCTGTATGTTCCGCTTGGCCAGCTCGCCATACAGATACTCGGCATTTACGTTGCTGCCGGTGGCATGGCGCCAGTCTACGTAGTTCAGCTGTATCTGCACAAAGTCCCAGTGGGCATAGTCGTGCAGTCCCAGTACGTAGTCGAACACTTCGGTCGTGCCGTGGAACGAGAAACCTAGGTTACGGATGCGGCCCGCCTTGCGTTCTTCTATCAGGTAGTCCAGCATTCCGTTTTCGATGTAGCGTTCCTTGAAGGTCTGCATACCGCCGTTGCCTACTGAGTGGAGCAGGTAATAGTCGATGTAGTCAATCTGCAAGTCTTCGAACGAGCGTTTGTACATGGCGATGGAGTTCTCGCGTGTCCAGTTCTTGAAGTTGGACAACTTGGTGGCGATAATCAGTTTTTCGCGCGGATGGCGTTTCAGGGCGATACCGGTTGCCTTTTCCGACCATCCCTGTACGTATACAGGCGACGTATCGAAGTAGTTTACACCGTGGGCAATGGCATAGTCCACCAGTTCGTTCACGGCATCCTGGTCTATCAGGTCTCCCTTGCCGTCGGGCGAAGGTACGGTAGGCCAGCGCATACAGCCGTATCCCAGCAGCGAGACTTTCTGTCCCTTGGATGAGGTACGGTAAGTCATTTTATCGGTAGGAACGGGCGAAGTAGCTGTTCCCTCTACAGAGATTTCTCCTTTTTTGCCGCCGCAACCCGTCAACACACCGGCCGATGCAGCAGCTGTGATTCCCACAATCTTAAGAAAATCCCTCCGGTTCATTCCTTTGGGATGCATATCTGTTTTATTGTCATCCATAAGTCAAATCCTCCTTCTTGTCAAATCATTTTATGTCTTTCGTGTCCTTCTACGTAGATGGCGCTGAACGGCCGGGCCGGACACAGGTTTTCGCAGGCTCCGCAACCAATGCATTTTTCGGTATCTACCACCGGAATCTTGCGTGAATCCGGCTGCTGCGGGTCGGATGCTACCATCGAGATGGCTCCCGTAGGACAGTGGCGGGCACAGTTTCCGCAGTCTACATTGTCGGTCAGCACTACGCAGTTCTTCTTAATCCATACTGCATGACCAATTTGTACAGACGACTTCTCGGCCTTGTCTATCAGTCTGATGGCACCTGCCGGACATACTTCGGAGCATTTGGTACACTCGGGACGGCAGTAGCCTCTTTCGTACGACATTTCGGGCTGCATCCAACGTGACAGGTCGGACGATGGACGAAGTACCTGATTCGGGCAGACGGAAACGCAGAGCTGACAGGCTGTACAGTGCTGACTGAAGTGACGGATACCCTGTGCTCCCGGTGGAACAAGAGGTGTTTGTCTTTCGGGGACTTTCTTGTCGGCGATGGCAGCCAGACCGCCGTCTACTTTCTTTTCCTGCGCATACAGCGTGCTGCTGGCTACTGCCAGTGCCGATGCCGACAGGAAGCTGCGGCGGCCGCGGTCTACGTTTTCGGTGTTATCGGATTTTGCAGCGGTATAAGTGCCTCTTTTTACATAGTGGAGGGCGCCTTTCTTGCAGGTGTCCAGACAGTCCAGACATACTACGCAGCGGCTGTAGTCTATCTGGTGCGATACGCTGTCGATGCAGGCTGCCTTACAGCGACGGGCACACAGTCCGCAACTGTTGCACTTGGTGGTATCAATTTCGGGACGGAACCACGAGAAGCGGGCAAAGAAGCTCAGCACGGTACCCACGGGGCAGATGGTATTGCAGTAGGTACGTCCGTTCCGCCATGCCAGCACGACGATAATAAGCAGAAATACGACAGACATCAGCAGGGCGGGCAGACTCTTCAGCCAGACCTCTGTTTCGTAAAACTGATAACTTTCTGCCTGCTCGGCCCAGTAAGCCAGCAGGTTATTGCCCCAGGCATATACGGGGGCTGCCAGTGCCGACACCATTCTGCCGTATGCGCTGTACGGGGCCAGCAAAACGACTACCGAACTTACTCCGGCTACCAGTGCCACTACAAAGAGTGCCAGTACGGCATAGCGCAACCACGATTTGGCAGGTGAGTAGGCATAACGGTATTTCTTTTGCCGCAGTCCCAGCCGTGCCACAACATCCTGAAACACGCCCAACGGACAGATTACCGAACAATAGATACGTCCCAGCAGCAGTGTCAGGGCAATCAGTACCACCACTACTCCTACGTTCAGGGCAAGTACAGCCGGCAGGAACTGTATCTTGGCCAGCCAGCCCAGCCATAAATGCAGGGTACCTGTAAAATCAAGGAACAACCCTGTGACCAGCAGTCCGCACAATGCCGCTGCCAGTCTCCTCCATTTACTCAACATAAAGCAAAAAAATTATTCGTTAGTTAGTTATTATTCTTCCATGCAGACCGGTATCTTCCTGCCTGATAAATGCTTGCCGCACCGCACGTCCTTAAAAAGTCCCGGATTCAGACTTTTTTCTGCCCTGCAGCCGACTCACGATACAAAAATAGCAGGAATTATTGAAAAAGCGCTCAATGAATTGGAAAATTATCTTGCTTTTTATACTTTTGCCTCCCGTCATTGAATTTTTCAAACATAATCATATCTAAAACAGTAAAATGAATTCATCAAAAGGGCATCCGAAAGGACTTTATTTACTTTTTGTAACAGAAATGTGGGAGCGTTTCAGTTACTACGGCATGCGCGCACTCTTTATGCTTTATATGGTGCAGGCATTGCTGTTCGACAAGGAGATGGCATCGCAAGTGTACGGCAGTTATACCGGACTGGTTTATCTGACTCCGCTGATTGGTGGCTATATAGCCGACCGTTACTGGGGTAACCGGCGTTCGATTGTGATTGGTGCCGTAACGATGGCTATAGGGCAGTTCCTGCTGTTCCTCAGTGCCTGCTATTTTCACCACATTGAAATGGCAAAGTACCTGATGTTTTGCGGACTGGGTCTGCTGATTCTGGGTAACGGGTTCTTTAAGCCGAATATCTCTACCATGGTGGGACGACTCTATACGGCCGATGACAGCCGGAAGGATGCTGCCTTTACCATATTTTATATGGGAGTGAACGTCGGTTCTACGCTGGCTCCGCTGATATGTGGTCTGGTGGGAAATACCGGACATCCAGAGGACTTCAAGTGGGGTTTTCTGGCATCTAGCCTCGGTATGCTG
>ENA-UEQH01000681-UEQH01000681.1-human-gut-metagenome-genome-assembly--contig:-NODE-681-length-17267-cov-18.252182_pt1 | contig 17267 bp, 16 predicted proteins | sample MGYA00242945_ERZ507943 | MGnify/ENA primary metagenome ERZ507943 (study PRJEB26167, sample SAMN06115418) | human gut metagenome | host: Homo sapiens | place: China:Hubei | collected 2015-03-06... | reverse complement strand
GTCGCCAGGAGCCTCCTCTGTACCTGCCACGAGAGAACCAATCATCACGCTGTAGCCGCCTGCAGCAAGCGCCTTCACAACATCGCCTGAATAGCGGAGTCCGCCGTCGGCAATCAAAGGCACACCTGTTCCCTCAAGCGCTTTGGCAACATCATAGACAGCAGACAGCTGCGGCACGCCAACACCGGCAACCACACGGGTTGTGCAGATTGAGCCCGGACCGATGCCCACCTTGACAGCGTCGGCGCCAGCCTCGACAAGCATCTTGGCTGCAGCACCCGTAGCAACGTTGCCCACAACGATGTCCACATCAGGAAAACGCTGCTTCGCCTCTTTAAGTTTTTCAATTACGAATTTGGAATGTCCGTGAGCTGTATCAATTACGATAGCGTCGGCACCGGCGTTTACCAATGCCTCCATACGCTGCAATGTGTCGACAGTCACACCCACACCGGCAGCCACACGCAATCTGCCCTTGGCATCCTTGCATGCCATTGGTTTGTCTTTGGCTTTGGTGATGTCCTTGTATGTAATCAAGCCTACGAGTTTGTTGTCTTTGTCGACAACGGGCAATTTCTCGATTTTGTGCTCTTGAAGAATCTGAGCGGCAGTCTCAAGGTCGCTGGTTTGGTTGGTAGTCACCAGATTTTCCTTTGTCATAACCTCATCGATGCGCTTGTTCATATCCCTTTCAAAACGCAAATCCCGGTTAGTCACGATGCCAACCAAATGACCTTCGTCGTCGACCACCGGAATTCCTCCAATCTTATATTCTGCCATGATGCCGAGAGCGTCGTGCACGGTAGAGCCCCGTTTGATTGTCACAGGGTCGTAAATCATACCGTTTTCAGCACGTTTCACGATTGCAACCTGACGAGCCTGCTCCTCGATGCTCATATTTTTATGAATCACACCGATGCCGCCCTCGCGTGCAATGGCTATAGCCATCTGCGACTCGGTCACAGTGTCCATCGCCGCTGTAACAAACGGTATCTTCAATTCAATGTTGCGTGAAAACTTAGTCGAGAGATCGACTGTCTTTGGAAGTACTTCAGAATAGGCGGGAATCAACAGCACGTCGTCATACGTGAGCCCGTCCATCACTACTTTATCTGCAATAAATGACATATGGGTTGAAAATTTATTGCACGCAAAGATAGCGCAAATTCGGCTAACGTCAAAAAAAATTTCTCTGTTTTTGCGTTTACTGTTGTCAGACGGCGAAAAAACACTACTTTTGTAAAAAACTTACTTAAACCGTTATATGTAATGAAAAAACATTTGTCACTTTTGTTTTTGTTGGCAGCCGTTGTCGGACTTAGTGCCAAGACTATTGACACTAAAGACCTTACCGTAACCGCTCCCGACACATGGATAGCCGAGTCGTCCGACGTGGGCTACCCCATAAGCAGCCTTGTAACTATGTCTAACGCTTCAGAAACGGAAATGCTGGTAATCGGCGTGTATGAAGTGGATGCCGACCTTCAATCTTTCCTGCAGCAGCAGGTGGTGGAAGGCTCCAACAACTTCTTCACCAACGCAAGTTATGTGGGCGAAATTCGCGACGAGAAGCTTGGAGGCGCGCCGGCGAAGGCTGTCGAGTTTCAGACCGATGTGCTCGGAGTGCCACACCGCGGCACTGCCTATGCGGCGCAGGCAAGTGTGGGCATGTGCTTCACGTTCTACGCCTACAAGACCGGAACCACTCCGACATCCAAGTCGATTCTGTCGACTCTGAGATTCAAGGACAATGTGGATGTGGAAAACAAGTCGTTGGCAGACAGACTGTCGGATTTTTCAAAATTAATAGCATCAAACCCATTAAAGATTGGCGACAACTTACTGCAAACCAAATTTGACGTCAACAATACGGCAAAAAGCATATTGTACGAATACAAACTCACCGACACCGTGGCCGACGACGCCACCGCCGAATATATGCAGTCGTATATGGAGGAAAACATTCTCAGTGCGTTCTCCGACGATTTCAATTCTTCGGATCTTGTACAGGAGGCTGCCAGAGCCGGCTACACTTTCAGATACCGTGGTGTGGACCAAAACGGCAGACAGATCTACAACGTAAAACTCACACCGACCGACTACGCTCCGTTGCTTCGTTAGCCCTGTCCCTGCGACACGGGCTTGAACGGAGATTCGGATGGACTGCATCCCACAGTTTTAAGGCGGCGCACATAGACAGTTGCGCCGCTTTTTGCATACAGACGGTCGCCAACCAGCTTCATTGCCTCAACCGCGGCTCCGCCCGGCAACGGAAGAATGGCGCGCACCCTACCGTTCTGGTCACACACCTGAACGCCCATATTGGTGGCCACAAACAAATTGCCGCGTATGTCAAACGTCATTTGACGCACCGTCGTATCTGCGCAATGCTCCACATTGTGAAGCCAATAGAACCGCTGTCTGCAAGCCACCGAGCCGTCAGCCGCGACAATTCCCGCCACAAGCCAATCCGAATTGCGCTCCGCCTCCACAAGAACACGATGGTCGGGGCTGATGGCTGTCGACTGTCCGCCCTTCTCTCCGAATACAAATCCTTCCGACGTTTTCATCAATGAATTATCAGGAAATTCCACCTTTCCGTCTGCCACTTCCCAACCCTCGCCTTCCACGACGAGCGACTGCAGCATATCGTTTTGCGAACGCCCTGCCGACAGCGGCTCCGTCCAATCACGCCACAGCCATTCCATCGCCTTCGGAAACTCGCGGATGCCGCCACGAATCGAGTGCCCGCCATCGTCCCACGAATGCGCCACGTCGTAGCCCGCGAAACGCAACGCAGACTCCATAAGCTGATTGTAGTCAAACCAATGTCCGAACAGAGGATTCCACGCATCATTCCTGCCGTCGTGCAGAAATATGCGCAGCGGTTTGGGCTCGGTTTTCCGCACAAGCGCAGGATAGCCGTCACCGCCCCTCATCGCCACAAACGTGCCTACACTGCAGTACACCCTACGGAACACGTCGGGACGACGCCAAGCCAAAGTAAACGCCGCTATTCCGCCGCTGCTTGCGCCAGCCACGGCGTGCATGTCGGGATTAGCGGAGATGCCTATTCCAAGCGGAGACAACATGCGCCCCACCTTAGGAAGCAGCACATCGACAACGAAGTCAGGCATACCGCCCGTCAAAGCGTCAAACTCATTGCTGCGATTGTAGCGCACCGCCGCGCCGTCGCTGTTCCTCACCACGCCCGGGTTGACAAACACAGCCACGACTGGCGGCATTGCCCCATTCGCCACAAGACTGTCGAGCACCGCCTTCGAGGCAAACACATCGCCGTCGAAACACAAGAGCAACGCCGACTCACCGCCGCAACGCTCCGTGGCATAGACCGAGACACTGCGTTCCGTCCCGGGAAACATCAACGGATTCAAGACAGAGTCGGTCAGCAGTCTGCCTGCAGCAAAGCCGTCGGCGCATAACGACAAAAGAAGCGCAATGGCTGAAAACACATTCTTAATATAAGACCCGTTCCAAGCCATTGCGCTATGTTGTTTTAAAAATGTTGCCTTATCAGTGGCGGCGCATTTTGCGCATCATGTTCAGCGACTTCATCGAAGTTGCCATCTTCATCATTTTGCGCGTGCTTTCAAACTGCTTCAACAAGCGGTTGACCTCCTGCAGCGACGTTCCGCTACCCTTCGCAATACGCTGGCGGCGGCTGCCGTTGATGATTTCAGGATTGCGGCGTTCGAGAGGAGTCATCGATTGGATGATAGCCTCAATGCCCTTGAAGGCGTTGTCGTCGATGTCCACATCCTTAATAGCCTTGCCCACACCAGGAATCATCGAAGCCAAGTCTTTCAAGTTACCCATCTTCTTGATTTGGGCAATCTGCGCCATGAAATCGTTGAAGTCAAACTGGTTTTTCGCAATCTTCTTCTGCAAGCGGCGCGCCTCTTCCTCGTCATATTGCTGCTGTGCGCGCTCAACAAGTGAAACGATGTCGCCCATGCCGAGGATACGGTCGGCCATACGTGCCGGATGGAACACGTCGAGAGCCTCGAGTTTCTCGCCCGTACCGACAAACTTGATAGGCTTGTCGACAACCGTGCGGATTGACAAAGCCGCACCACCACGGGTGTCACCGTCAAGCTTCGTAAGTACCACACCGTCGAAATCCAGACGCTGGTTGAACTCCTTGGCGGTGTTAACAGCATCCTGACCGGTCATCGCATCGACCACAAACAATGTTTCCTGAGGATTGATGGCCTTCTTTATCGCCTCAATCTCGTCCATCATCTGCTCGTCGACAGCAAGACGTCCGGCTGTATCGACGATTACCATATCATAATTGTGCGTCTTGGCGTGCTTGATGGCATTCTGCGCAATCTCTACCGGATTTTTCGATTCCGGCTCAGTGTAGACAGGCACATCAATCTGCTCGCCAAGCACCTTCAACTGCTCGATAGCCGCAGGACGATAAACGTCGCAGGCGACAAGCAACGGACGCTTGCCCTTCTCGCTCTTGAATTTTCTGGCAAGTTTGCCGGAGAATGTTGTCTTACCGGAACCCTGCAGACCCGACATCAAAATCACTGTCGGATTGCCTGAAAGATTCACGTCGACAGCCACACCGCCCATAAGCAGTGCCAACTCGTCGTGGACAATCTTCACCATCAACTCGCTCGGCTTTACAGCCGTTATCACGTTCTGACCCAGCGCCTTCGCCTTTACCGTATCGGTAAACTGCTTTGCCACGCTGTAGTTGACATCGGCATCAAGCAGGGCACGGCGCACGTCCTTCAACGTTTCCGCAACGTTGATTTCCGTGATTTTTCCTTGTCCTTTCAGCAGTTTGAACGACCGCTCAAGTCTTTCGCTTAAATTCTCAAACATCTGTAGTCTTTATCTTTTTTCGTTTATAATCACAATTTGTTGGTCACCGGCTCCGGGAACACCACCTTCGGCTTGAAGGTGCACGCCTCCTCGGCGTCGATATGCGCGTAAGCCATTATTATGACCACGTCGCCAACATACACCTTGCGTGCTGCCGCCCCGTTAAGGCATATCGCACCAGAGCCACGCTCGCCAGGGATAGCGTATGTGTCAAGGCGCTCGCCGTTGTTGTTGTCAACAATATAAACACGCTCGTTAGCCACAATGCCTGCGGCATCCATCAAATCCTCATCTATGGTGATGCTGCCAATGTAATTCAAGTCGGCACTTGTCACCGTTGCACGATGAATCTTCGACTTTAAAACTTCAATTTGCATTTTCTATTTATCGCTCTTTTTTATTCCGCTTTCTTGTAAGCAATGTTGTCTATCAGACGCACCTCGCCACAGTAGACCGTTATACATCCCGTAATGCTGTCGGCGTCAGCCCAGTCGCTGACAGGCTGCATTGTCAAAGCGTCGACAATCGAATAATACTCCACCTCCATCTGAGGCAGCGCGTTAAGGCTGTCGACAACAAACTTTTCAGTCTCTGCGACTGTGTGCGATTTTGCAAAGTTACAACTTTCTTTTAAAACGCGGTATATGTTTGGTGCCAATTGACGCTGCTCGGCTGTCAGACGCACATTGCGGCTGCTCAATGCCAGGCCGTCGTCCTCGCGCTTTATCGGGCATGCCACAATCTGCAATTTGAAGCCCTCCAGCTGCACCATCTTGCGAATAACGGCAATCTGCTGGAAGTCCTTCTCCCCGAAGTATGCACGGTCGGGCTCCACGAAGCCGAACAGCTTGCTCACAATCTGCGCCACCCCGTTGAAATGGCCGGGACGGTGCGCGCCCTCCATCACCTCTGCCACCGCGCCAAGGTCGAACTGGCGGTTGTCGGGCTCTGGATAAACCTCCTCTACCGCAGGCATAAACACCACGTCGCATCCGGCAGCCTCCAGAAGCGCGCAGTCGCGCTCCTCGGTGCGTGGATATGTAGCCAAATCCTGCTTGTTGTTGAATTGTGTCGGGTTGACGAAAACGCTCACCACAACAATGTCGTTCTCCTTGCGGGCACGGTCGACAAGCGACTTGTGTCCGGCATGCAACGCACCCATGGTCGGAACCAGACCGACCGTCTTATTTTCTTGCTTATATCCTGAAATTAAGGATTTTAACTCCGAAATAGTCTTTACAACTCTCATTTTGTTTCATTTTAAGCCGTGCAAAGGAAGTAAATATTTATTACATAGAAAAATGCAACACGCAATATTTTTCTATTTTTTTGCGCCCAGCCACGTTTCAAACGTCGATGCAATCTGTCAATTTTACGCTTTTTTACCTCTTTTAATCCCTTTTTTGCCGTCATAACGGCGTAAGACTTTCATATTCAAATATTTTTTACTACCTTTGCATTAGACAATTTATCATAAAAATATGAGCAAAGAGAAGGTATTGTTTGTTAATCAAGAGATTATGCCCTATATTCCGGAATCGGAAATGTCGAAAGCCGGGCTTGACCTGCCAAAGGGCATACAGGAAAGAGGCTATGAAGTGCGCACATTTATGCCTAAATACGGTTGTATCAACGAGCGTAGAAACCAACTGCACGAAGTAATCCGCCTGTCGGGCATGAACTTGATCATCGACGATACCGACCATCCGCTAATCATCAAAGTGGCAACCTTGCAGCCGGCGCGCATGCAGGTTTATTTCATCTACAACGAAGACTATTTCCAGCGCAATCCCGGAAAAGGACTTGAAACCGAAGAATTGCCCGAACTCAACGACGAGCGTTGCATATTCTTTGTGCGCGGCACAATAGAAACCGTAAAGAAACTGCGTTGGGAGGCAAGCATCGTGCATTGTCAGGGATGGTTGTCGGCACTGACTCCGCTCTACGTGAAGAAAGTGTATGCCGACGACCCTTCGTTCAGAGGCTCGAAAGTGGTATATTCACTCTACGGCTCTTCCTTCAACGGACAGCTCGACCCTCGCTTTGAAGAAAAACTGAGAATGGAAGGCTTCAGCGACGACGACCTGAAATCAATCGCCGGACGCCCTGTAGACTTCACCGCTCTTGCAAAACTGGCGCTCGCCCACTCCGACGGCGTGATTATCCACACAGAGACCGTCGCCCAGGAATTGCTCGACTTCATCGAAGAGAACAAGATTCCATGTCTTCCTTACGAAGGCAGTTTCGACGTGGACAAATATGCCGAATTCTACAAGACATTATAAAATCTACAATCAGAAATGCTTAAACTCATAAATTGGGTAGTGGCCACATTGGCGGTGCTGATCGTGGCGACAGCTTGCGACGAGAACAACGTCGGCACATCCATCCTCGACACAGAGGCAAGTGTTGTTGTCGACTCCACATTCACCGTGGTGTGCTCCCCTGAAATAAACAACAAAATGACGCCGCGCTCGCTCACGCACCTGCTCGGCGCCATCAACGTGAAAGAATACGGAACTCTCGAATCCGACTTTGTGACCGAATTCATGCCGTCGAGCGAAATCGACACAGTCGGGGTTGGTCTCAACGACATCGACTCCGTGCGCCTTCTGCTCAAGGTGCCGATGGGACAATATGTCGGCGACTCCATCGTACCGATGAAGGTTGACGTGTTCAAGCTCCACAAAAGCCTTCCGTTCCCAATCTACAGCGACTTCGACACGAAGGATTATTATTACAAATCCGACCTGCTCGGCTCGCGCTCCTACTCAATGACATCCGTAAACCAGGACAGCATCCTGCTTGCTGAACGCAACTCATCTACAGGCAACACCGACACATACTATCAAATAGCAGTGTCAATGCCAAAGTCGATAGGCACAGGATTGTATAACCTGTACACTACAAACCCTTCAGTGCTCAAAGACCCGGAATCGTTCAAGCAGTATTTCCCCGGCATCTATGCCACCACAAGCTACGGCAACGGACGCGTCACCAAAATCAGCTCAACGATGATGCGCGTCTACTACCGCAAGCACGGCACAAAAGACAACGGCAGCGACACAATCTACAAACGCTCGGCAAACTATCTCGGAACCGCCCCTGAAGTAGTGACCAACAACAACATCCGCTACACTCCGTCGGCAGAAATCAAAGCTATGGCCGACGCCGGCGAACCTGTCGTAGTGTCGCCAGCAGGCTACAACGTGAAAATCGGCATGCCCGTCAACGACATTCTCAACCGCTTCACCAAACTCGAGACTGAGGGACAGATTGTGCTCAACACCGTCACGCTCACCGTTCCGGTCACAGAGATAGCCAACAGCGCAGGAATCGCGCCGCCACAGTATATGCTTCTGGTGAAAGCGTCAGACAAAGACAAGTTTTTCGCCAACAGCACGCTGCCCGACAACAAGACGTCATTCTACACCGAATACAACAAGACGACAAAAACATACTCGTTTACCGGACTGCGTCCATACGTCAAATCGGTGCTCGACGGCGAGTTTGCCGGCGAAGACGGAATCGAAGACTTCTACCTCATCCCCGTCGATGCCACATTCATCCAATCAAGAGACTACCTCGGCAACATCAAAAAAACGCTCACCGATATGATTCCGCAATTGTCGACACCGGCGATGGCGAAAATCGGCAAACCAAAAATCGTGGCAACATTCAGCAAAAAAAATTACAGCAAATAATTGCCGATTCAAATAAAAACGCTACCTTTGCAGCGTCTTTAACAGGAAGGCAAAACCAAGCCTGAATAGCTCAGTCGGTAGAGCATTTCATTCGTAACGAAAAGGTCAAGGGTTCGAGTCCCTTTTCAGGCTCCAGACGAAGTCGCCAACAAACAGGCGGCTTCGTTTTTTCGTAAAAGTAAGGCTATAATGGTTAAGAATTTAAAAAACACGGATTTCAACGCCTTAGAATTGATTTTTTTATATACCTTTACTATATGAAAACTAACAACGAAGACATAAAGTCGGCAACAGAAAGCGCCAGCAGCCGATGGACGGCGGCAAAAATTATGCGCGCAGTGTTTGGCATCATTATGATAATCATCTATTTTGGAATGGGTTACTTGATGCTCGCCAACTTTTTTGAGGTGCCGCGCTACGTGTCGCTGACCCTCGGAATCGTATTTATCGCATACGGAATTTTCCGCGGATACAGACAATACAAAGGTATCGACTACACATACAGACGAGACTGACAATGAAGACAACGTTAAAAAACATAATACTTCTGGCGGCTGTCGCCGCGCTTTCCGCCTGCGGCAACTCCAACAAAGAGCCGAAAGAAACGGAATTCAAATTGATGTGCGATGAATCGGTTGAAAACATAATCCGCCAGGAAGTGCAGGTTTACGAACTGAAATACCCCGACGTGCGCATCCACGCCCACTACGTTGACGAGAAAGCCATCGACGACTCAATCATGAATCTCACCCGCGGCGTATACATCACCGCAACAGAGATGACATACGAGCGCCGCAGATTTCTCGAAGCCAACCACCGCAACACATACTGCGTGCCCGTGGCTGTCGACGCAATAGCCGTAATCACCCACACCGGCAACGACATCGCCGAGCTCTCCATACAGCAACTCAGCGACATCCTCACCGGGAAAACCAAAAACTGGAACGAAATCTCACCGTCGAAACTCGGCGACATATCGGTGGTGTTCGACAACCAAAACTCAAGCACGGTGAAATACATGATGCAGAATGTCACCAACCGCAAGCCGTTCTGCAAAAACGTGTATGCCCAAAAGACAAACAAGGACGTTTTCGAGATGGTACGCACCCACAAGAACGCCATCGGAATAATCGGCGTCAGCTGGCTCAGCCGCGACCTCAACAACATTGCCATAGTGGCAAACTACTCGAAAAGCGAACTCAACGAGATGGAAACGGCAGCCGAAGTGAACCACGATATGTATTCCGAACAGACAGAAGCCGACTACAGTCAGGCGATAAAAGTGGTGCCGATACGCAAAAACGACTCGCCCTACGCCTACAAGCCGTATCAATACGACATCTACACCGGCAACTATCCTCTGTTCCGCACCATCTATGCCGTGTGCACCAGCCCGACGAGCAGCAAACAGCACGCATTCTGCCGTTTCATTACGAGCATCCCTGGACAGAAAGTGATACTCAACACAGGCGTAATGCCAGCCAACGTGCCGCCGCAACGCGCCGTAGTAATCGAAAATTAGAAATAAATTTCAAATAATTATAAACAGATTAACAACTTACAATGATGAAATTCAAATTTATTCTTTCAGCAGCTGTCCTCGCAGGAACCGCAGTCACCGGTTTCGCCGATGGATACCAAGACGGTGTTGAATACTACCAGGTTGGTCAGGGAGAAAACGCAAAGATCGTGCTCGACCAGACTATCAACGACCCGGAGACAAACAAAGCCGTAGCTTACTACTATCTTGGCAACATCGCCCTTAGCGAGGGCAACAAGACTCAAGCCTCAAAATATTTTGACCTCGGCATCCAGAACGACGCTCAATACGCCTTCAACTACATCGGCAAAGGTGCGGTAGCGCTCAAGGAAAACAACGCCAACGCAGCGAAGGACTTCTTCAAACAAGCCGACAAATTCGGCAAGAAAGAAGCTGCCAAAGTGAAAGTAGAAATCGCACGCACTTACTACAACACAGACTCTATCGTCTACAAAAAAGAATATCAGACATTCTTGAAGGACGCTAAGAAGAAAAACAAAAACGAAGGCAACATCTACCTCTTCGAGGGCGACATGCTTGCCAACCAAAAAGACTATGGCAACTCTGCCGGTTACTACGAAATGGCTATCAACTTCAACCCTGAAGACCCTATCGCTTACGTGAAGTATGCCAACACATATTTCCACATCGCTCCAGCTGTGGCTATTGAGAAATTGAAAACAATCGCCGACCAGAAGCCAAACTCTCTGCTCTCGCAGCGTGAGCTCGCCGAGAAATACTACGAGAACAACCAATGGACAAAAGCCGTTGAGCAGTACAAGAAGGTGATTGAGAACCCCAACCACTTCGAGAGCGACGAGTCGCGCTATGCCGTGCTTCTCTATTTCGCAAAAGACTACACTCAGTCAATCGAATGGGCAGAAAAACTTCTTGCAAAGAACTTCCGTCCGTTCTTGATGAAACGTATGCTCTTCCTCAACAAGGCTGAATTGGGCGAAATGGAAGACGCTGCAGCTGCCGCTCAGTCATTCTTCACTATGCCTGAAGACAAGACTTACACATTCACTGTCAACGACTACACTACATACGCTGACGTGTTGAAGAAACTCGGTCTCGACTCTTTGGCAGTAGACGCCTACGAGAAGGCCATCAAGGTGAACCCAAAACAGTACAGCCTGTACCAGCAGCTCAGTCTCGCTTGCATAAAGGCTGCTTCTGCCCATAATCCAGAGCCTTTCGTAAAGGCAGCCGAAGCATACCAGAAATTTATCGACGGTCAGGAATACGGCAAGGATTACGACCTCAACAACCTCCTCACCCTGCTTTCACGCTACACCAACGCCGCTGCGTTTGTCAAAGACCCGGAATTGAAGAAGGCTATGTTCGACAGAGGTATGGAAGTGTTCAAAGCCATCGACGAGAAAGCTGACAAGACTTCAAACTACGCTGTTGTGCTTCAACGCAAGGCAAGCTTGATGAACGGATACTACGGTGCAAACGTAAACGAGGAGTGCGCCAAGACTTATCAGGAAGCTCTTGACGCTATGGCAAAAGATGCCAACATGAGCGAGCAACTTAAGAACAGCATCGCTTATGAGGCAAACCTCTACATCGCAACATACGCTCAGGTGGCTGAAAACAATATGGCAAAGGCTAAGGAACACTACGAAAAAGCATACACAGCCAAGCCTAACGACCAACTCCGCAAATTTATCGACGCTCAGTTCAAATAATTTTTTGGAGTATACAATACTGAAAGAGTGCGAATTATTATTCGCACTCTTTTTTTGCCTAAAAAAAATGCCCAAAATAATTTGCAGTTTAAAATAAAGGTATTACCTTTGCACTACCAAAACGAAAGAAATTGTCCAGTGGTGTAATGGTAGCACTTCGGATTCTGGTTCCGCCTGTGAGGGTTCGAGTCCTTCCTGGACAACTTGAGAAAGCGTTCAACGAAAGTTGGACGTTTTTCTTTTATACACACAGCCATGCCCCCTCCACCGTGCAGTGTCCAAATAGAAGGGGTCAGTAGAAATTTAGTGGGGATAAATTTCTACTGACCCCAACTAACCTCAGAACAAAGGTACGAAATATACCTGGGAATAAAAAGAAAGTGGAGCATAAGCAGAATATCTCGCGAAATCGAGGTGTCCGCGTCCACTGTGCTTCGAGAGATCAGACGCAACAGTAACACCAACGGCGAATACGTGTGGCGCACCGCCCAACGCAAGGCGGAAGCGCGCAAGCACGGGCTGGAGGGCAATCACCGCAAGCCGGCAGAATTATGGTGGCGTATCGAGCAAATGATAGAAGAGGACTGGTCACCATCGCAGATTGCCGGTGTCTTGCACAAGGAGGGTATTCATATCGCAATACAGACCATCTACAACCACGTGCATGCAGACGCCAGCGGACGTCTTGCGAAACATATGCCGCATGAGCTGAAGTATACCAGGAGAGTCAGGGCGACACGCCCCACCAAGGCCACGAACATAGCCAATCGCACAAGCATCCACGACCGCCCCAAGGAGGCGGACGGCACACGCTTCGGCGATTTGGAGATGGACACCATCGTGGATTCTTACGGCCACGTCATTGTCACGCTCTCGGAGCGTTCCACCAACTTCATTCTGATGGAGAGACTGAAGTGCGGACGCAAAGCTGTGCCTACGGCGAAAGTCGTGGCCAGGCTGCTTTTCCCGTATAGGGAGTTCGTTCACACGATAACCACGGACAACGGCTGCGAATTCGCCGCACACCTTGAGATCACACGTATGCTAAGCCGAGGTGGGCGCGAAAGAGGTAAGGTATACTTCGCAGACTCATACTGCTCTTGGCAGAAGGGTGCTATCGAGAACGCGAACAAACTCATCCGAAAGCATATCCCCAAAAAGGCTAACTTTGACGACTTCTCAGACAGCAAAATCATGAAGATTCAAAAGAAAATCAACCGCAGACCGAGAGAGAAAATAAACTTCGACTCCCCGAAAGATAGATTCTTTAAACACTTTTACTAATTTTGCACTTGCTGTTGGACTCTACAGGCGAAGAAATCAAGTTTAACAGCATGGTAGATGCAGCAAATTATATGGTTGACAAGGGGTGGAACTTCCAACAAGCTTACTCTTCTGCCTATGGCGGAAAACCTGTGATACATTGGATTTTCTACAAAGATGCAGATAATATGGATAAAGCCAGAGAAGGTATTATGACCAAGACGGAATATCAGAAACTAAAGAAGTGAAGCTATGACTGAAGAAGAAAAGAAAACGCTGATTGATGCGGTAAATTGCAAATATCCACATCAAAATCTGACGGAGATTTACTACAACATAGGTAGAGCATTGCCATTTACTGCCCAAAGATTTCCTGATGGAAGAGTTTCAGACTGGTATCGTAATCAATATGTAGAGGTGGTACGAGTCGAACCACATGGGAGAGGCGGTAAGTTTGGAAATGTATTCGGCTTTTATTATCGTAATGGAGAAAGAGCTGATGCCTACGAGAATGACCCTGAACACAGTTGGTGTACAAAGGATGATACCGAACCGCAACCAATACCATGTTGTGGATGTGGCTCATGGATGTTGTTGGACATCATAGGTGAGAAGACAACAGAATCTGTTAAGGTTCTCGGTCTTGATGACAAGATTGGCTTTGGTAAATATAAGGATATGACTTTGAAAGAGGTCATCATTAAAGATTGGCAGTATGTCAAATGGGCGATTATAGATTCCCAACACTTCTATACCGATGTTGATAAGGTATTGGAATATCATATGGAGAATAGACCAACACTTGGTCCTAACGATATAATGAGCTTCGGGAAATACAAGGGAAAGTCCATTGAGGAGGTTTGCAAAACAGACCGACAATACCTTATATGGCTTTCACAAAACAACGATTCTTTCAATCTTGATTGGGAGAAATTCAAGTAATCAAATTATAATGTAGCTATGAAGGGATTTATGTTAATATTTTGCTCCCTGCTTATAGCATTCGGAGCAACAGCACAAAGTAAGTTAGGTTCGCAAACTCCTAAGAAATCTATATTCATTACATCAATACTTTTGGTATTGATGACCCTAGTTTCATGTTCTGTCGGATATAAAAACGATGGTAAGGAGGTAACATGGCATACGTGGAATGAAGGAAGCGGTCATACTTCAAGTCATGTTGATGCAGACCCAAAGACTTTTGAAATACTGAATGATGATTATGGTCGAGACAAGAAACACGCATTCTACGAGGGCGATATTATCAAAGGTGCCGATGGCGGCTCGTTCCGTGTGCTTACCAAATCGTATGCAGCAGACAATACGCATGTATATGTTTCCGGTGAATTGATAGAAAAGGCGGATCCGGCAACATTCAAAGTGCATTCCTACTATTTTGCAGAAGATGCCAACGTTTTTTATTGGGATGGGAAAGCATTGAACGTAAGAGATAAATCGACATTCAAAATCTTAGGCAGTTCAGATTCTTGGGAAACTCATTGGGCAAAAGACAAATACAATGGATACTACCTTGCAGGAGGTGTGATTACAGATATCGATTACGAGACTTTCCACCCGATTGAAGCAAAGATTCCGGACCAATCAGGAGACTATGCCGCTGACAAGCACAAAGTGTTTTTCAGGGACAAGGAGGTTCCCGGTGCTGACCCTGCGACGTTCAAGGAAGTGGACTTCTATATAGGACAAGACAAGCACAGGGCTTACAATAAAGGGATTCCAACCCAAATAAAAGATTATTCCAAACTCACCGAAGTAGGCCGTTTGATGTATTCCGACGGAACGAATATCTACGATTCCCATTTTAATATCCTTCCTAAAGCCGATGTCGCGACTTTCGAGCATATTTCCGACAACTGGTACAAGGATAAATCGCATGTCTGGTGGAGTTCCAAATTAGTTGCCGGGGCAAATCCCAAAACTTTCCAGCCTGTTCCCGCGGGAGGTTTCGGGGGAGATTTCAACTATGGGAAAGATGACAAACATGTGTTTTGGAACGACTCCATCATTCAAGGTGCTGACCCCGGAAGTTTTGAGAAGATGACATTCCCGGACGGCGACAGTTGGACGGTGTTCGACCGCAACCGAATATATGAAGGCAAGGATTCTCCCAAACTGCGTGAATATCTGAAAAAGAAATATGGAAAATGAGTATGGAAATCATGCTGCGCTATATAGTCGGAATCGCTATTGCTTATGGCATAGGCAAATGGATATATCAGTCGATACGTTCACGGTCGATTGACTATTTTTTATTGGCGATTATTGCGCTTATGGGTGCAGTTTTATGGCTTTCAAGAGGGTTTCTTATCTCCAACCGTGTATATGATTTCTTGATGATTGTCGTATGGCTTGTTGCTGTCGGTTGTTTTATCATTTCCCGAAAATCCCAATATGGCAAGTATTTGAAATTTGCTACTGTTGGCGGTCTTTCTACTTTTCTTGTGCTTTTTGTCTATTGGAATGTAAAAGCGGAGTCTATCAAACCGACAACATTGACAACTCAGCTGAGGGGATATTCAACAAGTAGAATAGTTGAGGTATGTTTCCGTTATAACGAAACTCCATTTAGGAGAAGTTACAATCTCAACCAATACCCAAATGTAAAGCTACTCCCTGAACAGTACGATGTAAGGCTGACAATCAAACCTATCTCGGCCAATGTTGCCAAACTTGAATCAATAACGCTAATTCCAAAAAACAGAAAATGAAGCAGTGGTAGAAAATTCGGGGGTTACATCTTTTAAACAAGCGTTTCTGATACAGCGTTAAGCCAATCAGATTATTTCTATTTTGTGTTCAGTCGCATATATAGAGAGATGCGACTGAACACATAATAGAATCACTTGAGCTAAAACCAATTGAATATGATAATGTATTAAACTTCGCATTATGAAAAAAAAATTATTATAGCAACTCTTATAATTTGCGTTGTGTTTTGTATGTTGTTATCACACAAAGAATACCGAAATTACAAGATAACGAACATTACACTTTCTGAGATTGTTATCAAAGATTCTCTTTTGAATTTGAGAAAGGGAAATAGATATTTCCTATTAGAATTCATGGTAGACTATTGCAATAGTTCTTTAACTTTTATGGGAGGAGGTATAGAACCTGGTTTGAATGGTACAATTGAGTCAATTAAATCTATAAAAATAATAGATTCCAATGGCAATGATATATCCTCGTTGTTTCATAATCTTACAATTGAGGACAATGATTTATGGCTCGACGATTACTTAGTTTTTTCTAAAAATTATAATATTGATTCTTTGGTAAATAGCATAAATCATCGAGATAGAAATGAAATTGGACAAAGAATTACTATTCCACGCTTATTCGTGATTGATTCTACTTCTGTAATCCCAGACTCTATTATTCTAAATTTTGGAACACATTCTATCATTAGTAATGTCAAATATAAAAAAAGTAAGCCTTTTGTTTTAAGTACAAGTGATAGATAGAAATATAAAACTACGTCACAATATTCAAATAATGAGATTTATTCTTGTTAGAGTTGTTCCTACCAATGGTAAGAGGAATAAATATTGTTGATGCACGGACAAGTCTACAGTATTTTTGGTTCTTCCGTTAAATGCATAGACGCTTGTCGTGTAAAGCGTATAGCTTTAACGTGAAGAACCTTTTTATACCTACCACACCGAATTAGAAATACCCTAAAGTTGATTATTCCATAAAAGTTGTTATAAATGCTGCGAAAATTCTTGATTGTGACATTTCAACCGTAACTTTGCCTATTCAAACAAATCAAATCATATCAAAATGTAGTAGAATCATTAAAATTAGCAACAAAATGGAACGCAAGAAACAGACCGGGCATGTCTGCCGATGGATGGCTTTTGGCATAACGATTGTCACCATCATCGTAGGATGTACCATAGTAATCGGCCTATTTGAATGGCGCGACAGAAGCAGGATGGAGAGCAGAAACGCAGAGACGCACCTTTGGCGGAAAAGCATATATGATTTGAATATGCGTGTCGCCAAATAGTTTCTGCTTGGTGAGACAATGGAAAAACATTGATAGACATATTATTGTGCGTTTTTTGATTAATACAGTAATTCCATACAAGAATTTCAAATGTCTATCGTTCTTTAGATAAAACATAAAATAAAGACGTATGAAAGTATCAACAAAACAAGGCTATAAACCGCCTTAAAATT
>ENA-UEQH01000666-UEQH01000666.1-human-gut-metagenome-genome-assembly--contig:-NODE-666-length-17532-cov-27.279232_pt1 | contig 17532 bp, 19 predicted proteins | sample MGYA00242945_ERZ507943 | MGnify/ENA primary metagenome ERZ507943 (study PRJEB26167, sample SAMN06115418) | human gut metagenome | host: Homo sapiens | place: China:Hubei | collected 2015-03-06... | reverse complement strand
AACTCCTATTGCCAACGGCGGCAGGTAGGCGCATTGATTGTCAAAGACAAGATGATTATTTCGGATGGTTACAACGGCACTCCTGCCGGCTTTGAAAATGTGTGCGAAGATGAGAACGGAGTAACCCGCCCCTATGTGCTTCATGCCGAAGCCAACGCCATCACCAAGATAGCCCGCTCCAGCAACAGCAGTGAAGGAGCTACCATGTATGTCACCGCTTCTCCTTGCATCGAATGTGCCAAACTGATTATTCAGGCTGGCATCAAACGAGTGGTATATGCAGAAAAGTATCGGTTGGAAGACGGACTGGACTTGCTGAAAAGAGCCAATATTGAAGTTGTATATCTTAACCCCAATGAATAAATAACATGAAAAACAATAACACACGCTTTATCCCGTTCCTGTTGGCCATCTGCCTGATTGCGGGCATCGCCATCGGCACATTCTATGCCAACCATTTCTCAGGAAACAAGCTGGGCATCATCAACACTTCATCCAACAAGCTGAATGCGTTGTTGCGCATCATCGACGACCAGTATGTCGATACGGTAAACATGGGCGAACTGGTGGAAGAAGCCATGCCGCAGATTCTTTCGGAACTCGACCCGCACTCTTCTTATATTCCGGCCAAGGACCTGGAAGCTGTAAACGCCGATTTGAAAGGTAGTTTCAGCGGTATCGGTATCCAGTTTACTATTCAGAACGATACCATTCATGTAAACAGCGTCATTCAGGGCGGCCCCTCGGAAAAAGTGGGTTTGATGGCAGGCGACCGTATTGTGGAAGTAGATGATTCTGCTTTTGTCGGCAAGATTGTGACAAACAGTGAAGCTATGAAACGCCTGAAAGGTGAAAAAGGCAGCAAGGTGAAACTGGGCGTTTATCGTCCGGGCGAAAAAGACTTGCTTCATTTCACTGTTATCCGTGGAAACATTCCGGTGAAGAGTATCGATGCCGCCTATATGATTAATGAGAAGGTAGGCTACATAAAAGTCAACAAGTTTGGTGAAACCACTTATCCGGAACTGCTTATCGCACTGGCTAAACTGAATCAGAAGAACTGTGAAGGTCTGATTGTCGACCTGCGTGGAAACACGGGAGGTTACATGGCAGCTGCCATCCAGATGGTCAACGAGTTCTTGCCTAACAACCGTCTGATTGTCTACACTCAGGGACGCAAGTCGCCGCGTGAAGACTACAACTCCAACGGAACAGGAAGCAACCAGAAAATGCCGCTTGTGGTACTGGTGGACGAAGGTTCGGCTTCTGCCAGCGAAATCTTTGCCGGAGCCATCCAAGACAATGACCGCGGTACCATCGTAGGTCGCCGTTCTTTCGGAAAAGGTCTGGTACAGCAGCCCATTGAATTCAGCGACGGTTCGGCCATCCGACTGACTATTGCACGCTACTATACCCCATCCGGACGCTGCATACAGAAACCTTACGAAAAAGGGAAAGAGTCAGAATACGAACTCGATTTGCTCACCCGTTATGAGCACGGCGAATTCTTCTCTGCCGACAGCATCAAGCAGGATGAAACTGAAGTATATCACACCCGCCTGGGCCGTCCGGTATATGGAGGAGGAGGTATCATGCCCGATATATTCGTACCACAGGATACAACCGGTATGACCTCGTACTTCCGTATGGCTGCCAACCGTGGACTGATTATCCGCTACACGTTCGACTATACCGACCAGAACCGCAGCACCTTGCAAAAATATGATACTCCGGAAAAGATGGAAGCTTATCTGAAAGGACAAAACCTGCTGAACAAGTTTGCTGCATGGGCGGAGAAAAAAGGCTTGAAACGCCGTAACAACCTGATGATGAAGTCACGCCGCTTGTTCGAAATGAGCTTGTACGGAAACATTATCTATAACATGCTGGGTATGGAAGCATACGTGGAATACCTGAATGAATCGGACAAAACCGTACTGAAAGCCGTAGAAATTCTGGAAAAAGGTGAATCTTTCCCTCAGGCTCCGGCTCCTCAGGCAACAACCGGCAACAAGAAATGATACTTCATGGATAAAAAGGAATTGCGACGATACATCGCACAACAAAAACGGAATTATTCCGTTGCTCAAAAAACTGAATGGTCTTCCAGCTTATTTCAAAAGCTGGAGGGCCATCCATTGTTTTTACAGGCACACACCCTCCTGCTCTATCACTCACTGCCCGATGAGGTACAGACTCACGAATTCATCAAGCGCTGGCATCCATACAAGCGCATCGTACTTCCCCTTGTCAAAGGAGAGAAACTGGAGTTCCGGTATTATGAAGGGGAGGATTCATTACAAGCTGGTGCTTTCGGCATTGAAGAACCCACCGGCAGCCTGGTAGAAAATCTGCATGAAATAGAGTTGAGTATTATTCCTGGTGTGGCCTTCGATCGCTCAGGCAACCGGTTAGGACGGGGAAAAGGATACTACGACCGCGCTTTGACCAGGCTGCAATCCTATCGCATAGGAGTGTGCTTTCAATTCCAACTGCTTCCACATATTCCCGTAGAAGCCACAGACCTGCCCATGGACGAAGTATGGACGGAACAAGGCTGCGTATTCAGCGGAACACAATGTTCACAATAACCTGGGAACCGACCTGGGCATTCAGGTTACGAATCAGCATTTCACGTCCCATCATCAGTTCCTGACGAATCACGGAAGAAGAAAGGCTGACATAAAGTACCTGGTTTTTAATAAAAAGATTCGTGGTGTAACGGGTAATGACTGGTCCTACCACATCTTTCCAGGCATCTACCAGACGATATTCGTTCAAGGGGGTCTCCAGTCCTTGCTGGCGGAGAAACTGCCGGAGCACATCGCCAATCTGTTCTGTGTTATTCCGCTTCATAAGACTCCTTCCGTTCGGACACTTCTCCGTTTTCCACCTCAAACAACTTGTAGTCGCCCTCTATCTTTTTCAAGATACGGTCCAGATGGTCACGGTTGGTATCGGTAATAAAAATCTGTCCGAAATTATCTCCTGCCACTAACTTGACAATCTGCTCTACACGAAGCGCATCCAGCTTGTCGAAAATATCATCCAGCAGAATCAAAGGAGTCGTACCGCTTCCGGTACGCTTCAAAAACTCAAACTGTGCCAGCTTGAGAGCAATCAGATACGTTTTGTTCTGCCCTTGAGAACCTTCCCGCTTCATGGGGAATTCCCCCAGCTGCATAATCAAATCATCCTTATGAATGCCTTTCAAGGAATAGCCCATCACCCGGTCACGCTGACGGTTGGCACGCAATAAGGCAAGCAAATCACCCTCTGCCGCATGCGACTGGTAAGAAAGCTTTACTTCCTCCTGGTTTTGGGATATATAAGAATAGTATGACTGGAAAATCGGAATAAACTCGTCGATGAACTGCTGACGTTTGCGGAATACCACCTCGCCCGTAGAAGCCATCATCTCTTCCCATACGTTCATCAGTTCTTCGTCGGGCTCCAGTTCCGCTTTCAGCAACGTATTACGCTGCACCAAGGCCTTGTTGTAGCGAATCAGCGCATCCAGATATTCCCGGTCGAACTGCGAAATCACCACGTCCATGAAGCGTCTTCTTTCCTCACTCCCCCCGGAAATAAGCAACGTATCAGCCGGAGAAACCATCACTAAAGGAATCAATCCGATGTGGTCGGACAAACGGGTATATTCTTTCTTATTCCGCTTGAACTGCTTCTTCTGCCGACGCTTTAACCCGCAATACACTTCTTCCGGATCGCCTCCTTCGGTTTCATAAAAACCTTGCAGCACAAAAAAGTCCTGTTCGTGCCGTATATTCTGAGAATCAATGGGATTGGTTGCACTCTTACAGAAAGACAGATAATACACGGCATCCATCAGGTTGGTCTTTCCCATCCCGTTTTTTCCGATGATACAGTTCATCTTGCGAGAAAAAGCCAGCTCGGCTTGTTCCAGATTCTTATAGTTTAATATCGAAATGCGTTTAAGCCACATAAAAACAATCACTATTTGGGATACAAAATTAACAATAAAAGCAAGATTGATTAAAAAAACTGCCCGCAAATTTCATTTATACACATAAATCAACTACTTTTGCTGTCCAAATACGTGGATTGGAAAAATAATAAAAAACAAATATCAAATGACTGAACAAAAACACACTAATGACCCGTTGAATGTAGACGAAGCGCTCAGCACTTCAGAAGCATTCCTGATTAAAAACAAGAATGTACTTTTGGGAGCAGTAGTTGCTCTGGTAGTTATCGTCGGAGGTTTCCTCGGATACAAACATTTCATTTCTGAACCGAATGAGCTGAAAGCTTCAGAAGCTATCTTCAAAGGTGAACAGTACTTCGGAGCTGATAACTTTGAAGTTGCCTTGAAGGGTGACAGTCTGGGATATGCAGGTTTTGTGAAACTGGCAGACGAATTCAGCGGTACAGATGCAGGAAACCTGGCGAACGCATACGCAGGACTTTGCTATGCACAGTTAGGCAAATACGAAGATGCTATCAAGTATCTGGATAAATTCAGCGGTGATGATTTACTGGTTGCTCCTTCAGTAATGGGAGCTTTGGGTAACTGCTACGCACAGACTGGACAGCTTGACAAGGCTGCCGCTACTTTGCTGAAAGCAGCCGACCGTGCCAACAGCTTGTCAATTAGCCCGATTTTCCTGATTCAGGCTGGACAAATCCTGGAAAAACAAGGAAAGAATGCAGAAGCCGTAGAAGCTTACAAGCAGGTTAAGAACAAATACGGTAACTCATATCAGGCAATGGATATCGATAAGTACATCGAACGTGCTTCTTTGAAATAAACCACAAGAAACATACTTCTATTAGTATAAGTATCATTCAGGCCGGACCGAGGTTTTTCGGTCCGGCTTTTTTCTTTAACATACAAACTTAAAAAAACAAACAATATGGCTACAGCTTATCACAATCTTTCAGATTACGACTTTAACTCCGTACCCGATGCCTCACAGATGCGCTTCGGTATCGTAGTGTCTGAATGGAATCATAACATTACAGGAGCTTTGCTTGAAGGAGCAGTCAACACATTGAAAAAACACGGGGCAAAGGATGAAAACATCCTGGTATATTACGTTCCGGGCAGCTTCGAACTGACTTTCGGCTCATCACAGCTCGTAAAAAGCGGAAAAGTAGATGCAGTAATCGCATTAGGCTGCGTAGTACGTGGCGATACGCCTCATTTTGACTATGTGTGTGCCGGAGCCACTCAAGGTATTACAGAACTGAATGCAACTACCGATACACCAGTCATTTACGGCCTCATCACAACTAACAACATGCAGCAAGCAGAAGACCGTGCCGGAGGAAAATTAGGAAATAAAGGTGACGAATGTGCGATTACTGCAATAAAAATGATCGATTTTATTTGCAAGTTAAAAAAATAATCGTACCTTTGCATCGCAATTGAGAAAAGCACTAAATCTTGATTGCGGACGGGCAAATACCAGAGTGGCCAAATGGGGCAGACTGTAAATCTGCTGGCTTACGCCTTCGGTGGTTCGAATCCATCTTTGCCCACTAAAATTGCGGAAGTAGCTCAGTTGATAGAGCATTAGCCTTCCAAGCTGAGGGTCGCGGGTTTGAGCCCCGTCTTCCGCTCTTCAAAGGATACCAATTGGTATCCTTTTTTTTATTCTCTCTAATGAATGGCTTTCGTTTGAATGTATCTTTTTTTGGTAAATGCTTCCTGATTTTTTTTATTGGTTTTGAAGTTTTAAAACGTTTACAGAGGATTTATACCCACATAATAGTGAGTGTCTGCTATTTCATTGAAAAGATAAACATTTGTTATTTTAAAGATGAAAAGTTGTCATTATTGTGGTTTTACTTTGTCTTGTCAATGAAAAACTGCGAAGCTATAGTGATAATAACTCAATAAAAAAACGGTTACCCACATTATGTGAAGTAACCGTTTTTCTCGAATTTAAAAGCTTTATTATTCTGCTTTTTCTGTTTCTGCGTTGTTGTTTTCAGGAGTAGCTGTTGTTGCAGCAGGCTGTTCTTCTTGCTGAGGAGCAGCGAATCCTGAAGGAGCATTCAGTGGGTTGGTTTTCTGTTCCTGTAATGCTTTGTTCATCATTACAGATTCTTCGACAGAAGTAGTTGGGATGACGTAAGAGATTGCGATACTTACTACAACCATGAAAATAGCCAATCCCCAAGTTAATTTCTCAATAAAGTCAGTAGTTTTGCGTACACCCATAATTTGGTTTGATGCTGCAAAGCTAGATGACAAGCCTCCACCTTTAGAATTTTGTACCAATACAACAAAACACATCAGTAAGGCAGCTAGAACCATTAATCCTACTAATAATAGATACATTTTCTTTTATTTTGATTTAGCGTTAATAATCAGTTTTTCTAGAAACCTAATTTGGTCTGCAAAGTAAACATTTTTTTTTGGATATTTCAAATTTAATTTTTTAATAATTTCCAGTGCTTTCTCGTATCGCTGTTGTTTTATATAAATTTTAGCCAATGTTTCCGTGAAGAAGCTTTCTTCGTTTTCTTCATCCGAAGGATAGGAATTCTCTTCGTCGGCTGCCTGAAGAGAATTTTCAATTGTTTCCTCTTGTGGGGAAGAAGAACTGTCACATGCAGTTTGTTCCAGGAAAGAATCAATTAAATCTTGTCCCTTCATGGCTGGAACCGGCTGGGTGGAGTCGTTCTGTTGTCCTGCATTGCTAAGTAAGACATTCGAGTAGTCAACACTGATTTCCATAGGGATGGGAATCTCTGTTTCTTTCGCTGGCTCTTGTTCGCGTTCGCATGACTCTGCCAGAAAGCGGTCTATCAAGTCCAGGGTTCTACTGCTATTATTGGTTGCTGTTTGCTCTGTTGGTATCGTTTTTGGCAGCGTGAATTTTTCGCCTTCAATAAAATAGAACAAGATACTCAGGTCTGCCATATACAAGGCATTTCTCCTGAGCTCCTCTTTAAAAGAAGGGTCGTTCAACAGGTACAGGTTTTTAAGAAACAATAAACGTGCTGTTTGGAAGTAAGGATATTGCTCAATCATTTCCTTTAATTCAAACAGGGTTTCCTTGTTTAGCTTTTCCGGATGTGCAATCCAGTTTTGTAGGTTTAAATTCATTGTTCCTTGGGTTTACCAGTTAGCTACGGTAGCATTGAAAATCTGCTCTACAATTTCTTTAATCATCTGATTTACCAGTTCTTCCTGTACACTGGACAGTTGCTGGCTTGAATTGTATTCTCGGCTGGACGAGAACTGTTGTTCGAAGTCTTCTGCATGATTGGCGTTGTTGACAAAACGTACGTTAACCGTCATGCGTAATTCGGCCATTGTAGAATAACCGTCTGATCCTACTCCCTTGTTGTAGGCATCATAATTGGTGATTTCGCCCGACAGCTGAAGGTCTCCGTTGTTCTTAACCTGTTTCAATCGGGTTTGTTGCATGTACATGTCTTGTAATGCGGTATTGAACATGGACTCCATCGGACCCCAAACGAAAGCTTGTGAGCGGTTGGGGAAGTTTTCGAACGAAATGGTTTTCGTTTTTTCGTAATTGATGGATGAGCCGTTGAATTTGTATGAAACGGTACATGCCGATACGATGCAAAGTGTTACAACCAACAGGTTGCTGCAAATAATTTTCCCTGATTTAATCCAAGCCATATTCTTTAATTTTTCTATATAATGTTCTTTCAGATATTTTTAAGTCCTGTGCTGCATTTTTTCTTCTGCCTTTATGTTTTTCCAAGGCTTTTTTTATCATTTCTTTTTCTACTTCATCCAGCGACAGGTTTTCTTCTATATATTCTTCCGTATCTTGTATTTCAGCATTTGTGCGTTTGTGCTCAATCTGCGGTAAAATATTGATGTTCGAAACAGGAGTGATTCCGGTTACATTTGTTTCTGTTTTTACCGGTTGTGCTACCATGCTTACTGGTGTTTCCGGAATTAAATGTACAGCTGTTTCAGAGGTATGTCCGGCAGGCACGTTGCCCCGTTCGGCCATGATGTTGTGTACCAGCTTTTTCAATTCGTTGACATCATTCCGCAAATCGAATAAGACTTTGTATAATATTTCCCGTTCTGTTTCAAAGCTTTTATTGTCTTTACCGTTATATCCGGATAAAAGAGCCGGATACATGGCAGTCGGTTCATCAGGGATGTAATGTTTCAAAATTTCGGCCGTGATGTCCCGGTTGGCTTCAATAATAGAAATCTGTTCGGTTATGTTTTTTAATTGTCTGACATTTCCTGGCCATGAATAAGAAACGAGCAACAACTTAGCTTCTTCATTCAGTTGAATGGCTGGCATGTGATATTTTTCTGCAAAATCGTTTGCAAATTTTCTGAATAGAAGCGGAATATCTTCTTGTCGTTCTCTTAGGGGAGCAACTTTAATGGGAACTGTGTTCAGACGATAGAATAAATCCTCTCTGAATTTTCCTTCGGCTATGGCTGCCGAAAAGTCTACATTGGTAGCTGCAACGATTCTTACATCTGTTTTGAGAACTTTAGATGAACCGACTTTCATGTATTCGCCTGTTTCAAGTACACGGAGCAGACGAGCTTGAGTAGACATAGGCAGTTCGCCTACCTCATCAAGGAAGATTGTACCACCATTGGCTTCGGCAAAATAACCGTTCCGGTCGCTTATTGCACCGGTGAAAGCTCCTTTTTCGTGGCCAAACAATTCGGAGTCTATCGTTCCTTCAGGGATAGCACCGCAGTTGACAGCAATATAGGGGCCGTGTTTTCTATGGCTGAACTGATGAATGATTTGCGGGAAATTTTCTTTTCCTACCCCGCTTTCACCTGTTACTAGTACGGATAAGTCTGTGGGAGCCACTTGTATAGCAATGTCGATGGCTCTGTTCAGGCTTTCGTTGTTTCCTATTATGCCGAAACGTAATTTGATATTTTGGATTTCTGCTTTTATCATGGTTTTATTTTTTCGCTTGTTGGCATTGTACAAAATTACAAAATCATTGGGATAACACAAGAATAATCTTCGGATGAAAGGTTTTTCTTCTATTAAAATATATTATAGCATGGCAGATTGAGTAGTCTGTAATGTCCTTATAGGATAGGATTTTATTAGATAATGCGAGATAAAATTGGTTATATTGTCAAAAAAACAGGCTGATATTTCGTATTGTAGGGGTTCGTGTTTGTTCGCCATCGTAAACTTTTTTATCTTTGCAATCATTTTGCAATACGTTATTAGTATAAATATGGTAAAGAAAATACTTAGTTATTTATTTATATCTCTATTCCTTTGCATCGGTCAGGTATTTGCACAGATACATGGAGTTGTAACGGATAAGGATACGGGAGAGCCAATTCCTTATTTGAATGTGTATTACGAAGGTAAAGGAGTGGGAGTTATCACTGATATTGATGGAAAGTATTCCATACCGTATCATGCGGGATGGAATAAACTTACTTTTTCTTTTGTCGGTTACGTGACTCAGCAAGTATCTGTATCTGCAAAGACGGGAGAACTGAATGTAAAGATGGCATCTGAGGACCAGATGCTGGCCGAGGTAGTGGTTAAACCCAAGAAGGAAAAATATTCTAGAAAGAATAATCCGGCTGTAGAGCTGATGAAGAAGGTAGTTAAATCCAAAAAAGTTAGTGACTTGAAAGTCAATGACTTTTTTAATTACAATAAATACCAGAAAATCACTCTTTCTCTGAATAATATTACGGCGGACTCTTTGAAAGAATCCAAATTGTTTCAGAAATATCCTTTCTTCAAGGATCAGGTAGAATATTGTGCGGAAACAGGAAAGAATATTTTGCCTCTTTCTGTTGATGAAACTGTAACTCAAAAAATATACCGGAAGGATCCCGAATCAGAAAAAAACATCATTAAAGGTATGAACTCTTCGGGAGTGAACGAGCTGTTCAATACGGGTGACATGCTGACTACAGTTCTTAAGGATGTTTTTCAGGATGTGAATATTTATCAGGACAGAGTTCGTCTGCTGCAATATCCGCTAGATAGTCCGGTGTCGGATAATGGTATTTCTTTTTATAAGTATTACATCATGGATACTGTATACGTCGAGAAAGATAAATGTTTTCACTTGACGTTTGTACCTAATCATTCTCAAGATTTCGGATTTACAGGGCATTTGTATATTCTGGCCGATTCTACCTTCCGTGTGAAACAGTGTAAACTCAACTTACCCAAAAAGACGGATATTAACTTTGTGGATAATTTGAGTATTGATCAGAAATTCGAAGAATTGCCTACAGGTGAATGGGTCTTGAAAGACGATGATATGATTTGCGAGCTTACGTTCTTTAAGGCACTTGGGCATTATCAGGTAAGACGTACCACACGGTATACGGATTATGATTTTGAACCTTTGCCAGACAAACTTTTCAATAAAAAAGGATCGGAAATAAAGGATGTAAACGCAATGATGCGTGGTGATGAATTCTGGAGTGAGTATCGTCAGACAGAATTGACCAAATCAGAAAGCAAGATGGATCAGTTTGTTGATAATCTGACCAAGATAAAAGGCTTTAAGTATGCTATTTTCGTTCTGAAAGCCTTTATAGAGAATTTTGTGGAAACAGGTACGAAAGACCATCCTAGCAAGGTAGATATCGGTCCTATCAATACAGTAATCAGTAATAACTACATTGACGGATGGCGTTTGCGTGCGTCTGCTCAGACTACGGCCAATTTGCATCCGCATCTCTTCCTGAAGGGTTATTATGCATACGGTTTTAAAGACCAGAAGTCCAAGTATATGGCTGAAGTGGAATATTCCTTTAACAAGAAAGAATATTTGCCTAGAGAATTCCCAAAGAATTCGCTGACATTTACTTATAAATTTGACAACTCTGTTCCTTCTGATAAATATATCAGTACTGATAAAGATAATGTGTTTACAGCTTGGAAAGTATGTACTGTAGACCAGTACAACTATGAGAGAAAGGCTTCGGTAAAGTATGAACTTGAGCAGGAAACAGGGTTGAAGACGACTGTATCGATTGCTCACGTTAATTATGAACCTTGCGGTAAATTGTTTTACCGGACTATGGCAGGTGAGCAGGCTTTGCAGCAAGCTATCAGTGATGGAACAATCAGTGGAAATGAGTTTATTTCATCTCCATACAATGTACACGATATTACGATGGCTGAGGCTACGGTAGGTTTGCGCTATGCTCCGGGTGAGACATTCGTCAATACTAAGCAGCGCCGTATACCAGTTAATTTTGATGCTCCGGTTTTCACATTGACACATACTGTAGGTGTGAAAGGTATTTTAGGATCTGACTACCATTATAATATGACCGAAGCTGGTATATATAAGCGTTTGTGGTTAGGTTCATGGGGAAATATTGACACTTATGTCAAAGGTGGTGTGCAGTGGAATCGTGTTCCATTCCCATTGCTTATTATGCCTGCTGCCAACTTGTCTTATATCATTCAGAATGAAACTTTCAACCTGATAAACAATATGGAGTTTCTGAATGACCGTTATGCCTCATTGGATGTGTCATGGAATATGCAGGGTAAAATATTTAACCGTATACCTCTACTTCAGAAACTGAAATGGCGTGAATTTATCGGTGTGAAATGTCTGTGGGGAACCTTGACTGACAAAAATAATCCTTATTTGCCTCAGAACCAGAATGACCCTTACCTAATGATGTTCCCAGGCCATTATAATGCGGCTGGTCAGTATAGTACTTCCAGCTATGTTATGGACCCCAAAAAGCCTTATGTAGAGGTGATTGCCGGTATTCATAACATATTTAAGCTGTTGCATGTGGAATATGTACGCCGTTTGACTTATAATGAACTTCCTACTGCAAGCAAATGGGGAATCCGACTCATGATACGTACTGTATTCTGATTTATTATTGAATTAAAATTACTATATTATATTGGACATGAATGATATTTGTTGTATAGGCCATATCACATTGGATAAGATTGTTACTCCCAAGAAGACAACCTATATGCCAGGTGGTACATCCTATTATTTTTCGCATGGAATCAGACATTTGGAGCATGCAGAAAATTATAAGCTTGTTACGGCGTTGGCACCTAGCGAATACCAGTCGGTAGACGAAATCAAGGCATTGGGTGTACAGGTAAAAGTGATTCCTAGCAAGCATACTGTTTACTTTGAAAACACTTATGGAGAGAATCAGGACAATCGTACACAACGTGTTTTGGCTAAAGCAGATCCGTTTGCTGTAGAACATTTGAAGGACGAAGAAGCTCGTTATTTTCATTTGGGAAGTTTGTTGTCGGATGATTTTCCGCTGGAATTGGTTAAATACCTTTCAGGCAAAGGGATATTGAGCGTTGATGCTCAAGGCTATTTACGCGAAGTGCGTGGTGAAAAGGTTTTTGCTGTGGATTGGACAGAAAAACTTGAAGCGCTGAAGTATATTGATATATTGAAAGTAAACGAGCATGAGGCAGAGGTGATAACCGGATATACAGATCCCAAACAAGCTGCCATCCAGTTGGCAGAGTGGGGGGTAAAAGAGGTTTTGCTTACACTAGGTAGCTTGGGCTCATTGATATATGCAGACGGGGTGTTTTATAAAATACCTGCATATCCTCCACATGAAGTAGTTGACGCAACAGGATGTGGTGATACTTATGTGATGGGCTATCTGTACAAGCGTAATCAGGGAGCTGATTATATGGAAGCCGGTTGCTTTGCTGCTGCTATATCAACATTAAAACTAGAGGCATCAGGACCTTTTTCTGGAACAGAACAGGAAGCTATGGAATTGATAAATACCAGTTCTTTGAAACCATCTGTCATTGCAAATTAATATTAAAGTGCATAACCTATAAAATAAAAGCCGGAAAGCAACGTGATTTACACGCTATTTCCCGGCTTTTATTTTACAAGTATTTTTTATTTCAGGTATTTCTGCATACCTTCTGTAGCAAAGGTAAACAATTTATCGTTTCCGTTGTCGCAAATAAAGAATGCGTCAATATCGGGATTTTTAGCGCAAACAGCTTTAGCAGAGTCAAGTCCTAATACCATAAATGCTGTTGCATACGCATCGGCTGTAGCACAGTCTTTTGCGATGACTGTTGCAGAAAGAATATTGTGTTGGATAGGGTAGCCGGTATGCGGGTTGATAGTATGTGCATATTTCTTGCCATCCTTGTAATAGAAGTTTCTGTAGTTACCAGATGTGGCGATACCAACATTTGTGACAGTTACTACTGTATGCAATTCCTGGTTTACAGACAAAGAGTCATCTACAGGCTTGTTAATTCCGATACGCCAATTATTCATTTGTGGGTTCTGCCCTTTTACTACTACTTCACCGCCAATATCTACCATGTAGTTTTTGATGCCTTTGCTGTCTAACAGGCGGGCAACGCAATCTACGCCGTATCCTTTGGCTACAGAACTGCAATCTAAAATTACGCGTGGATCTTTCTTGACTATTTTCCCGTTTACAAGATCTATTTTGTCAATTCCTACAAAGCTAAGTAAGCTGTCGATGGTGAGTGAATCTACATTTGCTGCGTTCTTGAAGCCAAATCCCCATGCATTTACCAGTGGAGCAACTGTAATGTCAAAAGCTCCGTGAGTTTCAGCTGAAATTTCTTTGGATAACTTAAAAACTTCTGCAAACATTTGGTCAACACTGTCAGAACTGTTTTCATTGATTTTTGTAATAACAGAAGCTTTGTTAAATGGAGACAAGGAGAAGTCTACCTTTTTCAGTTCTTCTTCTATTTCTGTGTGTAAATCTGTTTTAGACTGGTATGTTATTTTGTATAATGTACCGAATACCATTCCTTGGTTGGTTTGGAAAGGAGCTTGTTTTCTCAATATAAGTACGGTACCAACAATCAGTACCAGTAAAAAAGGCAATTGCCATTTTAAGTTTCTCTTACTCATTATTAAAGTATTTAGTTAGTAACCCAATAAATGTTCGATTAAAATTTTTGTTCCTATACCAATTAGTACAATTCCTCCCACAATTTCCATGCGGAAGCGGAAACGTTTACCAAAGGTAACTCCGATTATACTTCCAGCAAAAGACATAAGGAAAGAAGCAATACCTATCATACCAACAGGTCCAATGACAGCTTTGAATCCATTCATCTGCATGAATGCAAAGGTGACTCCCACAGCTAGTGCATCAATACTGGTGGCTACAGCCAATGTTAAAATAACCTTTAATTTAGTCGGATTAAAACTGCATTCTTCTTCGTCTTTGCATCCTTCTTTTATCATTCTGATACCAAGAAAAGCTAGCAAAGCAAAAGCAATCCAGTGGTCATAATCTTGTATAAGTGAGGCAAACTGAAAAGCAGCCAACCAACCTATAAGGGGCATGATAGCCTGAAATAATCCAAAGAAAAATGCCATTTTAATGAATATCGGCCAGTTGTAACGCTTTAGGATGATTCCGCTTGCTATTGATACCGTAAAACAGTCAACTCCCAGACTGACAGCAAATAAAATAGTTTCAAAAAGTGTCATAACAGATGAATTGGTATATAATATATCAGACTATAGGAAACCCCAAATCCTGTTTTCGTATTTTTTCCGAATCCGGGGATGTACCATGGTTCAGTGTTGTATCCTTTCTTGAGGTTAAGCATTGATTTGTATCGGATACTCCATCCCATGCAGAAATTTTTGTAAACCTTTACATGTACGCCTGCTACCACTTCCAGCCAGTGTGCACTACTGCTTATTCCCTGATAGCTTCCGCTAATAGCAGTGTTTCCAAATGTAGGATCAGTCATTGGAGGAATGTCTACGTCATAGTTGAAACTGGAAAATCCGTATCGCAAACCACCATAAATATACCCGGGAAGATGTGTCTTTTTATGGAAGAAATTATAGTCTGCTCCTATTCGGAAATAAGGTGCACTCATTTTATAGTGCTGATTGGTAGAAGTGCTGGTTGTATTTGTATTTGCCCAGCCTATTTCTACAGTAGGAAAAAAACGGTTCTTTAAATCGATTTTGCCTTGTACCTCTCCACTTAATCGATTCCCTCCGAGTACTTTTCCTACTGCCCCACTTATATCTACACCCACAGATATACCGTTAAACAGTGGGATATCCGACTGTTTTTCCTCTTTTTTGTCTCCTTCTGTGCGTTCAGGATTTTGTGCATGAAGTGGAATACATAGTGATATACTACTGGTTAACAGTATAATATATTTTAAAATTCTCTTTCTCATAATTATTTATTTCTGCATTGGTAACAATGACTGAGTCCAGCATGTGTCGGGTATAGCTTACATTTTTTACTTCGTAAAACATCAGTGCGCTACACTCTAAATCGGTGAAATAGGGCCGGTTTATGTGATTTATTCGTATCGTATCTCGTAAATTTTGCTCATAATGCAGTATGTAAGCCGTATAATCATTGTAGGATAGTGGAATGCTGAAAGCGCCTTCAATCGCTTCTTGATTGATAAGTGTATCTGTCAGCAATGAGTCGTATACGATTACATCTTTTATACTGCCGTCAGGAAGCGTATCATGTCGAGTAACATCAGCTTGTGTTATAGCACTTATAGTGATGTTATTGGTGAATTTCAATGAGTTTCCATGTTGGTCTGTAATAGAAAAACGAGCCATTGAGTTTGTAACCAGAGAACAATCACTTTCATTGCATCCGCACAACCAACTGCATATTGTGAATAATGAAAAAGCAATAATAGTATATTTTTTCATACTTACAGTTCTTTTTCTATTTTATAATTATTGCGTTCTGGAGCATTTCTTGCTATCAGTTCGCCGATAAAACCAGCCAAAAACAGTTGGGTACCCAGAATCATGGTAGTAAGTGATAAAAAGAAATAAGGACTATCGGTAACCAAACGATAATCTTGGCCTGTATGCATGGCATACAATTTTGAAGCACCTACAATAATTACAGAAATAAATCCCAGTATAAACATTATAGAACCTAAAAAACCGAATATATGCATGGGTTTTACACCAAATTTAGAAAGGAACCATAATGTTATCAGGTCCAAGTAACCATTGACAAAACGGTTAAGTCCAAATTTTGTTTTACCGTACTTTCTAGCCTGATGATGAACGATTTTTTCACCTATTCTATTAAAACCGGCATTTTTGGCCAAGTAAGGAATGTAGCGGTGCATTTCTCCATAAACCTCAATATTCTTTATGACTTCTTTGCGGTAGGCTTTAAGACCACAGTTGAAATCATGTAGGTTCTTTATACCTGAGACTTTTCGTGCAGTAGCATTAAACAGTTTTGTAGGAATAGTTTTTGACAACGGGTCATATCGTTTCTGTTTCCATCCTGAAACCAAGTCATACCCATCTTCCATAATCATTCTGTATAATTCTGGAATTTCATCTGGGCTATCCTGTAAGTCGGCATCCATTGTAATGACAACTTCTCCTTCTGCGCGCTCAAATCCACAGAATAAAGCCGGTGATTTACCATAATTCCGGCGAAACTTTATACCTCTTACATTAGTTGACTTGTTTTTTAATGATTCGATAACCTGCCAGGAATGATCTGTGCTACCATCGTTTACAAAAATAACCTCGTACGTAAAATGGTTTGCCAGCATTACACGATCAATCCAGGCATACAGTTCGGGTAAAGACTCCTCTTCGTTATATAAAGGAACAACTACAGAAATATCCATTTTGTTTATTGTTTATTACGTTTCATAATTAATAGAGCCGTAGGGAAGGCCAGTAAAAATCCCCAAAATATATTTTGGTAAATAATTTGCATGGTAAGTTGTAGAGCACTTAATCCGGAAATGATATTCATTGCTTCCTCGACTTGCTCGATAGGAAGAACTGCCTGTCCGGCAGATGCCTCTTTTAATCCATTCAGCATGGCACTGTAGGTGTCTATTATAAATCCATTATCTATAAATTGGAAATAGATATAATGTGCGACTGCTACCAGTAAGGCTGCAAACAAATACATGAATATGGTGAAAGAAAAACCTTGAAAAAAAGATATGTTGTTCTCGCATTCATTTTCACGATATTTTTTTGCAAAGATGTAACCCAAAATTGGAGTAAAAAGGGTAAGGAGGAAAAAAATCAGTTGAATAAACGGAATTTTAAATCCGATAGGGAAAAGAATAAATTTTCCAATCCAGAAGAGTCCCATCATTGTGCCATACTTCATAGCACATTCCTGTAAAGTTGGTTTTTTGTCAGCCATTCTATTAATAATCTTGTTTCTTACCTGCAAAATTACGTTTTTTCGTTTATCTAATAGGTATAAACCGAGAATAAAATCGATTGTTTTCATTTTTTTTGAAAAAAAACTACGATAGCTATTGCAGATTCAAAAAATATATCTACCTTTGCAACCGCAAACGAGAAACGACGCAAGTTGTGAAACGTAAAACACGGGTAAGTCCCATACGGCCAGCTCCCTTTGAATCCTCCAGGGCTTGATCGCAGCAAAGGTAGAAGGTCGTAGCGGCGCGATATGGTAAGCTTACCCACCCGCCTCTTTAGCTCAGTTGGCCAGAGCACGTGATTTGTAATCTCGGGGTCGTTGGTTCGAAT
>ENA-UEQH01000653-UEQH01000653.1-human-gut-metagenome-genome-assembly--contig:-NODE-653-length-17781-cov-29.710291_pt1 | contig 17781 bp, 18 predicted proteins | sample MGYA00242945_ERZ507943 | MGnify/ENA primary metagenome ERZ507943 (study PRJEB26167, sample SAMN06115418) | human gut metagenome | host: Homo sapiens | place: China:Hubei | collected 2015-03-06... | reverse complement strand
AAAGAAAACAGTTGCAAATAAGAAAAAAGCTACTAAATAATAATTGTTGATATGGCAAAAAAAACAGTCGCAGCTAAAAAAAGAAATGTGAAAGTTGATGCAAATGGACAGTTGCATGTTCACTCATCATTCAACAATATCATTGTTTCTTTAGCAAACAGTGAAGGTCAGATTATTTCATGGTCTTCAGCAGGTAAAATGGGTTTTAGAGGTTCAAAAAAGAACACCCCATACGCAGCACAGATGGCTGCACAGGATTGTGCAAAAGTTGCATACGATCTTGGGCTGAGAAAGGTGAAAGCTTATGTTAAAGGTCCTGGAAACGGACGTGAGTCTGCTATCAGAACAGTACATGGAGCAGGAATTGAAGTTACGGAAATTATTGATGTAACTCCATTACCACACAATGGTTGTCGTCCTCCAAAGAGAAGAAGAGTATAATACTGATAACCTATTTAATGTATTCTGAATTTGTTAATGGATTACATTTCCTTTCTGTAATCGCGGCTGCAACAAATTGGGTTTACAAGAACTTTTAAATTAAGATTAAAAATGGCTAGATATACTGGACCAAAAAGTAGAATTGCTCGTAAATTTGGTGAAGCAATTTTTGGAGCAGATAAAGTTTTATCTAAAAAGAATTATCCTCCTGGACAACATGGTAATACTCGTCGCAGAAAAACTTCTGAGTATGGTGTGATGTTGGCTGAGAAACAGAAAGCTAAATATACATATGGTGTTCTTGAAAAACAGTTCCGTAATCTGTTTGAAAAGGCAGCAGGTATGAATGGTATCACTGGTGAGATTTTGTTGCAGTGCCTTGAATGCCGTCTTGATAATGTAGTTTATAGACTTGGTATTGCTCCTACTCGTGCTGCAGCTAGACAGCTTGTAGGCCATAAGCATATTACTGTTGATGGTAAAGTTGTAAACATTCCTTCGTTCTCAGTTAAGCCAGGTCAGTTGGTTGGTGTTCGTGAGAAATCAAAATCTTTGGAAGTGATTGCTAACAGCTTGGCTGGATTTAATCATAGCAAATATCCATGGTTGGAATGGGATGAAAGCTCTAAAGTTGGTAAATTGTTGCATGTTCCAGAAAGAGCAGACATTCCTGAAAATATCAAAGAACACTTAATCGTTGAATTGTACTCTAAATAATAATTAATTTCATGGCGATATTAGCATTTCAAAAACCTGATAAAGTATTAATGTTGGAAGCGGATTCCAAATTCGGGAAATTCGAATTCCGTCCGCTTGAACCCGGTTTCGGTATTACCGTAGGTAATGCTTTACGCCGTATTCTTCTTTCTTCGTTGGAAGGTTATGCAATTAACACAATCCGTATTGAGGGTGTGGAACATGAATTTGCTACAATTCCGGGTGTGAAAGAAGATGTCACTAACATTATCTTGAATCTGAAGCAAGTTCGATTCAAGCGAGTAGTTGAGGAATTCGAAAATGAGAAGGTAAGCATTACCGTTGAGAATTCTACTGAATTTAAGGCAGGTGATATTGGTAAGTATTTGACCGGATTTGAAGTGTTAAATCCTGAATTGGTTATTTGCCATTTAGATTCAAAAGCAACTTTGCAGATAGATATTACAATTAACAAAGGTCGTGGATATGTTCCTGCTGATGAAAATCGTGAATATTGTACTGATGTTAATGTAATACCTATTGATTCCATTTATACTCCGATTCGTAATGTAAAATATTCTGTTGAAAATTTCAGAGTTGAACAGAAAACAGATTATGAGAAGTTAGTTCTCGAAATTACGACGGACGGTTCCATTCACCCAAAGGATGCTTTAAAAGAAGCTGCAAAAATTCTAATTTATCATTTCATGCTGTTCTCTGATGAGAAGATTACTCTAGAGACTTCTGATATAGATGGTAATGAAGAATTCGATGAAGAAATTCTTCACATGCGTCAACTTTTGAAGACTAAACTTGTAGATATGGATTTGTCAGTTAGAGCTCTTAATTGTTTAAAGGCTGCTGATGTTGAAACATTGGGAGATTTGGTTCAATTTAATAAAACAGATCTACTTAAGTTCAGAAACTTTGGTAAGAAATCGCTCACTGAGCTTGATGATTTGCTCGAGAGTCTGAATCTGTCGTTTGGAACTGATATTTCTAAATATAAATTAGATAAAGAATAAAAATGAGACATAATAAAAAATTTAATCATTTAGGTCGTACTGCTTCTCATAGAAATGCGATGTTGTCTAATATGGCATGTTCTTTGATTAAGCACAAAAGAATCACTACGACTGTAGCTAAAGCTAAAGCGTTAAAGAAATTTGTAGAGCCTTTGATCACTAAATCAAAAGATGATACAACTAATTCACGCCGTGTAGTATTCAGCTATTTACAAGATAAATTTGTAGTAACTGAGCTGTTTAAAGAAGTTTCAGTAAAAGTTGCTGATCGTCCGGGTGGTTATACAAGAATTATTAAAACTGGTAATCGTCTTGGTGATAACGCAGAAATGTGCTTTATTGAGTTGGTTGACTACAATGAAAATATGTCAAACGCTAAAGCAGTTAAGAAGGCAACTCGTACTCGTCGTTCAAAAAAATCTACTTCTGTAGAAAATCCTTCAACTGAAACTGTTGAACCAGTAGTTGAAGAATCTGCAAAAGCTGAATAATTTAGAATAAGAGTGTAATACAATATATATTAAAGGGAATCAACTTTAAGGAGCTGATTCCCTTTTTTGTATACTTTTATAGGGACATTCAGTAAATAGTATAAAATTAGCCAACTAATTCATACAACAACAAAGGGTAGTGTTTCACTGAGTGTGTCTGAGGCAAGTTTGCCTTAGAAGTGATGATGCAAAGTTAATAGGCAATTTTGTATTTCATATCAAAAAAGCTAATTTTGTGTTGTAGTCGGACGAGGAAACGGGCTCTGCTGGGGAGCACCCCGTTAGCAACATGACTACGCCTATACTGATAGCAAGAATAATCCGGGAGTCGTCATGGTGGCGACTCCTTTTTTGCTTTCGGGCAGGCTTTTCTACTAAAAAAAACTATTCCATTAGTCAGGAAACAGAGTCTTGTCGCAGGTTATGTTGGGTAGCAGACGGTCAAAAGCCTTGTGTTCCATGGCAACACTGCCCATGAGCGTCAGTACTGATTCTTCGCTAGGCATGGCTGTACGCATTCTGGTCACTCTCCTGAAGTCCCGGTTGAGACGCTCGATCCAATTAGTGGTATATATCATGGACTGAATCTCCGGAGCATAGTTCAAGTAAGTCATGTAAGCCTTGTAGTCGGCATTGTTACGCATAAGTTTGAACGCCCGGTAGTCTTTACTCCACCTCTCACACATATCCTGCCATTTTTCCCAGGCCATCTCAATGGTGTAATCGCGCTGTCCGGTACGGAATATATCACGCAAATCAGAAGCCAAAGCACCCTTGTCTCCATGACTGACCTTGGCAAACATATTGCATTTGAGATGGGTTACGCATCTCTGAAGAGGAGTACTAGGGAATTTCTCTCCCACAACGACATCAAGCCCCTTAATACCGTCTGCTACCATGAGCCCAATCTTTTGGACGCCTCTTTCTTTTAAAGTGTCAAAGATATCACTCCATCCTTTTGCGCTCTCTGTAGGAATATTGAATATACCCAGCACATCACGGCGGTCTTCCTCTGTAACGGGCAATGCGACATAGAACGCTTCACTGGATACTGAATGTTTACGGTGAATCTTAATATGCACACAGTCTACGAACATGACCGGGTAGTAGTAACTCTCAAGACTGCGCTCCAACCAGGCGTTTACCTGGGTACGAACGCTATCGACCATCCGGCTGATGCTGGACTTGGAATAGTGCTGGCCGTAAATCTGCTCAAAGACATCTCCAACCTGTTCCTGCGTAAGTCCTTTAGTATATAAGACTCCAGCCAACCGGTCACATTCCTCTTCCTGATTGCGAAGAATGGCAAGTATCTGGGGATGAAAGTTGCCATAACGGTCACGGGGAATACGGAATTCCAATTTTCTTCCTTGCCCATAGGCATGTCCAAAACGATAGCCATTGCCCTTATTTTGAGGATTTTTATGCAGAAACTCATTGCGCTCTGCTACCATCATGCTTGAAAGCATGATTTCCATCAGGTCGTGTAGACCATTTTCTTTCTCTGCATGCTTGCGCATGAGCTCAGAAATTTGTACTTTCGTGAAGTGCATAGTTTGTATATTTAGTGGTTTGGTCACTCCTAAATTACAAACTTCAGGGCTGACACGCAAGGGTCGGCCCTTTTTTACTGCTTATTAAATACACTTTTTGAGACAGTATCGTAATTTTTTGCAATAGATTAGAAGGAGTATAAAATGTGTGCTAAGATACATATTATACTCCTTCCGATTTTTGCTGAACGAACGATTATTAGGAAGAAATACTTTTATACTGCATATTAGTGATACTATAAACTTTTTCGTTCGTTAGATAATACACTATAGATATTCTTTAAAGCCTGAATTTGTTCTATACATTTAGGATTTTTTTGATGCGTTCTATGGCTTTGTCTTTTGTTTTATGGACAGTGCTGATTGGCATCTTTAATATAGAACTTATTTCAGCAAGTTTTAAATCTTTGATGTAGTATAAAATAATAATTTTTCTTTCCTTCTCAGAGATGAGTTTAAGTGCTTTCTTAATTTTATCATATTTCTCTTTTTTCAGAATTTTGAAATCACTTAAATCTTCATTGCAGCATTGAATTTGAATGTTTTCAAATTCATTATAGCTTAAAGTGTCGTATCTCCTTTTTTTTACGAATGATGTCCAAATAGGCATTTTGCGTTAGGATATATAGCCAATTATAAAAACTTGAATTGTCGAATTCATAATATTCTATTTTTGTAAGTACTTTAATGAGTACATCTTGAATAAGATCTTCTTTACTATCTTGATCGATAGCATTAAAGTCATGTAAACTTAATGTACGTTTTATGAACTTTAGGCATCTTTGGGTTAATTCCTTTTCTGCATTTTTGTTTTTAGAGATACAAAGTTTTACTAGTACCTCAATTTCGGTATTATTTTTTTGGTTTAGCTCCATAATTAATTGCTATTTTTCAGTGTAAACACCTGAATATTATTGAATTTAGTTATTTCCTTACTGATGTGACTTTCTTTTCTTGCTTTGTTTGAAATATACAGTAATTCGATTATGCTAATGTTGTTGACAATAATTCAAACTTTGTTTGATTTAAGCAAGAAAGGTCTGTACTGGTAAGTCAATTGCTACATTGTTATGGTTATTACATTAGGAAAGCTTATCCTTATTAATCCTTTTAAAACTGATAGATGAGAATTAAGTGGATATTTGTTTTCTGAATGTAGTGGTTGGACCTATAACATTTTAGCCATATTTGTTTTCCTTTTCATGATTCATATTGTTGATTATATTTTTAAATATGAATCTGATTCTAAGAAGCCATTTACTTTTGGTCATGTATAGATTTTTATCGATATTGATTTTTGTATGGTATATATATTTAGAAGCTTTAAAGATATTATATGATGAAATAAATCTCTTAGTAAGGTTGAATATTATATGTATTGGATATGCTTTATTCGTGTTAAGCTTCTTTTTATTGTATAAATTATTTAAGTATTCATATTTATTTGTTGAGCTCAATTTTTGTATGCTGTCAAATAACTTCCATACGCAATTTAAACGTATTTCTAATATACACGATTCGTACAATGATAATCTTGTAATGGAATAATTAAGGATGTATTTGTCGTATTTCATTGTTTGCTGTTTTAATAGTATAAAACGTGTTATTAGTTACTTTTTTCGTTTAAAATTGTTACCTATTAATGTTTTCTTACTTTTTTAAAAAAAATGTGGTTTTGTTATTTTTTTTAAAGTTATCAAAATTTGCTCTGATAGAAAACATATCTCAATCTTTTTTCTCAGTATTTTCTTTTTTTAAGATTACTTGTCTGGCTTTAATTTTCATGTAAAGTAATTAATACAAGCATTTTTTTGCTTTGTAGCTTGATAACCAATTATTTATTTTAGAAATCTCTTCTGGGCTTCTTTAGGCTTTATAAAATGAAAAAAATGCATATCTTTGTAAACGAAATACCATTGATAACATCTTATATTAATTATGAAACTAAGCTTTATTTCATTAGTAGCTTTATTTTGCTCTTTAGTTGCTTGTACTAGTAAGTCTTCAGAATCAACAACGGAAGATTATGCAGCTTTGGTTAATCCTTTTATAGGAACAGATTTTACAGGAAACACATACCCTGGTGCACAGGCACCTTTTGGTATGGTACAATTAAGTCCAGATAATGGTTTAGCTGGTTGGGATCGAATTGCCGGTTATTATTATCCAGATAGTACTATTGCAGGATTTAGTCATACGCATCTTTCAGGAACCGGTGCAGGTGATTTGTATGATGTATCATTTATGCCTGTTACTTTACCTTATAAAGAACAATCTGAAGGCAATCTTGGTATCTATTCTAAATTCAATCATTCTGATGAACACGCTTATGCCGGATATTATAGTGTACTCTTAAAAGACTATAACATTAAGGTGGAGCTTACTGCAACAGAGCGTGTAGGTATTCAACGTTACACATTCCCCGCAGCAGAATCAGCAGTTTTCTTGAACTTGAAGAAAGCTATGAACTGGGATTTTACCAATGATTCTCAGATAGCTATTGTCGATTCTTGTACGATAGAGGGATATCGTTTTTCGCAAGGTTGGGCTCGCGATCAGAAATTATTTTTCAGAAGCCGTTTTTCTAAGCCTTTTGAAAGTGTAGAAATCGATACAACTGCAATTGTATTGAAGGGTGAACGGATAGGTACTGCCTATATAGCACAGTTTAATTTCAATACAAAGGGCGGTGAACAGATTACAGTTGCAACTTCACTTTCAAGTGTAAGTAAAGAAGGTGCAGAAAAAAATCTATCAGCTGAAGCTCCTCATGATGATTTTGACCGTTATGTTGCTGATGCGAAAGATCGTTGGAATGCTCAGTTAGGTAAGATTAACGTTCAGGGTACAAATGCAGATGATAAAGTGAAATTTTACACTTCTCTTTATCATACGATGCTTGCTCCAACAATCTATAGTGATGTAGATGGAAGTTATAGAGGTGCTGACGGTGAGATACATAAAACCGATGGATGGGTAAATTATAGTACATTCTCCCTTTGGGATACTTATCGCGCTTCACACCCTTTGTTTACCTATACAGAACCAGAGCGTACAAACGACATGATAAAATCATTCCTTGCATTTTTTGAACAGCACGGACGCCTGCCTTTATGGCCATTATGGGGCGGAGAAACAGAAATGATGATAGGTTATCATGCAGTTCCTGTTATTGTGGACGCTTATTTGAAAGGAATTGGTGATTTTGATGCAGAACAAGCTTTGAATGCATGTGTTGTTTCCGCTGATATGGACAGTTACAGAGGTCTTGGCTTGTACAAGAAACACGGGTATATTCCTTATAACATAACTTATGATAATTCAGAAAACTGGTCACTGTCTAAAACGTTGGAGTATGTTTATGATGACTACTGTATTGCACGTATGGCAGAGAAAATGGGTAAGAAAGATATTGCAGAGCGATTCTATACCCGTGCCCAGAATTATAAGAACCTCTATAATCCGGCAAGTGGATTTATGCAGCCATTGGATGATAAAGGTGTATTTATCAAAAACTTTAATCCGGATGACTACACCGAATATATCTGTGAAAGTAATGCATGGCATTACCTTTGGTCTGTACAGCACGATACGAAGGGCTTGATGGAATTAATGGGAGGACAGAAAAAGTTTGAAGAAAAACTGGATAGTATGTTTACTTATATTCCTGCCGGAAAAGAAGATTTGCCAATTTTCAGTACAGGTATGATTGGTCAATATGTTCATGGTAATGAACCTAGCCATCATGTAATTTATTTATATAACCAGACCCAGAATAAATGGAAAACTCAAAAATATATTGCTCAAGTAATGAATGAGCTGTATTTAAATACTCCAGCCGGAATCTGTGGAAACGAAGATTGCGGACAGATGTCTGCTTGGTTTGTTTTTAGTGCAATGGGATTTTATCCTGTTAATCCAGTTGGAGGCATTTATGAATTGGGAACCCCTCTCTTCCCTGAGCTGAAACTTCATTTGAATAATGGAAAGGTATTTACTGTGCTGGCTCCTCAGGTAAGTAAGGAGAATATCTATGTTCAGTCGGTTAAAATTGATGGTAAGCCGTACGATAAGACATATATTACACACGAACAGATAATGAATGGTGCTACTGTCGAATTCGAGATGGGTAGCAAACCTAATATTTGAAAACGAAATAGATAAATGAGAAAAATAAGTTTGCTTGTCAGAGGATTTATCGGACTTATCGTCAGCATCGCTTCTTATGCATGTGTAGAGTCCTCGGAAGCAGCGTTGGAAGAAGACTATGTATCTTATGTAAATCCTTTTATCGGGACTGGAGGCCACGGACACACCTTTCCGGGGCCTGTAGTTCCCCACGGTATGATACAACCCGGTCCGGATACACGAATTGATGGTTGGGATTCGTGTTCAGGATATTATTATCCAGATTCAACAATAAATGGTTTTTCACATACACACATCAGTGGAACCGGTTGTTGTGATTATGGAGATATTCTGTTGATGCCTACGGTAGGTGAGCAGCGTTACGAGCCTACTGGCTTGGCTAGTCAGCAAGTCGCATATGCATCTGCTTTTTCACATGATTCGGAAGTTGCAGTTCCCGGATATTATACTGTATACTTGAAAACATACGGTGTTAAAGCAGAATTATCAGCCACTACTCGTGCTGCCATTCATCGTTATACTTTTCCGCAGAGCTCAGAGTCTGGTTTTATTTTAGACCTGGATTATAGTTTGCAGCGGCAGGAGAATAGGGAAATGGTGATAGACGTGTTAAGTGATACGGAGATTCGTGGTTATAAACGAACTGCCTATTGGGCTTTTGACCAGCCGGTCTACTTCTACATGAAATTTTCCAAGCCGTTTACCTATAAGCTGGTTGATGATACCGTACCTGTTGATGATGAGGTTGGAGAACAGGCCCGTATGAAAGCATTGTTGAATTTTTCTACTTCACAAAATGAACAAGTCTTAGTGAAGGTAGGAATTTCAGCTGTTGATATGGAAGGAGCTCGGGCCAATGTAGAGAAAGAAATTCCAGATTGGGATTTTGATAAAGTCTGTTTGTCTGCATCGGTTGCATGGAATCAATTCCTGTCGAAAATAGATGTCCATACGGAGGATCGGGATCAGCTGGCTATTTTTTACACGGGTTTATACCACATGGCAATTGCTCCAAGTATATTTACAGATGTTGATGGAAGATATTTAGGAATGGATCATCAAATCCATAAAACAACGCCGGGCGAGAATTATTATACAATATTTTCTTTATGGGATACGTTTCGGGCTGTTCATCCGCTTTGGACTATTCTTGACCCTAAACTTAATTCAGACTTTATCCGTTCTTTAATTAAGAAAAGTGAGGAAGGAGGTATTTATCCCAAATGGGATATGGCATCCAATTATACAGCTACCATGATTGGATACCACGCTGTTTCATTAATCGCAGATGCCTATGCTAAGGGATACAGGGACTTTGATATCCAGAAAGCTTATAAAGCTGCTTTACGTGCTGCAGAATATGATACTACGGGTATTAAATGTCCGCGCTGGATGATTCCTTATCTCATGCCTGTTGCTCGGTATTATAAAAATACAATAGGTTATATCCCGTGTGATAAAGATAATGAAGCTGTGGCTAAAGGTTTGGAATATGCATACGACGATTGGTGTATAGCTCAACTGGCATCAGCCTTGGGGGATACTGCAAATGCTGTAAAGTATACGCGTTTTGCTAAAGGATATCAGAAATATTATGACCCTTCAACTGGATTTATGCGAGGGCTGGATTCCCATGGAAAATGGAGAACGCCTTTTAATCCAAAAGCTTCTAACCATAGAAATGATGACTACTGCGAAGGAAATGCATGGCAGTGGACATGGTTTGTCCCTCATGATGTAGATGGATTAGTCAATTTGATGGGAGGTAGGGCGAAATTCATTCAAAAACTTGATTCCTTATTTACGATTGATTCAACTATCGAAGGGACTGCAACTTCTGTTGATATTTCCGGACTTATAGGACAATATGCCCATGGTAACGAACCGAGTCACCACATAATTCATTTCTATAATTATGTAGGCCAGCCATGGAAAACTCAGGAGCTTGTTGATAAAGTTCTTACTACATTGTATTTCAATGATGTAGAAGGACTTTCCGGTAATGAGGATTGTGGTCAGATGTCTGCCTGGTATATTATGAATGCCATGGGATTTTATCAGGTATGTCCGGGTCTTCCTGTGTATTCCATAGGTCGTCCGCTTTTTGATAAAGTGACAATAACTCTTCCGGAGAATAAGATTTTTACTATATTTGCAAAAAACAATTCGAAAGGAAATAAATACATTAAGGCCGTTAAGTTGAATAATAAAACATTGGATACTCCGTTCTTTACTCATGATGATATAAAGGGGGGAGGAACGATGGAAATTATAATGACTAATAAACGAACTAACTGGGGAATTAATTAACACTTATACCATGAAAAAACTACTTTTATTAGCTTTCTTATTGCCACTAGCATTATGGGGCAAGGCAAAGGATTTTACGCAATACGTAAATCCTTTGATGGGTACGCAGTCTACCTTTGAGTTATCTACTGGTAATACATACCCTGCTATAGCAGTACCATGGGGTATGAACTTTTGGACACCGCAGACCGGTAAGATGGGTGACGGATGGCAGTATACCTATACTGCAACTAAGATTAGAGGATTTAAGCAGACTCATCAACCCAGTCCGTGGATTAACGATTACGGACAGTTCTCTATTATGCCTGTTGTAGGCAAACCTGAGTTTGACGAAGATAAACGTGCCAGCTGGTTCTCTCATAAAGGAGAAATAGCTAAGCCTCACTATTATAAGGTTTATTTGGCTGAGCATGATGTAGTGACCGAAATGGTTCCTACAGAACGTGCTGCAATGTTCCGCTTTACTTTCCCTGAAAGTGATGCTTCTTATGTAGTAATCGATGCTTTCAATAACGGTTCATCCATACAGATTATTCCGTCAGAGAATAAGATTATCGGTTATTCTACCAGAAACAGTGGCGGTGTTCCAGAGAATTTCAAAAACTATTTCGTGATTGTTTTTGATAAGCCTTTCACTTATAAATCAAGTTTCAACGGTAAAGAGTTGAGTGAAGGCGTTCTTTCACAAACTGCCGATCATGTAGGAGCTGTTATTGGTTTTAAAACTGCTAAAGGCGAAAAAGTGCATGCTCGCATTGCTTCCTCATTCATCAGTCCGGAACAAGCTGAGTTGAACTTGAAGGAACTTGGTAATGATAATCTGGAAACTCTGGCACAGAAAGGGCAGCAGGCATGGAATGAAATGTTAGGCCGAATTGAAGTCGAAGGCGGTAGCTTGGATCAGTACCGTATGTTCTATTCTTGCCTCTATCGTTCTTTGCTTTTCCCACGTAAGTTTTACGAAATCGATGCAGCCGGAAAAGTTATGCATTATAGCCCGACAACCGGAGAAGTACTTCCAGGTTACTATTACACAGATACCGGTGTATGGGATACTTTCCGTTGTCTGTTCCCGTTGCTTAATTTGATGTATCCTTCTGTCAATAAAGAAATTCAGGAAGGATATCTCAATGCATACCGCGAAAGTGGTTTCTATCCAGAATGGGCGAGTCCTGGCCATCGTGGTTGTATGGTTGGAAACAATACGGCATCTGTTTTGGCTGACGCTTATTTAAAAGGTATCCGTGTAGAAGACTCGGAAACACTTTGGAAAGGTTTGATGGCGGCAGTCAATGGTGTACATCCTACCGTTAACTCTTCAGGCCGTGAGGGTTATAACTATTACAATGAATTAGGTTATGTTCCTTATGATGTGAAGATTAATGAAAATGCTGCACGTACATTAGAGTATGCATACGACGACTGGTGTCTGTATCAGTTGGCTAAGGAACTGAAGCGTCCTAAAAAGGAAATCAATCTTTTTGCAAAAAGAGCTATGAACTACAAAAACTTGTTCGACCCCGAAACCAAGCTGATGCGTGGCAAGAACAAGGATGGACAGTTTATGAAACCATTCTCTCCATTGAAATGGGGTGATGCCTTTACTGAAGGTAACAGCTGGCATTATACTTGGTCTGTATTCCATGACCCTCAGGGACTTATCGACTTGATGGGAGGTAAGGAAACATTTGTAGAAATGCTCGATTCTGTCTTTAATGTTCCGCCTGTCTTCGATGACAGCTACTATGGTCAGGTAATACACGAAATCCGTGAAATGACAGTGATGAACATGGGTAACTATGCACACGGAAACCAGCCTATCCAGCACATGATATATCTGTATAACTATGCCGGACAGCCTTGGAAAGCACAGTATTGGTTGCGTCAGGTTATGAACCGTATGTATACACCGACACCGGATGCATATTGTGGTGACGAAGACAATGGTCAGACATCTGCCTGGTATGTATTTACTTCTTTGGGATTCTATCCGGTTTGTCCGGGAACCAATCAGTATATATTGGGAGCTCCTTTGTTCAAGAAAGCCAAATTGCATTTCGAAAACGGTAATGTAATGGAAATTGATGCACCGAATAACAGTGACGAAAATTTCTATCTTAACAAGTATGTAATTAACGGTCAGGAAAGTACCCGTAACTACATTGAGTATGAAACTTTGCTGAAAGGCGGACGTATAGAATGTGATATGACTGCGCAGCCTAACAAGAATAGGGGAGTAAACGAAGCCGATTTCCCATATTCATTCTCTCGTGAAGTTTCGAAAAAGAAATAATCAGTCTACCATAACAAAAAAAGCACTCAAGAATTTCTTGAGTGCTTTTTTTGTTGGTTTACGTTCCGATTTAAATCTGCTCCATAGCCTGATTTAAATCATCTATAATATCATTTACATTTTCGATACCGACAGACAGACGAATCAAGTCAGGAGCTACTCCAGCCTCTATCAGCTGCTCTTCCGAAAGCTGTCTGTGTGTATGACTGGCAGGATGTAAAACACAAGTACGTGCGTCAGCCACGTGTGTTACGATGCAGGCCAGTTGCAATTTGTCCATAAAGCGTATCGCATCTTCGCGTGTGCCTTTCAGACCGAAAGCAATAACACCGCAAGAGCCGTTTGGCATGTATTTTTGTGCAAGCTCATAATATTTACTACTTTTCAGTCCGCAATAATTAACCCATTTAACTTTAGGATTAGCTTCCAGCCATTCAGCAACTTTTTGAGCATTCTCACAGTGGCGGGGGACACGTAGGTGCAAGGTTTCCAGTCCTAAGTTCAGCAAGAATGCATTTTCGGGTGATTGGATAGAGCCTAAGTCACGCATCAGTTGGGCTGTTGCTTTAGTGATATAGGCCATTTTTCCAAATGCTTTGGTATAGGTTAAGCCATGATAAGATTCATCTGGACGGGTCAGTCCCGGGAATTTATCGGCATAAGCATCCCAGTCAAAGTTGCCACTGTCAACAATTGCACCTCCTACACAGCAGGCATGGCCATCCATATATTTGGTTGTAGAGTGGGTTACGATATCAGCTCCCCATTCGAAGGGACGGCAGTTAATGGGAGTAGCAAAAGTGTTGTCAACAATCAGAGGAACTCCGTGTTTATGAGCAATACGGGCAAACTTTTCTATATCCAGTACATTGATGCTAGGATTAGAAATTGTTTCGCCGAAAAGACATTTTGTATTGGGGCGGAAAGCTTTAGAAATCTCTTCTTCTGAAGCATCTGCATCTACGAATGTCACGTCAATACCTTGTTTTTTCATGGTAACACCAAACAAGTTGAAAGTACCTCCGTAGATAGTTGATGCACATACAAAATGGTCACCTGCTTCGCAAATATTGAATACCGCATAATAGTTGGCAGCCTGACCTGATGATGTAAGCATCGCAGCTACACCACCTTCCAGTTCAGCTATTTTGGCCGCAACAGCATCATTAGTCGGATTTTGAAGTCGTGTGTAAAAATATCCGCTTTCTTCCAGATCGAACAGGCGGGCCATTTGTTCACTGTTGTCGTATTTAAAGGTTGTACTTTGGTAAATGGGCAGTACACGTGGTTCACCTTTTTTAGGTTTCCACCCAGCTTGAACACAGAGTGTTTCTTTGTTGAATTTCTTTTCCATATGTTTTTATATTGCTAGGTATTGTTTTTATTTTATGTACAAATGTAAGAATAATCTTCTATTCAATAGCTGTTTATTTTAAAAAGTACTATCTTTGACCTCGAATTATCTATGGCATTTTAGTAATCCCCGTTTTTACCGGGTTAAATAGGTTTTATTTAGATTATGGGAGAGACAATCAACTTCAGGCATGTTCTGCCTATACAAATTCGTTTTAGCGACGTTGACCAGTTTGGCCACATGAATAATTCTGTCTATTTTTCATTGTACGATTTGGCCAAGACTACTTATTTCAGAGATGTTTTCGGTGAGCAGGATTGGAATAAAATGGCTGTTGTTGTAGCCAATATCAATGCAAATTTTCTGGCCCCGGTTTTCTTTTCTGACAACTTGGTTATAGAAACTGCAGTTATACATTTGGGCAATAAAAGTTTTACACTATTGCAGCGGGTCGTTAATCCGGAGTCTGGTATGGTAAAATGTGAATGTCGGACAGTAATGGTGGGCTATAATATTGCTACGAACGAGCCGGTTCCCATTCCTTTGGAGTATAAAGAAAGAGTTTGTAATTTTGAAGGCAAGACATTGGAGGAATTATCACAGCCTATAGAAATGAAATAAAAAAATGAGGTAACAATGCTTTTCAGTGTTACCTCATTTTTTATAAAAGTTATTTATAAGATTTTTCGTAAATATCCAGAATTTCTTCATCTCTCAGTGGGCGAGGATCAAGTCGGAATAAATCACCCATCGTTTCACGTGCATTTTGTACCATTTTGCTCAAATCATTTTTCTGGATTCCCCAGTCGCTCAATTTAAGGTCTTGTACGTGACATTCTTTTTGCATTACCAGCAATGCATCAATGAAATCAGATGGCCGGTTGCTTTTCTTTTGCGTCATTGCTTCAGCCATTTTCATGTATCTTTTCATACAGTCATTTCGGAAAGTCTCAAAGTACGCAGCCGACAGGCAAATCAGTCCGGCTCCATGAGGCAGTTGGGGGTAGAAAGCACTCATGGCATGCTCCATAGAATGTTCGGAGGTGCAGCTGGAAGTTGATTCTACCATTCCGGCCAGTGTGCTTGCCCATGCCAGTTTGGCTCTGGCTTTTAGATTCCTTCCATCGGCTACAGCTACAGGCAGATATTTATATATAAGTCGGATAGCTTCCAGTGCGTACAAGTCACTTATTGGCGTAGCACAGTTTGCAATAAAGCCTTCTGCAGCGTGGAAGAAAGCATCGAATCCCTGATAGGCTGTCAGATGCGGCGGAACACTTGTCATCAGTTCCGGATCAATGATAGACAATACGGGATAAGTATATTGACATCCGAAGCCTATTTTTTCCTGGGCTGTTTCATGAGTAATTACGGTCCAAGGGTCAGCTTCGGTACCTGTTCCGGCTGTCGTTGGAATAGCAATGATGGGCAATGCTTTTTTTACCGGTCTTCCTTTTCCGCTTCCCGATAGAATATAGTCCCAGTAATCTCCTTCATTGCATGCCATAATGGCGATACTTTTTGCCGAATCGATAGAACTTCCTCCACCAAGTCCGATAACGAAGTCACAATGCTCGTCACGGCATAGCTGGGCAGCTTCCATTACATGCTGTTTGATAGGATTAGGCAATACTTTATCGAAAACAGCACTTTCAACATCGTTTTCTTTCAGGAATCCTATTACTTTATCCAGGTAACCATATTTTCTCATCGATCCCCCGGCAGAAATCACAATCAATGCTTTTTTACCGGGGAGTTTCTCTGTTGCCAGTTTCTTTATTTCACCGCAGCCGAATAAAATCCGGGTTGGGATGTGTAGACTGAATACGGGATTTGCATTCATAGTTGTATGATTTTAAAGTTCTATGAAAGCAAATATAAAAAAATCTCCTGATAAGTTCAATACTTATTTTTCAAATATCATGTTATCGGATTTTTCTTTTACTTATATTATAAGTTGCAGAAAAGCGAAACAAAAAATGGAACGCTCATATCGATCAAGATTCCATGAACGATAGCAATGGGAATCATTTCCTTTCCAGAGTAGCGGGTGATAACCGGCAGAACGACATCCATCGAATTTACACCGGCTGCCGATATAGGAGCCAGCCGGCCAAAATATTTCTGGATAAGGGGTGTGCCGAGCAATGCCATCATTTCGCGGAATATATTGGCCAACAGTGCAATAGTTCCCAGCTCTGTAGCCAGTTGCAGACCGATGGAAGGTGTTTTAAACTGCGTGATGAGAATCGATGAAAGTGAGTAATAAGCAAATCCGCTGCCTACGGCCATACAGTCGAAAACACTCCATTGACTTAATAAGAGGCTGGCGGTAGCAGAAAACAACAATGTTCCAACGATTGTTCCCATGGGAATGATAAGCATCTTTGGCCGTATTGACTTTACAATTTCCCTTAAATTCTTGTTGCTACCTATACTGAGTCCCACTTGGAGCATAAGGGCATACAATATATACATGGAAAGGTGATGCACGTCAAATGGAATGATGTGCAATGTCCCTAATATGCATCCGGCAAAGAAAAATAATAATACGATGATACTGCCTTTCATGCTTTACCTCCTTTCTTAAAGAATAATTTATAAACCATCCATGAAATGAGTATACTGCCTGTCAAACTGAATGTGGCCAGTACGGCAGCCTGCCATCCAAATGTGTATAGGTTGTTAATTATCAAATCATTCGATCCGATTGATAATCCTAAGATGAAAAGAAGACAAGTGATAGTCAGTGAGATAGACTTTTCTGTCTTTTGTAAAAGGGAAACATTTTTAAATGCGTAGCCTATTCCTATGCCTAGGAACATAATGAGAATTATTTTGAACATAACACTTCTTTTAATTATATGGGTAATAAGGGAAAAATAGTTGTACAAGCTATCTTGTACTACGAAGAAAGTGTCAGTTAAATAAATCCACTAAACCAATGTACAAACACCATGAAACTATAGTTCTGAAGGCTGGCCTCCAGAACAGCAGAAGTATGATATGTTGTAATTCTTTCTTTCATGGTTATTGGTTTATTCGCTGCAAAGATACTACATTTATGAATATAAACAAAATAAATATGCATTATTCGCTGCTGCAGATTAACGGGAATGCAATATACATTTCAGTTTGATTGCTTGCGTATGTCGATTCTTTGATATTATTTATTTCCTGAAATACTTGATTGCTAATCTTTTGCTATTCAGTTAAATTTGTATGGAGATTATTTTTCTTTCTATGCATGTATTCTATTTCTTTCTAAGAGAATATGGGCTTATTTTTTAGTTGCTCGAAAAGTGGAAGATAGTTTTGTAAGCAACTGTAGACTAGATATAGTTAAGTTTTTTTGTTTGTTCCCCTGCGGCTCTGTGAAGAGGTGTAGGGGATTTTTTATGTATGCTCGGCATGAGTATTAGCTAACGGGTGCAAGTCCCCAATGAGCCCTAATAGCGGGAATCATACA
>ENA-UEQH01000650-UEQH01000650.1-human-gut-metagenome-genome-assembly--contig:-NODE-650-length-17867-cov-7.212704_pt1 | contig 17867 bp, 16 predicted proteins | sample MGYA00242945_ERZ507943 | MGnify/ENA primary metagenome ERZ507943 (study PRJEB26167, sample SAMN06115418) | human gut metagenome | host: Homo sapiens | place: China:Hubei | collected 2015-03-06 | study... | reverse complement strand
GCTTTTGTGTAATATACTCCGGATACGCTACTGCAAGATCCGAATAATAGGTCAGCAGATCCATTTCAGTTCTCCCTTCTGGTGATTGCCGACAGCAGAGAAAACCAATGATTCTCAGAAATGTGGTCTATCCTATTTTCTATCCTTTGTCCATTTTTGCTCGCATTTTTCGGAAAATGCGAAAGCGCCTGCCATCCCTGTTTTTCTTGTATCAAATACTCAAAAAGTCCTGATTTTTCAATGGGTTCAAGGCATAGTAACTACCGTGTACTGCTTCGATGTGACGTCTAAGTGGAACAGTTTCGAAATTACTCGAAATCAGTTTGAGGGAAACCTCACGAGGGTTCGAATCCCTCCCGCTGCGCCAAGGAAAAGCCTCTTTTGTCTGTTACGGCAAAAGAGGTTTTTCGTAAAGAGAGGGACTGAAAATGCTGATTGACAGTTCGATCGCACAGGCATATATCGAGAGCAGCTGCGTCGACGCTTTTCGTGCTTCATGGCTCTTTGAACACACCTCGGTTTCGTCAGATCTTGGCAGGAATGCATTTACTCCGCCGCCTGAGGATCTTGCTCTCCGAGAGACTGTGCGCAAGCTCGAACGCCGTATCTGTGAAGCGGCTGCGCACTTTGTCCCCGTCAACCGCCCGATTTGGGACGCGCTTTTCCCCGATTGGGAGGCGGTACAGCCGACACTTGATTTGATCGTCGGTTATCCCGAGCCTTACGACGCCGTTGCGGCACACTCGCCCGACGGGCAGGCACATCTCATCTTTGACCTCATCCGTTGGTGCAATTATGCGGAGCTCGACCAGCTCGACAGCATCATTCGGAATCTGCTGACGCATGAGATTACGCATCTCTTGATTGGACACCGCTATCCGGCGGCAAATGCCGCGTTGGAAAGTACAGACTATTTGAGAAGATTGGATGCTTACACATTTCATGAGGGATTCGCTCATCTTCTCTCCTATCAGGCGACAGAAATCGACTGTGTGGACTGGCATACACCGCAGCTTACCGAGGTCGCAGCAGCAAGCCGTGCCAAACTGCGCCTCGCGCTTATGGAGACAGATCCAGACAGGCAAAAGCAGTTTCTTGAAGAGGCGGTCTGCGGATCGTACTATGAAAAGTTTGCCTGTATGTGCGGTATGCTGTATCTGGCAGACCGATGGGAAATGCAGGGAATCGACGGCCTGAAAAGCGCATTTGCGGACTATCACGGCTTTGCTCAAAGGGCCTTGAGCATTCGAATTTGATTGCAAAAGAGGAAGAGACGCGAATGCGTCTCTTCCTCTTTTACACCTTCTCCCGCTTCTGCCGCCAGAGGTTGATCGCCAGCATGACCGCGGCGTAGATCAGCGCGGCGGCGAGGATAATGAGCGAGAAGTCGCGCTGCATCTGGTAGCTCGTCGTCGTGAAACCCTTGACGAGTAGATGACCGGCAAGATAGCTCGCAGGAATCAGCGCGAGATAGCCGAGCGCTTTGCCCGTTTTCTTCCTGCGGCAGACGAAAAATGCAATACCCAGCGTAATAAGAAGTGCTAACGATAGCAAAACGTAATAGCCCAATGCCAGCCTCGGCAGCGAAATGACACCGCCGTTCATGCTGCCGCAGAGCAGCACATCGTCCTGCCCGTTGTTCTGAGAATAGCAGACTGCCGCGCAGTTCGCGGCGTCGAACGTAAAGAGCGTGCGCGCGGACTCCGCCTTGGCGAGCACACCTTGCAGTGCGTCCGCCTCGCGCTGTGTGCGATCATTTGCGCTGTGTGTGTTCGGGGTGCCCCCGGTTTTGTCGAATGCGCCGCGCCATGTGTCGAGCGGCGTGCGCCATGCGGTGATGAAGTAGATGGTTTTACTGCTGTTGGGGTCCTGCGTGTTCGTGACCTCTGCGCCGGAGACCGGCACGAGCAGGCTGACGGAGATGCTCTCCGCGCCGCTGAGATCAGAAAGCCCATCCGCTGCCGGGCCGTCGTCCGCGAGCGCGCTGGGCGAGCGTGAGATTGCCCACTCTGTCTCGCTGTACGGCAAATACTGCGGCGCGGTGAGGTACGCGAACCCCGCCGTCGCCAGCGTCAGCGCGAGCGTGACGGCCAGCAGCACGGCGGTCAGCTTCTTGCGCCGAAGCTGCCGCTTCAAGTCGCGCAGCGGCTGCGCGCTGACGGGCGCGGGCTTCACGTCCGCCTTCAGCGCGTCGAGCTCGGCGCGGCAGGCCGCGCACTGCGCTAAATGCCCGTCCACAAATTTCTTCGTCTCCTCGCGCAGCATGTCTTCCTCATAGAGCGGCAGAAGGTCCTGCACGATGCTGCAAGTTTTGTCCATTTCAGTCGTCCTCCAATCCCTCGCGGATCATGCGCTTGGCGCGGTGATACGTCACGCATGCCCAGTTTTCCGTCTTGCCGAAGAGCGCGCCGATGTCGCGGAAGCTCTTCTCACCGTACACGCGCCACATGAAGACCTCCTTGTACGGCTCTCTGAGCGCGTGCAGCAATTCCTGGATGCGCGCGGCCTCGCTGTGATCTTCTAACTCCTCCTCGTGGCTCTCCTCGGCGATCCGGCAGTCTTCGAGCGGGGCAAGCCGCTTCTCGCGCCGCAGCTGCGAATAATAGAGATTCTTCGCGATCTGGCAGAGCCACACGCGCACGCTGCACTCGCCCCGAAAGCGGTCGAGGGCGTCCATCGCACGGAAAAACGTCTCACTCGTCAGCTCCTCGGCGACGCTCTCGCTCCCGGACAGCGAAAGCAGATACCGGTACACATCGTCGAAGTACACGGCGTACACCTCTTCAAAATTCGTCAGCGCCCTCACCCCCTTTCTGTCTATAGGACGGCGGAAAACCGGTTTTCTTACAAAAAAATCCGTCCCGCGGGACGGATTTTTTCTTTCACGTTTTCACGACTCTTTTCTTGCCGCACTTCGGGCACGTGAGCTCGACCTTGCCGATGTTTTTCGGCACGCGGCAGTACGCGCCGCAGGAGCAGCGGACGTATTTGTGCGCCTTGTCGGCGCGGCGTGCCTTCGCGCCGCGGATGGCGTTCGCCTTCGGCGTCCACCAGGTCAGAAACTTCGCGTTCTCGGCCTGACGGCGCGCGAGATTGCGCGAAAAAATGCGGATAAGCACGATGAACATCAGCATCATCGACACAAAGTACAGCGCCTGCGACACGCCCTGCACGCGGATGATCGAGCTCAGAATGCTCACGGCCAGCTCAAGGATCACGAGCGCCCAGTTCAGCGCATCTACGCCGTTGCGGCCATACATAAAGCGGTAAAGGGCATCGCGGAATTTGTTCACAAAAAACACTCCTAAAATCTTGATGCTGCCATTCTACACGCTTTTTCGACCCCCGTAAAGGCGTTTGAACAAAAGTTTACAGAATGGAAAAGAGTAAACGCAAGCCGCCCGCCCCCGTCAGTCGCCTTACAGGGGGCAAAGGGGGCCCGCCCCCCAAAAAGCCTCGCAGAGTTTCGCCGCTCCGCGGCGAAATAAATTCAAATCATTTTCCGCCGCGACCTGCGCGTGGCGGAAAATACCTCTCAGGCCGCAAGTGTGGAATTTGCCCGCCATCGGCGGGCAAATTATGCGCGCAGCGGCCTGCAAGGAATAAAAAATGCGTCCAGCTTTCGCTGGACGCATTTTTTAGGTTTTATAGTCCGTTGGTGTAACGATACAGGAACGTCACGGCCTCGGCGCGGTTGCAGGAGGCGTAGGGGGAGAACGTCGTGGGGCTGCTGCCGGTGGTGATGCCCTTACCGGAGGCCCACAGGATGGCGTTGTAGTAGCTCGCCTCGTTCGTGGCGCTGACATCCTTGAACGGATTGGAGTAGTAGCCGCTGGGCTTGCCCGCGTAGCGGTACAGGAAGGTCACGATCTGGGCACGGGTGCAGACCTGATCGGGAGAGAAGGTCGTGGTGCTGGTGCCGGCTGCGATACCCTTCTGGCTGGCCCACAGGATGGCCTTATAGTAGCTGGAGTGCGTGACGGCGTTGACATCCTTGAACGGGTTGCGGGTGGTGGTCGGCTCCGGGCTGCCGGCGGCGCGCCACAGGAACGTCACGATCTCGGCACGCTTGCAGGGGTTGTACGGGGAGAAGGTCGTGCTGGACGTACCGGTGGTCACACCCTTGTTCACGGCCCACTTGACGGAATCATAGAAGTAGTCGGTGGTCTTGACGTCGATGAAGTTCATCGTCTGGCCGATCTTGATGGCCACGGTGCCGGTGAGCTGGCGGGTGCCGGTGCCGGTCGTGCCGTAGCGGGCGTAGATGGTGAACGGGATATAGACGGTCTCGCCGGTCTTGGCGTAGCGGCTGGCAAGGAACGCGACGTCGCTGAGCGCGTTCTGGCTGGCGGTGGCGCTGTAGTAGAACTTGTCAGTCGTCTTGACGGAGCCGCCGTAGTTGTAGCCGCTGTAGTAGGTGTAGAGCGAGCCCTCGTTGACGGCGGAGACGGCGCTCTGGTCAAAGGTCACGTAGTCGATGGTGTAGTTGCTGCTGTAGCCCTTGGTGGAGTGCAGGTAGCTGAGGAAGTCGCTCTCGTCGAAGCGGACGCTGTCGCCCTGAGAGACGGTGTACTTGATGTCCTCGCGCACGAGGTTGACGACGACGCTGCCGGAGTAGCTCACGGTCGTGCCGCGGCTCGTGGAGGAGCTGGAATAGCGGGTCGCGTACAGGGTGAAGTTCAGCGTGATGGTCTTCGCGGTGGTCTTGTCGTTGGGGACGAACGTCACGCTATCGAGGTTGGTGACCTTGGTGCGGGTGTTGAACGCGCCGGAGGAATTGCTGGTGGACATGGCGGTGCCGCCATAGTACAGCGTGCCCTGCGCGGTGGTGGGCAGGGAGAAGGACACATAATCGAAAGTGACATAGGGATAGGACTTGCTCTTGCTGGCGTCGCCGCGGGCCTCAGCGACCTTGTTCATAAAGTCGTTGAAGTCGCTCTGCGCGAACTGGACGGTCTCACCGGCCACGCCGTTGTAGTTGATGTTGTAGTTCTTCTGGTAGACGCTGATGGTGCCGCAGTAGAGCTTATTGTCGGTGCCCTGCGTCACGACATACAGCGTGCACTTGCCATTGATGAAGTTGGTGTCGGTCAGGGAATAGAGATTGGCGGCGGCAGTGGTGGGATAGTATTTCTGGGTGCTGCCGTTGTTCCAGTCGACAGGCTCGGTGTTCACACCGGCAACATAGTAATACCTTGCGCCGGAGGGAACCTGAACGTAATAGCGATAGGTGTTGCCGTAAGCCGCGACCGGCTCGGGATACTGGTCGGCATAGGTGGTCGAGCTGGGCGTTACGGGAACGTTAAACGTAACGCTGTAGGTCTTGGGAACGTTAGAATTGGCAACGCGGGTGGTCACGGTGGCGGTGAACTTTGCAGTGCCGATGCCGCTGAGGTTTGCCTTGAAGTAAAGATAGCCGGAGCCGCCGGCGGGATAGTTGTACGAAGCATTGCTCGTGCCGACACCGTAGGCAGCGGTAGAGGCGACCTGCGTGACGCCGCTGAGGGAATAGACGGTCTCGTAGGTGTAGGCGGTGCTGTAGGTCTTGTTGATGGCGGCCTGCGCGGCGTTGACAAGATCACTGTAGCTGTAGTTCACAGAAGTGCCGTTCTGAACAGCACTGAGGGTCGCCTCGATCAGGGCGCCGGTAACGGGGATGTTCTGCACATAGTCCTTGCCCTTATAGGTTGCCTTTGCGGTGACAGTGGTAGAGCCGCTTGCTCTGAGCGTTACCGTCGGCGCGGCGGTCGTCTGGTTCGTCACAGTTGCGATGTTGAGGTTGGCGGAAACAAAGGAGTAGGTCGGGACGACCAGGCTGGCGGAAGATGAGGTATCCACAAAGCTCGCCGCCAAAGTCGCGGTCTGACCGATCTGCGTCAGCGTAACGCTTGCGGGGACGACAGTGAAGGTATAGGTATCGGGAAGGCTCTTGACCGTGATGTGGCCACTCGTCTTAGCGAGCTTATCGCCCTCGCTTGCCTTGCAGTAAACAGAGTAATTGGTCGCGGTCGTAACGTTTGCGGGGACCGTCCAGACGAGGGACTTGCCCGTGCCGATCGGAACCTCGGCAGCCTCGCCGATCTTGTAGAACCACGCATAGGTGGCGGCGTTGCTGAGACCGGTGGAGCTGGCGGTGAGCGTGGTCTTGCCGCCGGAGATGACCTCAGTAAGGCTTGCCGCTGCGGTCACGGTGGGGGTGGTGGCGTTGACCGTCACATCAGCCGTCAGCGCGGAATCCTTGACGCGCACGGTCAGCTTTCCGCCCGCGTAAGTGGGCTTCTTGCCCTCGGCATCATCGATCACATAGCCAGTTGCGGAGGCAGACCACTTGTTGTCGCCATCGATCGTCTCACCCGCAAGAAGGGAGATGTTGACCGCGCCGTTCGTCACAGAATAGGTTCTGTTGTTGAAGGTGACGGTGGTGATGTCGCCCGGGAGAAGCTTGTCAGCGATAGAGACATTGCTTTTAACGACCTTAGTCGTAGATCTGGTGATTTCCTGCCCTTCGATCGTCACCTTGTACTCGATCGTTAAGGTGCAGGAGACTTCTACATTTTCCGCCTTGTTGGAGGCGGTCAGCGTTCCTGTCGTGGCACCCGTGCCGGCAGCGCCGGAAAAACCGGGAGTGCTCCAACTATAACCGATTACGTTTACATCGGTGGCAGTTACGCCATTATCCGTGACGGTGGGGGCGGTTGCGGTAACGGTGAATGTGGTCGAGTCGCCTCTTGCAAGGGAGGACGCCGACGTGGTGATGGCGTATGTGCCGCCAACCTCGACACCTTCCGCCCTTGCAGGCACGACGACGAGGCTCAGGACCAACGTCAGAGCCAATAGCAAGGAGAGAAATTTTTTCATGTGATCTTCATCCTTTCGTGTTTGTTGTTGTCGGCTCCGCGCGCACAGAGCCTTTCTCATACACATACATTTTACCATGCCGCGGGAAATAAGGGAACAGGAAAATGGAAAATTCATAAATTCTTTATCTTCCCTCTTCGCCCGGTTTCCCTTTGCTTCCTTAATTAGACGCAAGAAACGTCTGTTTTGTTTCACAAAACCCGAAAATTTCCCAAAAATTTTTTACGCCGCGAAAAACCGCACATACACGAACACCCCCAGAGCGATCTGCGCAAGTAAGATCGCCGGAATGCCGAACTTGAAGTACCAGTGCCGCGTTTTGTGGTGAAAGACCCTCATTGCGAAAAGAGCACCCGCGCTGCCGAGCAGCAGCGCGAGTGCAAATAGAGTCTTTTCGGGCACGCGCCGCGCGCCCTGAATTTTGGCGCGGCGCTTGTCTGCGCCGTAGACGCAGAACGTCAGAATATTGATCGCGGCGAGATAGATGACAAAATATCTCACTTTTCGAGCTTGCTGAGCTCCACAGCCGCCGCCGCGCCGAGGCGCGCGTTGTTGAACACGAGCTGGATGTTGGAATCCAGACTGTCGCCGCCGGTCAGGTCCTTGATCTTGGCGAGCAGATACGGCGTCGTGGCCTTGCCGTGGATGCCGTCCTTCTTCGCGTCCTCGACGGCCTCGGCAATGGCCTTGTCGATGACTTCCTTGTCCATGGAGTACTCTTCGGGAATCGGGTTCGTGACGAGTAAGCCGCCGCGCAGACCCAGCTCGCGCTTGACGTGGAACGCCTTGGCCAGCTGCTCCGGCGTGTCGAGCTCGTAGTCGACGCCAAAGCCGGACTTGCGCGTGTAGAACGCAGGCAGCTCGCTCGTGCCGTAGCCGATGACGGTCACGCCGTGGGTCTCGAGATATTCGAGCGTCAGACCGAGGTCGAGGATGGACTTCGCGCCCGCGCACACGACCATGACGGAGGTGTTGGCCAGCTCTTCGAGGTCAGCGGAGATGTCGAACGTCTCCTGCGCGCCGCGGTGCACACCGCCGATGCCGCCGGTGGCGAACACGCGGATACCCGCCATGTCGGCGATCATCATCGTGGTGGTGACGGTGCACGCGCCGTCCTTGCCCTGCGCGACGAGCACGGGCAGGTCGCGGCGGGAAGCCTTCGGGATGCCCGCGCCGGTGCGGCCGAGGTAGTCGATCTCTTCCTTGGAAAGGCCCGCCTTCAGGCGGCCGCCGATGATGGCGATGGTCGCGGGCACGGCGCCCGCGTCGCGAATGATCTGCTCGACCTTGAGCGCGGTCTCCACGTTCTGGGGATAGGGCATGCCGTGGGAAATGATGGTGGATTCGAGCGCCACGACGGGCTTACCGGCGGCAAGGGCCTCGGCAACCTCGGGGGCGATATCCAGATACTTGTTCATCGTTAAAATCCTCCTGTAAAGTAATAGGTGAAAGTTTCACGTTTACCTTTTGAGGTAAGGCTGTATGATAACATACAACTTGTCAAAAGTCAATACAAAGCGGGGCTTGAATTTGCACGGGAAGTGGCATATAATACCTCTATTATCCCGTGAAAACCCACAAAAGGAAGGAAAATTATTATGGAACGAGTGAGAATTGCCGCGCTCTTCGCCGACAAAGAGCAGTACGGCGGCGCAAGCGTCACCGTATGCGGCTGGGCGAAGACCATCCGCGATATGAAGACCTTCGGATTCATCGAGCTGAACGACGGCTCGTGCTTCCGCAATTTGCAGGTCGTGATGGATGCGAATTCTCTTTCTAATTATAAGGAGATCGCCGCGCAGAACGTGGGCGCCGCGCTCATCGTGCGCGGCACCGTCGTGCTGACGCCCGAGGCCAAGCAGCCGCTCGAAGTCAAGGCAACAGAGATCGAGGTCGAGGGCGTGTCCTCCCCCGACTATCCCCTGCAGAAAAAGCGCCACAGCGTCGAATATCTGCGCACCATTCAGCATCTGCGCCCGCGCACGAACCTCTTCTCCGCGGCTTTCCGCGTGAGAAGCGCGGCGGCCTACGCCGTGCACGAGTTCTTCCAGAGCCGCGGCTTCGTCTACGTCAACACCCCCATCATCACCGGCTCTGACTGCGAGGGCGCGGGCGAGATGTTCCAGGTGACGACGCTCGACCTTGAGAACCCGCCGAGAACGCCCGACGGCAAGGTCGATTACAGCAAGGACTTTTTCGGCAAGAAGACGAGCCTGACCGTCTCCGGCCAGCTCAACGCCGAGAACTTCGCTATGGCGTTCGGCGACGTTTACACCTTCGGCCCCACGTTCCGCGCCGAGAATTCCAACACCGCGCGCCACGCCGCCGAGTTCTGGATGATCGAGCCGGAGATGGCGTTCTGCGACCTCGACGGCGACCTTGAGGTCATGGAGGCGATGGTCAAGCATATCATTCGCCGCGTGATGGAGCGCTGCCCGGACGATCTCGCGTTTTTCAACAGCTTTGTCGACAAGGGTCTGCTGGAGCGTCTCCAGCACGTCGAGAGTTCCGACTTTGGCCGCGTGACGTATACCGAGGCCGTCAAGCTCTTAAAGGAGAGCGGCCAGAAGTTCGACTACCCCGTCGAGTGGGGCATCGACCTTCAAACCGAGCACGAGCGTTACCTGACCGAGCAGATCTTCAAGCGCCCCGTCTTCGTCACGGACTATCCGCAGGAGATCAAGGCGTTCTATATGCGCCTCAACGACGACGGCAAGACCGTCGCCGCGGCGGACTGCCTCGTTCCGGGCATTGGCGAGATCATCGGCGGCAGCCAGCGCGAGGAGCGCATCGAGCTGCTCGAAAAGCGCATCCGCGAGCTCGGCATGAATCCCGAGGACTACTGGTGGTACTGCGACCTGCGCCGCTACGGCTCCTGCCGTCACGCGGGCTTCGGCCTCGGCTTCGAGCGCATGGTGATGTATTTAACGGGCATCGGCAACATCCGCGACGTGGAGCTGCATCCGAGAACGGTGGGCAACGCAGATTTTTAATTCTTCAAAAACAAGGGACACGGAAGCCGTGCCCCTTGTTTTTTGAGAATTACACTCCGCTTCGTGCCTTGCCGCCCAAAGGGCGGCTTCGACACGCGCGGAGCGAGAAGAGTTTTTTGGCACGCGCATGTCGCGCCAAAAAACGATTCGAAATCATTTCGCGTTTGCGGATGCGAAAAGCTGTGACGCTTTCATTATTTGTGGTAAATAGTTACAAATGGGAACAAAAGCGCCAAAGGTGTAGTCAAAAGAAGTGAAGTCTGCTATAATGACCGCGCAGTTTTGAGAGAGGAGATTTTGACATGAAACGTTTTTTTGCGCTGCTGCTCAGCGCGCTGATGGTGCTGTCGCTGCTGACCGCTTGCGGCGACAAGGTGACGCCGTCTGACGATAGCGATCAGACAGTCACGGACGAGAATGGCGGCGATACCGACAACAACACCCCCGACGATACGGCTGATCCTTACGACGCCGTGCGCAGCTACTGGTCCGAGGACCAGCTCACGCAGGCCTGGGGACCGGATCAGGTGGTGGAGCACCTCTTTTTCCACCCGATCATCGCCTACCCGCAGTGGGCCTTCCACGACTGCAATGCCAGTCAGGACCAGCGCTACGGCCTCGACGACTGGATGGTCACGGCGGACGAGTACAAGAAGATCTTGCAGTCCGTGTACGACAAGGGCTACATCTTAGTCGCGATGGAGGATGTCTGGAGCGAGGTGACGGACGAGTCCGGCACGCACATGGTGCGAAACACCCTGATGCTGCCAGAGGGCAAAAAGCCGCTCATCATCAGCTTTGACGACGTAAACTACTACCCCTACATGCTCGACGAAGGCTTCACGAGCAAGCTCGTCGTCGGCGAGGACGGCGAGATCTGGGCGCAGTGCACCGATCCGTACACAAATGAGACCTTTTTGACCAAGGAACTCGACGCAACGCCCATTCTCGACCAGTTTGTCTACGAGCACCCCGACTTTTCGCTGAACGGCGCGAAGGCCATCTTCTCGCTGACGGGCTATCAGGGTATTTTAGGCTACCGCACGCAGGATGACCGCGACATCGCGGCAGATTCGCCCGACCGCCCCGCGTTCGATGCCTACCGCGCGAGCGAGATCGAGGCGGTCAAGCCCGTCATCGAGCGGCTCAAGGAAACGGGTTGGACGTTCGGCAGCCACACCTGGGGCCACATCCGCCTCGACACCAAATCGCTCCAGACCGTCATCAACGACACCGAGCGCTGGGCGGACGAGGTCGGCTCGCTCGTCGGCCCCACGCAGATTTTGTTCTATCCGCACGGCGGCCGTCCCGACGGCGATGACTGGCACCAGACCGGCGAGCGCTTCCAGTACCTGCAAAGCCAGGGCTTCCGCATCTTCGCGAGCGTCGGCACGAGTTCGTTCAGCTATGTGAAGCCCGACATTTCCGCCGTCATCTGCGACCGTCTGCATCCGGACGGCACCACGCTGCGCCACTCGCGCAGCCGCTATCTGCAATTCTATAACGCCGAGGACATCATGGATACGCAAGTCCGTCCTGATCTCGGCGTAGACTGGTGAGGAGGCGTTTTTATGGCAACGTTAGAAGAACTCAAGGCGAAGGCCGTCGCCATGCTGGACATGGCGTATGTGCCGTATTCCCACTTTCCCGTGGGCGCGGCGCTCGAATGTGAGGACGGCGTGGTCTTCACCGGCTGCAACATCGAAAATTCGAGCTACGGCCTCACAAACTGCGCCGAGCGCACCTCGGCGTTTAAGGCCGTGAGCGAGGGGCACCGGCGCTTCAAGCGCATCGTCATCGCAGGCCGCAGCGACGACTACTGCTACCCCTGCGGTGCGTGCCGTCAGGTGCTCTACGAGTTCGGCCCCGAGATGGAGGTCATCTGCCTCAACAAAAAGGGCGAGGAGAAGCGCCTGTCGATCCGCGAACTCCTGCCCTATGGCTTCGACCAGACGTGGCTTGCGATCGACGAGAAATAACGAAAAAAGAGAGAGCGGCACTGCCGCTCTCTTTTTTGTTCGCTTCAGTTGCTTCCAGAGGAAGAGGCTTCGATCGTCAGCGTGCCGCTCATCGTTTCGATCGTAAGCTCGCTCATCTCGCCGCCCTCGAGCGCGGGCACGGTGTAGTGTGTTTCGTGATCGCCGCAGGCGATGAGCGTACCCTCGCGCTCGGTGAGCGCGGAGTCGAAGGAGCCCTTTTCCGTTTCGTAGTCGAGGGTGAATCCGTCCTGCGCGGGAAGGGTCAGATAGATGCTGCCGCTCTCCGTTTCGGCATCAAGGCGCAGCGCACGCTCGGTAGCCAAAATCAGGTCACCGCTGACGCTTTCGAAGTCCAGCGCGCCGAGCGCGCCGGCGATATCCACCTTGCCGCTCGCGGTTTCGATCTCGGCATTTTCCGCTTCGCCTGCAAGCTCGATCGCGCCGGAGAGCGTCGAAATATCGACCCTTGCCCACGTGCCGTCCACCACGCCCACGCTGCCGCTCACCGTCTCGATCTCGACCGCGGGGCAGCTTGCGCACATCACGCGTGCGTCGCCGCCGACGGTCGAAAGGTCGATCTTCTGCGCATCGGCGCTCACATAGGCGTAGGCGTCCGTTGTTTCGACTTCGATCTCCTCAAAGTGACCGGCGTTGACCAACTCCGCCGGAAGTCCCACGTCGAGATACTTTTCCCCATCGTAGCTGCCGCGGTAGGCGTCGCCGAGGAAGCGGATGCGCAGCGTGTCGCCGTCGATCGCGCAGACCATCTTCTCGCTCTCGGCGAGCGGCGCGGTGGATTCCTCCTTCACGCTGATCTGCGCGCTCTGCTCGGCGGCATAGATGTTCACGCCGCCGCTGCGCCACGAGATGTCGATCTTGCGGATGTCCTCGCTCTCGCCGATGCTGAGCACCGCGCCCGTGTGGAGCTCTTCGCTCCCCTCCGCCTGCGTGCAGAAGGTGTAGGTCGCACTGCTGCCGTCCCAGAGCGCGTCGACGGCGAAAATGCCGTCGCTTTGCGGCAGTTCTGCGCGGAATGTGCCGTTATCCTGCCGCTGGGCGGTCACGGTCTCGGACGACATGCCGGTGCTGCCCCAGGCGTCGGACGGCCAGCAGCGGAGACTGACGGAATCGGGCGAATTATCGCCAAAATCGAGCGTTACGGTGTAGAAACAGGCGGCCGACACTGTAAAGGGCATTTCCAGTACAGGCGTGATGTCACGGGAGGTTTCGTCCAGCGGGTGCGCGCCGCAGGCGATGACGGTCATACTCTGTAGGCCCTGGGGGTAGGTCCAGTCGTAGCTGCTGCTTTTGAGGGTGACGCTGCAAGCGTTTGCACTTGTCACGGTCAGTGTCGGCGGGGTTTGGCGCGCGGCCTCGTCTGCGCTTTTTTCGCCGCAGGCGGCGAGGGAAAGGGCCAGCGCGAGCGGGAGCAGAAGGGAAAGGAGCTTCTTCATCGTTCGTTCCTCGTTTCTTTCGGATACTTCTATAGACGTATGATAGCCGAAAAAGTTCCCATGCACAACGGGGATCGTTGCACAAAACGCGGCAATTTGTGGTATCGTGAATTCTAATACCGGAGGCGGTACAGCTTTTTGCCGCGTTGTGTGCAACGCTGCTTCATGATACGGCGTATCATGAAAAGGCAAATCATGCATCAGTGTTCCCGCGTTTGCAGGGGGGTGTGGGCTGCCTTTTCTAACATTATCAAAATTTGGGGGAAAGAGCATGGAGACGACAACAAATTACAAACTTCCGCAATGGGTCAAGGCGGACCCGATCAAAATGCAGGACTTCAATGCCGCGTTTGCGAGCATCGACGCGGCGCTCAAGGCTGAGGGTGACGCGCGCAGCGAGGCCGACAGCACGGCGGCGGAGCGCATCACGGCATTGGCGCAGACGATCGCAAACGGTAAAATCTGCCGCATCAAATACGGCAGCTACGCCGGCAATGGTCTGAGCGGCGCGGAAAATCCCAACAAGATCGACTGCGGCTTTTACCCGCTGCTGGTGATGGTGAGCGAGCAGAACGACACGCAGCACTGGGCGCTGCGCGGCGTCAGCGGGTTTTACAACTCGAATAACCGGGGCAACGCGGCGATATGGGACAACAGCAGCGTAAGCTGGTTCTGCCAGCAGGAAGAGGATCAGTATTTCGCCCCGCCCGCCATTCAGTTCAATGAGGCGGGCAAAACATATTATTATGTGGTGCTCGGCTGCGACGCGGACTGAGACGCAGAAAAACAAAAAACAGCCCCCGGCTCAAAAGAGCCGGGGGCTGAAACTCTATTCAGAGATTTTTTGCGCTTACGTCAATGATTAGTTGGCGTAGTAAGCGTTGAGAACACCAGAATCAGTGAGCTTGCCAACAGTTCTGTCGATGGTGAGGGTGATGGAGTCGGGACCGAAAGCGGTGAGCTTGGCGGTAGAGACGCCGAACTCATTAGCAGCACCAGCAAGGGTGATGGTGTAGGTGCCATTAACGGGATTCTTAACAGTCTTGGCGTAGGACTGGAGAACAGCACCGGTGTCCTTATTCACGATGTTCAGGGTGTAGGTGTAAGAGGTAGCGAGAGGATCGGGGTTGGTGGAGGTGTCGACCTTGTTCACAGCGTAAACCTGGAGCGCCAGACGGTTGAGGGTGGCGGAGGTGCCAGCGGGATCAGCGTTGTAAACAACGATGACGTTCTGCGTGGTGACGTCGCCGAGAGCCAGAGGCATCTTGGTCAGGCCGTCAACGCCGTTGCCGGAAACCGTGTAGAACTTGTCGCCAGTGATGGTGCCATCGACATAGTCGGTGTAGACAGAGTTCTTGTAGGTGTCCTTGTCAGCGCCCACGATGGAGTCGACCTTAACGGTGTAGCCGGCGTAGGCAGCAGCCATGGGATAGCCGGTGAAGGCGGTGATGGCAGCGGTGGTGGAGGACTCAGTGCCGATCGCAGCGATGGCGACATAATCCTTGACGTAGTTGTTGCTCAGAGCGACCTTGAAGAGACCGCCGGCGACCTTATTGGTAGCCTGGGTTCTGAGGGCGTTGAGCAGGGTGAGGACGATAGCGTCGTCCTTGGAGCCGTAGATGTTGCCCTTCACGCCGTCAACGTAGCCGGGGATGGTGTAGACACCGGTCTTGGCGTCATAGGAGACCTGCTCGTTGGCATAGTAGAAGAGGCTGGTGACCTTGGCGGCAACGGGATCGGCGATGACGTAGACGTAATCGGCGACCTTATCACCGTTCAGATCGACGAAGTCGACCTCAGCCTGAGCATAGTTGTCGATGTTGCCGAGACCAACGATGGACTTGAAGGTGTAGGGATTGGTAGTGTTGTTGCGGACCAGGAAGACGGTGGCATCGTCAACGATCAGGTTTTTGCCGTTGTACTGGGTGTTCTTGCTGACGAACAGGTTCTCGTTGAAGAACTTGGCGTCAACACCGGTAGCGACTTCGACAGCGGCGAGAGTGCCGTTTGCCTGGGTGGTGAACTGGAAGAGGTGGCCGTTCAGGATACCGTTGACATCACAGACAGCGTTGGTGTTGATGTAGGAGTCAACGTAGAAGTAGTCACCATCAACCTTCATGACCTTGTTCTGGATGCCGGTGCTGTGGGTGACCTTACCGGTCGCAATCTTGGGGGCCACAACGCCGGAAGCAGTATCGTCGAAGTAGGTCATCTTGCTCAGGTCGACCACAGCGGTGGTGCCGTCCTCGGTGATGATGGGCTTGCCAATGATGGTGTTGGAGTCCACCATCTGGTGGATCTTCTCCATGGTAACGTTCATCAGGCCCTGAATGGGATGCTCAGCCATAAAACAGCTCTCCTTTATCGGTTTGATTCGGGCAAAGGCCCGTTGTCTGCAGATCCGGATACGCTTATAGTGTACCACATTATAGGAAGATGTCCAATACTTTTTTGCGCCAGAACTCGTACAGCACCCGCACCGCCGCAAGGACGATGAACAGTGCCTGCGCGCTCACCCGGCAGGACACCCGGTCCTCCACGGTGGGCTGCCCGCTGCCAAAGTCCGGCAGGATGCGCAGCTCATCGAACTGCAGCCAGAGAAAGCGGTCCAGCACGCCCAGCACCGGGTACAGCCACGCCTGCAGCTTGCCGTAGCTGCGGGCAGCGGCGGCGGGGTCCTCCCCGCGCACACCAAGGCGCACCTGTATTTTTGTGATGCGCAGCGCACCGAACACAGCTTTGGTCAAAGTGCCCGCACCTTTGAGCATGGTGCAGAGGATCTCCAGCGTGATCTTTGCTTTTTTGCGGGGCTGGGCGGGCTTGTTTGCCTTGGCGGCAGCGGCGGCGGCCTTTTTGCGGGCCTTCTCCTCTGCCTTTTTCCGCTTGCGCTCGGCCCGCCATGCGGCAAACTTTGCCTTGACCTTGCCAAAGCCCCTGGGCGGGGCCGGGTTTTCCGGTGCGGGCGGCGGCTCCGGCTTCGGGTACTGGAACACCGGGAAGGTGATGCCCAGCGCACCGGCCTTTACGGTGAGCACGCCGTGCTCCCAGCACAGGTCTGCGCAGAAGGGGCACAGCAGCAACAGCACCAGTAAGATCAGCACCACCAGCAGCAGAATGCCGATCACCCGGAGGATGAACAGCAGCACTGCGCCCAGCGCGGCGAGGAATGCTCCCATGCGTTACCCCTCACTTTCCGTCGGTGATGCGTTCGTTTTCGTTTCCTGCCCATGCACCGGCGGCAGGTCGGCCAGAGAAGAAAGGCCGAACACCCGCAAAAAGGTGTCGGTGGTGCGGAAGCTCACCGGCCTGCCCGGCAGGTCAAGGCGGCCGGCTTCCTCAATGAGGCCCTTTTCCAGCAGGCCCGACACGCTGGACGAGGAATCCACGCCGCGCACCTGCTCGATGAAGGCGCGGGACACCGGCTGGTTGTAGGCGATCACGGTCAGGGTCTCCATGGCGGCGGGGCCAAGGGGCACTGCGCGGCGGCTGTCCAGCAGGCGGCGGATGCAGTCGGCCCACTCGGTCTTGGTGGCAAGCGGCCAGCGGGTGTTCAGGTGCAGCAGGCACAGGCCGCTGTCCTCCCGGGCGTAGCGCTCCCGCAGGGCTTCCAGCGCGGCTTCCACGCTGAGCTGCGGCAGCTGCACCGCCTGGGCCAGCTTGTCGGCACCAATGGGGTCGCCGCTGGCAAACAGCATGGCTTCCACGGCTGCACGGATCTGTTTCTGGTTCATTCCTTCTCCTTATCACGTTGGATGCGGCCCCGCTGCATGGTCAGCCGGCCCTCGTCGTCCAGCGTTACGCGGCCGCCGCGCACCAGCTCCAGCAAGGCCAGAAAGGTGGCCACGTTGGTGCTGCGGGTCTGCTGGCGGCTGAACAGCTGGCTCATTTTTGCCGCTGTGCCGGCAATCAGGTGCCGCAGAATGTACACCACCCGGCTCGTCACCGACACCATGGGCGCTGTGACCAGCGGCTCGAACTGCTGCTGGGTAGGCTCCCGGCGCAGCTTGGTGCGGCCGGAGAGAGCGGCCCAGTAATCCGCCAGCACCTGCGGTGCATGGTGCAGGTCGTAGGTGTTATCGAACTCCATCTCCATGGGCGGACGCACAAAAACCGGCGCAGCTTCGGCCTTTTGGCGCAAAAGCGCAGCCATGCGGCGGCACTGGTCGTACTCGATCAGCTGGCCGGTGAACTCCTGCTTCATGCGCTCGCCCTCTTCGCTGCGGGGCAAAAGCAGGTAGCTTTTCATCTCCACCAGCCGCGCGGCCATCTCGATGAAGGCGCTGGCGGCTTCCGGGTCCGGGTCGGCCCGCGCCACCGTGGCGGTGTACTGGTCGATCAGCTCCAGAATGGGGATGTTGTGCAGGTCCATCTTATGTTTGGCCACAAGCGCCAGCAATAATTCCAGCGGGCCGTCAAAATCTTCCAGATGGAAGGTCAGTTCTTCTGCCACGCTCACACCACCGTCCCAAGGCCGGCATAGTAGACGGAATACGCGATCTTATCAATGTAGCCGGTGCCCTTGCCCAGCAGCTCCCACACAATATTGTTCAGGTAGTACAGGGGGGTATCCAGTGCGCCGAACC
>ENA-UEQH01000641-UEQH01000641.1-human-gut-metagenome-genome-assembly--contig:-NODE-641-length-18174-cov-35.611096_pt1 | contig 18174 bp, 19 predicted proteins | sample MGYA00242945_ERZ507943 | MGnify/ENA primary metagenome ERZ507943 (study PRJEB26167, sample SAMN06115418) | human gut metagenome | host: Homo sapiens | place: China:Hubei | collected 2015-03-06... | reverse complement strand
AAATACGAGACGAGAATGATCAACAAGAACGCGTGAGGAGAATAGGATCATGAAAGAATTAGAATAAAAATATGGCTGCAACCCGAACCAGAAGCCGTCCAGAATCTATATGGAGAACGGCGAACTGCCAATCAAGGTGCTTTGCGGCAGACCGGGTTATATCAATTTCCTGGATGCATTCAACGGCTGGCAGCTCGTGTCCGAGTTAAAAAAGGCAACCGGTCTTCCGGCAGCGACCTCGTTTAAGCATGTGTCGCCGGCGGGCGCGGCAGTCGGACTTCCGCTTTCCGAGGTGGAGCGCAAGATCTACTGGGTGGATGACATGGATGTGGAGTTTACACCGCTTGCAAATGCCTATATTCGTGCGCGCGGTGCAGACCGCATGTCCTCGTTTGGTGATTTTATCTCTCTTTCGGATGTCTGCGACAAGGAGACAGCGCTTGTCATCAAGCGGGAGGTATCGGACGGCGTCATTGCCCCGGGTTACACCGATGAGGCGCTTGAGATCTTAAAGGCGAAGAAAAACGGCAATTACAATGTCATCGAGATCGATCCGGACTATGTGCCGGCACCGATCGAGCACAAGGAAGTGTTCGGAATCACATTTGAGCAGGGAAGAAATGAGCTGGTGATCGATGAACATTTCTTCGACAATGTTGTGACGGAGAACAAGGAGATTCCGGAGGCGGCGAAGAGAGATCTTGCCATTGCGATGATCACTTTAAAATACACGCAGTCCAATTCCGTGTGCTATGTCAAGGGCGGTCAGGCGATCGGTATCGGAGCGGGGCAGCAGTCCAGAATCCACTGCACGAGACTTGCCGGTTCCAAGGCGGACAACTGGTGGCTGCGCCAGTCCCCGAAGGTTATGAACCTGCAGTTCCTGGATAAGATCGGCCGGGCCGACAGGGACAATGCCATCGATCTGTACATCGGCGACGAGTACATGGACGTGCTGGAAGAAGGGAAGTGGCAGCAGACCTTTAAGGTGAAGCCGGAAGTGTTCACAAGGGAGGAGAAACGGGAGTGGCTTGACAAGATGACAGACGTGGCTCTCGGCTCCGACGCTTTCTTCCCATTTGGCGACAACATTGAGAGGGCTTACAAGAGCGGCGTCAAGTATGTGGCTCAGCCGGGCGGATCTGTCCGGTATGACAAGGTCATCGAGGCGTGCAACAGCCACGACATGGTGATGGCTTTCACAGGTATCCGCCTGTTCCATCACTAGAAAATAGTTGTATATTTGAAGAAAACGCAGTATAATATACGAGGGAATGGCCGATTGTGCAAAAAAAACGGACAATCGGCCAAAATTTTAGCTGTGATAAGGAGATAATTCAAATGGGAAAATATTTTGGAACAGACGGTTTCCGCGGAGAAGCCAATGAAGTCCTGACTGTGGAGCATGCCTTCAAGGTGGGGCGTTTCCTGGGATGGTACTATGGCCAGGATCACAAGGCCAGAGTTGTCATTGGAAAAGACACAAGGCGCAGCAGCTACATGTTTGAGTATGCGCTGGCAGCAGGACTGACTGCTTCAGGTGCGGACGCATTCCTTCTCCATGTGACCACTACTCCCAGTGTGTCCTACGTGACAAGGACAGAGAATTTTGACTGCGGGATTATGATCTCCGCCAGCCACAACCCGTTTTACGACAATGGGATCAAGGTGATCAACGGGAAAGGACATAAGCTGGAGGCTGAAGTAGAGGAGAACATCTTTGCTTCCTCGGCGGCGGAAAATGCTGGTATAAACAGCTGGGATGCGCTCAAAAATAAGGAAAAGGGCCGCACGACCCTGGCCGATGAGCTGGACACCGTCCCGGCCACCCTGCCCGCCCTGATGCGCGCCCAGAAGCTCCAGAAGCGGGCCGCGCGGTTCGGCTGCGGGCCGGAGGATGCCGCCGGTGCGGCCAGGACTCTGGACAGCGCCAAGGCCGCGTGGGACGCACAGCAGACGGCAGAGAACGCCGGTGAGCTGCTGCTGGCCGCCGCCGATGCCATGCGTCTGGCCGGTGTGGACGCCGAAGAGGCCCTGACCTTTGCGGCAAAGCGCTTCACCCGGAGGCTGGAAGCGGACGAAACGTAAACGGGTACCAGACGGTCAGACCGTCTGCTCGAATAGAAAATGTTGAAAATATTGTGGAGGCTTTTATTATGACCAAGACCGATCTGATCGCACAGGTTGCGGCAAACACTGAGATGAGCAAGAAGAGCGCCGAGATGGCTGTCAACGCTGCATTCGAGGCACTGGGCAAGGCTATGGCCGAGGGTGAGAAGATCTCCATCTCCGGCTTCGGCACCTTCGAGGTGCGTGAGCGCGCTGAGCGTCAGGGCATCAACCCCCGCACCCGCGAGGCCATCACCATCGCTGCTTCCAAGAGCATCGTGTTCAAGCCGGGCAAGGCTCTGAAGGACACCCTGTAAGAGAAAACCCATCGCCGCCGGAACCTTTAGGCCCGGCGGCTTTTTTAATAGAGGAACAACCTCTCCGTCACGCCTACGGCGTGCCACCTCCCCTAATAGGGGAGGCTTTGGCATATCGTAAAGCTTTGCCTCTTCGCCAGAGGCTCCCCTACTAGGGGAGCTGTCGAGCGACAGCGAGACTGAGAGGTTGATACAAGGAGTTTAGAAATGCGTTTAGACAAATATCTGAAAGTTTCGCGGCTCATCAAGCGCCGCACGGTGGCAAACGAGGTGGCCGACGCGGGCCGCATCCTCATCAACGGCAAGACCGCCAAGGCCAGCCAGGCCGTCAAGGCCGGCGACATCATCGAGGTCACCTTCGGCAACCGGCCCATCAAGGTGAAGGTCCTCTCCGACGTGGAGCCCCGCACCAAGGACGTGGCCCGCGAGATGTACGAGATCATCGAGCAGGACAACGTGCTGGCAGCCGCCCACGACGCCCCGAAAGCCGAGTAAATCCGGCATGACCCCGCCCCGCCCTGCATAAGATGGCAGAAAAGGGGAGGGGAATGTCATGAAACAACAGGACGCAAAGCCGGAGCAGGCTCTGCCTCACGACCTCATCCTGGAGGGGCGGAACAAGCTGACCGTCACCGGTGTGCGGCGGGTCATCCGCTGTGATGCCGAGGGGGCGGCGATGCTCACCTCGAAAGGGACGCTGGAACTCACCGGGGCCGAGCTGAGCGTCACCAGCCTCGACCTCGACAAGGGCGAAGTCAAGCTTACAGGCCGGGTGGACACGCTGGAATACACCGCAGAGCATACGCCGGGCGGCTTTCTGCGCCGTCTCGTCCGGTGATGGGCCCGGCGCTTTCGCCCGGGGCGGTGGGGCAGGAGATGGCGGCCTGCGCGGTGCTGGGCGGTGTGCTGGGCGCGGCGCGGGCCGTTCTGCCCACCCGGGGCAGGGCCGCGTTCCTGCCGGATATGCTTTTTGTGGGAGCCGTGCTGATGGCTTTGCAGAGCTATGCCGTCTCCCAGAGTCAGGCCGGGCAGCTGCGGGGCTATATGGCGCTGGCGGCGTTCTGCGCCGCCGGGGCGGTGCAGGCAGCGCTGCGGCCTCTGTTCGCCGCTGCCGAAGCCTTTGCGGGGAAACTGCTGCTGGGGCCGGTGCGGCTCGCCGCCCGGTGCATCGCCCCGTGGAAAGCCGCCCGCGCCGCCGCCAAAGTACGGCGGAACGAAAAAAGACTTGCAAAAAAACAGAAAAAGAGCTTGCCAACACCACGGCGTATGTTGTATAATTCAAACGTATCAAAGTGAGAGTACAGGCGCATCGGGCCTGCTGTCCGAAAACGGGAGGCACTGTGTTATGGCAAATCCGAGCCGGAAAAAGCGGAAGAGAAAGGCGTCCGTCGTGGGCGCTGTGCTGAAACTGCTCTTCCTTCTGCTTTTGCTGAGTATGCTGGCGGCGTACATCGCAAATCAGGTGGCACTCAGCTCCAAGAAAGCGGAGCTGGACACCCTGCAGGAGCAGATCGACCAGCAGAAGACCCAGAACGAGGAGATGCAGCGCATCCTCAGCGGCGACTCGGACGACGTGACCGAGTGGGTCGCGCGGGACTCTTACAATTATGCGGCGGCCAACGAGCGCATCTTTGTGGATGTGACGGGCAACTGATGCCGCGCCCCGAGCGGCTTGCGGCCGGCGGGAAACACATTAGTCAACAAGGAGTATTGAGTTTTGGCGATTGAGGTAGGGAATATTTTTGAAGGCCGTGTCACCGGCGTAAAACCGTTTGGCGCATTCGTTGCGCTGCCGGAGGGCCGCGTGGGCATGGTCCACATTTCTGAGGTGTCCAACGAGTATGTGCAGGACATTGCAGCCGTGCTGCATGACGGCGACACCGTGAAGGTGCAGGTCATCAATGTGGCACCGGACGGCAAGATCGCGCTGTCCATCAAGCGGCTGCTGCCGCCGGCACCCCGCGCTCCGCGTGAAGGCCGCGGCCCCCGCCCCAACAACAACGGCCCGCGGGAAGGCGGCTTCCGCCGCAACGGTCAGGGCGGCCGTCCCCAGGGCGGACGCGGCCCGGCACGGGACGCAGCGCCCCGCGTCTGGCAGCCCAAGGCCCCGGCCAAGAGCGACAACCTGAGCTTTGAGGACATGATGAGCCGCTTCAAGAGCCAGAGCGAAGAGAAGATGGCCGACCTCGACCACGAGACCAACAACCGCCGGGGCGGCGGCTACGCACCCCGGGGACGCCGCGGCAGCCGCTGAGCCGTCCGCACAAGACGAAGAAGCTTTGGGCCTGCCCCCAGCGGGGCGGGCCTGTTTTTTGGTGCGGCACGCCGCACCCGACAGGAAAGGAAACCAGAATGCCTGCAAAATTTGAACTCATCGCCCCCTGCTTTTTCGGGTGCGAGTCTACGGCCAACTTTGAGCTGCGCCGCATCGGTGCCGAGGACATCCGGGTCAGCGACGGCCGTCTGACCTTCAAGGGCGGCGCGGATATGATCGCCGCCGCCAACCTCAACCTCCGCACCGTGGAGCGCGTGATGCTGCTCCTGAACACCTACACAGCCACCACCTTCGACGAGCTGTTCGACGGCGTCTACTCCATCCACTGGGAAGAGCTGCTGCCCGCCGACGCGGCCTTCCCGGTCACCGGCTCTTCGCTGAACAGCCAGCTGTCCAGCGTGCCGGCCTGCCAGAGCATCATCAAGAAGGCCGTGGTCAAGCGCCTGATGCAGGGCCACCGCACCACCAGCCTGCCCGAGACCGGCGCGGAGTATAAGATCCGCTTCATGCTCCGCAAGAATGTCTGCGAGATCATGCTGGATACCACCGGCGACGGCCTGCACAAGCGCGGCTACCGCCGCAACTCCATGGAGGCCCCCATCCGTGAGACGCTGGCCGCTACCATCGCCGACCTGGGCCGCGTCCGCCGCGACAGCCTTGTGGAAGACCCCTTCTGCGGCAGCGGCACCCTCCTCATCGAGGCCGCTCAGAAGGCCATGAACATCGCCCCCGGCCTCAAGCGCCGCTTTGCCGCCGAGCGCTACAGCTTCGTGCCTGCCGCCATCTGGGCCGAGCAGCGCCAGAAGGCTCTGGCCGACTCCAAGCTGGACGTGGGCTTTGAGGCCTTCGGCTACGACATCGACCCCGCCGCCGTGGCTCTGGCCAACGCCAACGCCAAGCTGGCCGGCGTGGAGAAGCGCTGCCACTTCGAGGTGGCCGACGTGGCCGATTTCGCCGCCAGAAGCGAGGCCATCGTCCTGACCAACCCCCCGTACGGCGAGCGCATGAGCACCATCGAGGGCGCCGCCAAGCTGGCCCGTACCCTCGGCCAGCAGATGGAGGCCCACCCCTGCGCCGGTGTCTATGCCATCACTGCCGATATGGATTTTGAACACCACTACGGCAAGCGGGCCAACAAGCGCCGCAAGATGTACAACGGCATGATCCCCTGCCAGCTGTATATGTACTACAACGCCCCCAAGTTCGAGAACCGCCCCGCAAAGCCCATGCCCAAGAGCGGCTTTGACGGCAAGCGCACCCAGCCCGGCCACACGGGCCGTTTCGAAAAGAAATAAGATGAACCAGAAGGCCGCACTGAAATCGATTCCAGTGCGGCCTTTTCTAATTAAATTTACAAAAGAACGGTTGAACGCTGACGAAAAATAGATTATACTAGTCTATAGCTGTGGGGGAAGCGGTCTTCCCCTGCAAGAAAGGCTGCGCCCGGCGCGGCCCGCGAAAGGAATGAACAGAATGAAGGGACGTATGCGGCCCTATCTGCCGGAACTGACCATCCGGGATTACAACACCTATCAGTGGTATCAGCGCGGCGTCCGCCGCCAGCTCTACACCACCTATGGGCTGTATTCCTGCTATGGTCTGCGTTACAACGGCGTCCTGTTCGCGGTACTGGCTGACAGTCTGGCGGGCCGTCCGGCCACCTGTAAGCGGATGCGGGAGCCGGGTACGCTGGTCTGGCGGCAGATGATGTGCCAGACCCAGGGCATCCGGCTGGCTGCACAGGTGGAAGTCCTGCTGAGCTGGCACCGCATCCAGGATGCCCAGTGGGCCGATCTGCCCTTCTATAAAAAGGTACGGCGGGTGGTGGACACCGTCCTGCTGCGGCAAGCCTACCGGAAGGCTGCCGCCGAGAACCCGGCACTGGAGCGCATCTTCGTGCAGGAGCGGGACCAGGCCAACGTCCAGATGACCCTGAACGCCAAGAACTATCTGCTGACCGCAGAGCCGAAGGGCAACCTCTACGGCGCGCTCTACTCGGTGCTGGCCACCGACGACCCCAATCAGCGCAAAAGTATGCACTACATCGGCAGCTGCATCGGCCGGGCCGCTTATCTGCTGGACAAAGCGGAGAGCTTTTCCCGGGACAAAGATAAGGGCCGCTACAACGTCTTCCTCCTCAACGGCATCAACGACAGGAACGCCGCCCGGGAAAACGCCCGGCGGCAGGCCCTCGCTGCGGTCAACGACCTCGTCCGCGCCTACGGGATGCTGGACGTCAAGCTGAACCGCACCCTGCTGGACAACATCATGATCTTGGGCCTCCGCCACGCCATCGAGCCGCTGGACGCTGAGAGCCAGCCGGTACAATGGGAGCTGCCATGAAGGGACGCAAAAGTAAAAGCTGGGCCATGGCCTACTGCGGCATGGCCGCAGCGCTCAGCGTGGCCCTGATGCTGCTGGGGGCTGTGTTTCCCATTGCGATGTTCATTGCTCCGGCGGTGGCCAGCTTCCTCATCGCCACAGTCTGCGTGGAGTGCGGGAAGACCATGGCTCTGACGGCCTATGGCGCGGTGAGCCTGCTGAGTCTGCTCTTCGTGCCGGACAAGGAAGTGGCCCTCACCTTTGTGTTCCTGCTGGGGTACTATCCGTTGGCAAAGCCTTATTTCGAGCGGATACGCCCGGCCCTGCTGCGGGCTGTCTGCAAGCTGCTGCTCTGCAACGGCGGGATCCTGGCGATGTACGGGCTGGTGCTGCTGCTGGTCCCGGCGGGCAGCATCGTCGAAGAGCTGCGCACTACGGCGCTGGCCGTCTCGCTGGTGACGCTGGCCATGGGCAATGCAGCCTTCCTGCTCTATGACCGGGCGCTCCACAATATGCTGATGCTCTATAAAGTGGTCTGGCAGCCGAGGCTCCACAAAATGCTGGGCGTCCATTGACGGATGTGGGACTTTATGATACAATACCGCTGACCTTTTCCGTCGGCTTCTGACAGCTCCGAAAGGAGCTGTTTTTGTTTTCAGGAAAGCGGCGGAAAGAGCAGAAAGAGGGGATAGACGACTTCAGTTGACGAAAAAGCGCCGGGCCACGCGGGTGACAGCCGTGAGGGTGACGAGGAGAGGGATCATCGAAAGTTTCGGCGGGTGTTCCTCCGGTTGAAACGGGAGCAAAAGCTCCCGGGGCTTATACCAGCCGCAGAGAAGGGCAAAAAACGGCAGCAATACCGCAACAGAACCCTTTCAAAGAAAGCCATACAAGAACATAGACTGATTATAAGAGGCTGACAGCTGCCGTGTGCGTTCGCGCAGGGCTGTCGGCATGGAGGTGTTTTGTATGTGTGGCATCGTAGGTTATTCGGGTAAGCGCAGCGCCCAGGAAGTGCTGCTGAACGGTCTGGAAAAGCTGGAATACCGCGGCTATGACTCCGCCGGCGTCGCGCTGGCGCTGGAAGGCGGCATCCACGTCGTCAAGAGCAAGGGGCGGCTGGAAGTGCTCCGCCGCAAGCTGGAGGCAGAAAATCTGCCCGAGAGCTTCTGCGGCATCGGACACACCCGCTGGGCCACCCACGGCGAGCCCAGCGACGTCAACAGCCATCCCCACTCCACCCCCCGCGTGAGCATCGTCCACAACGGCATCATCGAGAACTACGGCCCTTTGAAGGCCGACCTGCTGGCCAAGGGCGTCACCTTTGAGAGCGAGACGGACACCGAGGTGCTGGTTAAGCTCATCGACTACTTCTGCTGCGCCCAGCCCAAACAGAGCCCGCTGGCAGCCCTGCGGGAGGCGCTGGCGATGGTGCGGGGCAGCTATGCACTGGGTGTGCTGTTCCGGGATGAGCCGGACACCATCTACGCCGTCAAGAAGGAGAGCCCCCTCATCGTGGGCTGGGGCGAGGGCGAGAACTTCGTGGCCTCCGATATTCCGGCCCTGCTCAAGTACACCCGCCGCTACAGCGTCCTCGAGGAGGGTGACATGGCGGTGGTCAAGGCCGACGGCATCCGGTTCTACGACGCCTTCGGCAAGCCGGTGGAGCGGGAAGTGCTGACCGCCGACTGGGACGAAGAAGCCGCTGAGAAGGGCGGCTACCCCCACTTCATGCTGAAAGAGATCCATGAGCAGCCTGCCGCCATCACGGCCACCGTCAGCCCCCGCGTGGAGAACGGTATGCCTGACCTCCGCATCCCGGAGCTGAGCGACGAGAAGCTGCGCAGCATCAAGAACATCCACCTCGTGGCCTGCGGCACGGCCATGCACGCCGGTATGGTGGGCAAGACTGCCATCGAGCGGCTGGCCCGTGTCCCTGCCGAGGTGGACATCGCCAGCGAGTTCCGCTATCGTGACCCCATCCTCGACCCCGACGACCTCGTCATCATCATCAGCCAGTCGGGCGAGACCAGCGACACGCTGGCCGCCCTCCGTCTCGCCAAGAGCAGGGGCGTGCCGGTGCTGGCTGTCGTCAACGTGGTGGGCAGCTCCATCGCCCGCGCAGCGGACTACGTCCTCTACACCTACGCCGGCCCGGAGATCGCCGTAGCGTCCACCAAAGCCTATATGGTGCAGCTCTGCACCCTCTACCTCTTCGCGTTCCGTCTGGCCTACGCCAGAGGCCGTCTGAGCGAGGCAGAGACCCGCCGCCTGACCGCCGGGCTGCTCCGCGCCGGTGAGGTCATCCAGCCTCGTCTGGCCGACTGTGAGCAGATAAAGTACCTCGCCAGCCGCTTCGTCAACACCCAGAGCTGCTTCTTCATCGGGCGCGGCTTCGACTACGCCCTCTCGCTGGAAGGCAGCCTGAAGCTCAAGGAGATCAGCTACGTCCACTCGGACGCCTACGCTGCCGGTGAGCTCAAGCACGGCACCATCAGCCTCATCACCGACGGTGTGCCGGTCATCGCGCTGGCCACCCAGAAGCAGGTGTACGAAAAGACCATCTCCAACGCGAAAGAGACCAAGAGCCGCGGTGCGCGGGTCATCCTCTTCACGACGAAGGACGTTGTCGTCCCGGAGGGCGTGGCAGACTATGTGGTGCGCTTGGACGACTACGACGAGCTGCTGATGCCCCTGCAGCTCATCGTGCCGCTGCAGCTGTTCGCCTACTATATGGCCGTCCTGCGCGGCTGTGACGTCGATAAGCCCCGCAATCTGGCCAAGAGCGTGACGGTGGAGTAAAATAAGTACCCCGCTGAAAGGCTCTCCCTTTGGGAGAGCTGGCGCGGAGCGCCTGAGAGGGCAAGGATGCAAAAAGGGAAAACACTCCCACAGCGATAGCATCGCTCTGATAAAGGCGTGTGCCTATCGCTGCGCAGGTGGCTTTTTTCGACCCGGCCTTGCCCTCTCCGTCACCTTTGGTGACACCTCTCCCAAAGGGAGAGGCTTTGGCCCACCCGGGCAACTGTAATACGATAAACAAAAAACAGCGGCTGCTGTAGTCTTAGGGACTTACAGCAGCCGCTTTCATTTTACTTATGAGAGTTACCAGAACCAATAGCGTTTCTTGATGACGATGTAGGCGATGATGATGCCCACGATGACCACAAGGCCCGCGATGAAGAAGGTCATGTCCACATGGACGAAGCGGAGATTCTGGGTGGTCAGCAGGTATTCGCCCGCCGTGTCCGCCTCGAGGACATGGTCCTTGTAGCTGTTGAGGAACTGCCACTTGCCCTTGAGGGCATTGTGCAGGTAGACGCGGGTATAGGCGGCGTTGTCGCCGGTCATCTCGACCTGAACGACGCCCGGCAGAGCCTCGCCGCCGTTGAGGGTGAAGGTGACACCATACTCAGAGGGGGCAAAGCTCAGGGCTGTGCTCACCTGCGCGGAGGTGTTCTTTACATCGCGGCCCGCGATGCGGATGGTGTAGTTATCGGCCTCGACCACGAGGGTCTTGCCGTTCAGACGGAGGGCATTCAGCATCTCGCCGGTGATGGTGGGGAGCTCCCGCTGTGCGAAGGTCACTTCGTCGGTGCCGTCGGCCTCGATGGCCTCCACGACGGGGTCGGTGATGACCTCACCGTTGCTGTCGTCGGTGCTGCCGCCGCCGTTGCCGGAGCTGGAAGCATTCCGGTTGACGATGACCGTCACCGAGGCGGACGCCGTGCCGTTGGAGACGACGATGGAGGTCGCGCCCGTACCCACGGCGGTGATGACGCCCTTGGCGCTCACAGTGGCCACCTTGGTGTCATTGGACTTGAAGGTGAGGGACTGGGAGGCAGAAGACGGGGTCACTTTGCCGGTGATGGTGCGGCTGGCGCCCGGTTTGAGGACGACATAGCTCGTGTTCAGGTCGATGGACTGACGGTCTGCGCCGCTGTTGACGACCTTGACAGTGGCCGATGCGCTCACATCGCCGCAGGTGGCGGTGATGGTGGCGGTGCCGGGGGCGACACCGGTGACTTTGCCGAAGTTGTTGACGGTAGCCACAGCGGGGTCGGAGGAGCTGAGGCTCACGTTGGCATAATTCGATGCGCTGGAAGGCAGTACGCCCAGCGACAGGGAAGTGGTCTCGCCGACAGCGATGGTGCCGGAGGCCAGCGTGATGTCCATCTCCTTGACGATCATGGATTCATCCAGCTCGGTGGTGATGGTGTAGACGCAGCTCACGCCGTCTGCGCTGGCGACGACCTGCGCCGTGCCGACGCCCACCGCCTGCGCCACGCCCTCAGACGTCACGTTCACGATGGTGCTGTCGTTGGACAGAAAAGTTACCGTGGCTTTGCGTGCGGCCTTTGCGGGCAGAATGACCGGCGAGAGCTGCTGCTGCGTCCCCACCGTCATGGTGGAGGCGTAAGTGCCGGTCTCGACGCTCTCCACAGCCACAGCGGACCAGGGCAGAGAGAGGGCAGCGGCCGCGTTCAGGGGACCGGCTGCAGAGGCCGGAAGCGCAGCGCCGGCGGCCAGCAGGCCCAGCAGAGCGGCGCTCACGGCCAGCATTTTCAGGTTCAGTTTCATTCTTTCGTACCTCTTTGGGCGTTGATGTGAGCGCTTAGCGGAACAGAACGCCCAGAGCTTCCATCGCGTATTCGAAATAGGTCAGCTTGTCGTACTCCACGCGGGCGGTGACGCTCATACCGTTGGACAGATCGACCTTGTCGCCGCTGTTGCTGATGACGTAGGTGCTGTCCGGGGTGATGGTCATTTTGTAGTAGGAGCCGGAGGAGCTGGCGGTCACATCGCTGTCGATGGAGGTCACGGTGCCGGTCAGGGTGCCGTAGGAATACTCCGACAGGCCGGTGATGGCGATCTTGCAGGGGTCGCCCACATGGAGCAGCGGCCGGTCGCTGAGGGTGACGTAAGCCACCACCTCGAGGTCGCTGTTCTCGCTGGCGACGGTGGCCAGCGGGGTGCCGGCGCTGAGCACCATGCCCACCTTATAGGGCGTGTCCATGTGGATGACGCCGGAGGTGGGGGCATAGATGTAGTAGTCGTTGGCGCCGGTGTTCAGGGCGTCCATCTGGCTCTGCAGATTGTCGATGTTGCTCTGCACGCTGGTCAGGCTGGAGGAGATGGACTGCAGGGTGGAGTAATACAGGGCCTCCACCTCGCTCTGGTTCTGCTCCATCAGGGCCTTGATCTGCTCGTCGGAGTAGCCCGCGGCCTGATAGGGCGAGGCGTCGAAAGCCTTCTGGGCAACCTGGCTCTTGTAGGTCTCGTACTGGTAGTAGTAGGGCTGGTCGTCGATGTCCGTCTCGCTGAAGTAGTTCTTGTCGTCCTGAATGGACTTGACCAGCTTTTCGTACTGGCTCTTCTGCTTTTTGTAGATGTCCAGCTGGCTCTGGATGCTGTCCTGCTGCATGTCGAGGTCGGTGCTCTTGATGTGAGCGATGAGGTCGCCCTCGTTGACGTAGGAACCCTCGGCGATGTTCAGCTCAGTGATGGAGCCGGAGTAGCTGGACATGATGTAGGTCTTGTTGGCGGCCTGCACCGAGCCGCTGGACTGGCTGACGTAGGTGCGGTAGTTTTTGGTGCTCCACACCACGAGGAAGAGGATGAGGGCAGCCGTCAGGAGAATGAGCGCGTAGCCGAAAGGCGGCAGCTTTTTCTCCATCATGATGCGGCGGTCCTGCAGCTCGTTGATGTCGCGGATGGTCGTCGTCATATTACTTCGTCTCCATAAAGGTATCCACAACGCCCTCGTCCTCATCCTGATTGACGAAGATGGTGTAGACAGTGCCGGTCAGCTCGAGCTCGTGCTCAAACGCCAGGATGTTCAGCTTCTGGGAGGCGAGGCCGCTCTGGCTCATGGGGCCGACGTAGTGGGCGTACAGGCAGTTGCGCACGCGGAGCACAGCGTCCATGGAGTAGCCGGCCTCCATGCGGGGGATGAGCTGGGTGGCCTGCTGCATCATATAGACTTCGGGCTGGGGGTTGGGGCCGGCGGGCAGTTTGATGCACTGCACGAGGGGGCCGAGGGGCTGTGCGCCGTTGCTCTTGATAAAGTTGTGCATCTGGGTCAGCACGATCTGCATATTGTTGAACTCTTCGGGCTGGATGCGGCGGCTGACCACATTGGTCAGCTTGAGGGTCTTGTTTTCTGCGGTCTGGATCTCTCTCATGATTTTATACCACCTGTTCTTGGTTTCATTGCTTGTAATAGGCAATGGTAAAATGTAACGTATCACTCTGCTGTGTTAAGACGCTGTTGAATCGTGCGGTCGATTTGAGCGCAAACCGCTTCAAATTGCCGATTTACTTCGCGGTTGGAAAACCGCAGTACCTCAATTCCATACTGCTCAATGATACAGCTTCGTTCGTGGTCGTAAAGCTGTCCTTGTTCTGTATAGTGTTGAGAACCGTCCAGCTCAATGACCAGTTTCGCTTCTGCGCAATAAAAGTCAACGATAAAAAATTCTATTACACGCTGGTTATAGATTTTTATCGGATAATCACGCAGAAAACCAAACCAGAGCTTACGCTCCTACGGAGTCATCTCGTGGCGCAAATGCTTTGCACGAGAATTTAAGCGGCGGTCATAGGGCAGGTTGTGCACAGGCATACAGCGTCTCCTGTTTCGCTATGGCCGAAAGTCAGTGGCTTGCGGTCAGGCTGTCCTTCGTCCAACCTCTCAGTCTGCTTCGCAGACAGCTCCCCTAGTAGGGGAGCCTCTGGCGAAGAGGCAAAGCTTTGCGGAATGCCAAGGCCTCCCCTCGGTAGGGGAGGTGGCATCGCGTAAGCGATGACGGAGAGGTTGAGTACAGCAGGGGCTATCCGTCAGGCTATCCTTCGTCCAACCTCTCAGTCTCACTTCGTTCGCCAAGGCCGGGTTGCGGCTCCCAGCGTCTGCTTCGCTGTCGCTTGCATCCTGCTGGCCGCGGCCCCAACAGCTCCTCCCTGTTTCCGCCGCTGGCGGCGGTCGTCGCCGTTGCCCCTAGTAGGGGAGCCTCTGGCGAAGAGGCGAAGCTTTGCGGAATGCCAAGGCCTCCCCTCGGTAGGGGAGGTGGCACGGCGTCAGCCGTGACGGAGAGGTTGAGCCCCTCGGGTAAGTCTACATCTTACCATCACCTATTACCCATCCCATGATGAATATAGGCATCAATTTATTATAACGGTTTGGCGGTGCGGAATAAAGAGCCAAACTGTAAATTTTATAAAAAAATAAGGTATGCCCGGAGGCAGGTGCCTCCGGGCATACCATTACGAGGCATTATCATCCGGCGGCCCGAGAGCTGCCGGACGAAATACACTTCAGATTCTAGGGGTTACTGATTAGATACCGAGGTTCCACTTGCCGTCAGAATCCTGAGAAGCAATGCCCATAACACCGTCGTTGAAGCCGATCTTGGCAGGAGCGGTGCCCAGGGTGTAGACGACAGAAGCCAGACCCAGAGTACGCATGACCTTGTTGCCGAAGGTCATGTCGTCGCCGTTGGCAGTAGCACCGTAGAAGTTAGTCTTCAGAGAACCGTCGTCGCCGAAGATCTTCTGGCCGTCGTCGCCGCCCCAGTTGCCGCTGAACATAACGCCCAGAGTGGAGTTAACAGCCTTCTGGAAGAAGGAGTTGCTGACCAGGGTGATCACGTTGGTGTTGAACTGCTTGACGTTAGCAGCGTTCCAGACAGGAGCGGTGGTGTCAGCCAGGATGGAGAACAGGTCAGCGCCGCCGTAGACGACCTCAGAGTTAACAGCAGTAAAGTTTGCAGGCATCATCATAATGAATTACTCCCTTCAAATGATTGAAAAACAAATTTAGTCGGCCCAGTTCCCAGATGCGCATCCGGAAAGAAAGCCATTTATGTAACCGCGTGCGCACGCGGCTGCAACGAATTAGTAGGTGATGGACTCGCCATCCTCCTCGTCCTCCACCACCTTGGCGGCGGAAACGGGGGCTGCGGGCTTCGACCCGCGCTTCTTATCGCGGAAGATGCCCTGCTGCAGGCTCCAGAGCTCGTAGTATTTGCCCTGCTTTTCCAGCAGCTCTTCGTGGGTGCCGCGCTCTACGATCTCGCCGTGGTCCATGACCAGAATGAGGTCACAATCACGGATGGTGGAGAGGCGGTGGGCGACGATCAGCATCGAGCGGTCTGCCAGCTGGTTGTAGATCATATCAAAGATGGTATTCTCTGTGCCAAAGTCCAGACTGCTGGTGGATTCGTCCAGGATATAGAGGTTCGCATCCTTCAGGAAGGCCCGGGCCAGTGCAAGGCGCTGCTTCTCACCGCCCGAGAGGCCGTTGCCGGCTTCTTCCAGATAGGTGTTGTACTGCAGCGGCAGCTTGCGGATGAACTCGTGGGCATCTGCCTTCTTGGCAGCGGCCTTGACCTCATCGAGGCTGGCTTCCGGTCGGGAAATGCGGATGTTGTCGTAGATGGTCTTGCTGAACAGCTCGACGTTCTGGGGGACATAGGCGATGGCACGGCGGACGGAGGCATTGCTGTACTCGTCCAGATCGACGCCGCCTACACTGATGGTACCGCTTTCCGGCTCATAATACTTGAGCAGGAGCTTGGTGATGGTGGATTTGCCGCTGCCGCTGCTGCCCACGAGGGCCACCTTCTTGCCATAGGGGATGGTGAAGGAAACATGGCTCAGGGCCGGGGAACGGCTGCCGTAGCGGAAGGAGACATCCTTGAATTCAATGTCACCGTCGATTTTTTCCATCTCGGTGTATTCGCGGGTCTCGTCCTGCTCGGACTCGTAATCCATGATCTCGGTCAGACGCTTGATGGAGATCTGGGCCTGCTGGATGGACATCTGCAGGCTGACCAGCTCGCTGACCGGAGAAGTAAAGTAAGAGGAAAGGGTGCTGAAGGCCATATAGCCGCCCAGCGTCATCTCACCATTCAGCACCTGCATGATGCCCACATAAGAGGTGACCATGCCGAGGATGGTGGTGATGAGGGTGGAGATCAGGGACTGCACCGTGCTGATCTTGCTGGAGCGCAGGCTGATCTTCAGGCTCTTGATGTATTCCCGCTCCAGAGCTTCCAGCTCACGGTCCTCTTCGGCGTTGCACTTGACGGTCTCGATGCCCCGGAGGCTCTCGATCATCTGGCTGTTGAGGATAGCAGACTGCTGCATGGTCTCTTCATTGATCCGCTTGAAGGGCTGCTTGAAGATGAACACCAGCAGGATGCTCAGCAGGGTGGTAAAGATCGAAATGGAGAAGAGGGTGGCATTCATCCGGAAGAGGATGACGCCGGTGACGCAGGCCATCACAATATCCATCACGACGCTCAGCGCGATGCTGGTGAACACCGATTTGATGGTGCTGGCGTCGGAGTAGCGGGTGGTGATCTCGCCGGTCTTGCGGGTGGCGAAGAACTTCATGGGCAGTTTGAAAACATGCCCGAAGTAGCCCAGCATCAGGGGAATATCCACCTTGATGGACAGATAGATGAGCACCCACTGCCGCACCATACTGATGAGTGCGCTGGTGACGCTCACGATGCTGAACACCAGAATAACGGCCACCAACAGGCTCTTCAGGCCGTAGGGGAGTATCTCATCCATCAGGATCTTGTTGTACATCGAGGATGCGATACCCAGAACGGTCATGATGACCGAGCTGAGGATGGCGTAGAAGAAAAGCTTTTTCTGGGGCCACAGCAGGTCGAGGAAACGCTTGACCATGCTGCCCTGCTTCTGCTTTCCTGTCTTGAACTCCGAGGTGGGGGTCATCAGGAGCAGAACGCCGGTAAAGTTCTTGTAGAACTCATCGAGGGAGATCTTTTTCAGCTCTTTTGCCGGGTCGCCGATGATGACGTAGTCGCGGCATCTGAACTTCTTGCCTTCGTCAGCGCACTTCTTCCGCTCCTCTTCCTGCCGGACCATGTGCCGACGCCGCTCGCCGTCGTCCTTGATGGTGGTCTTCTTGAAGACCGTCACAAAGTGGGCCAGACCCTCGTCGGTGATGACCTGTGCGATACAGGGAGTGGTGAATTCGCTGAGGAAGTTTTCCCGGTCTACCCGGACGGCGGCGGTGCTGAATCCCAGCTCCTGCGCCGCCTTTTCCATACCGGTCAGGTTTGTGCCTTTTAGGTCGGTACCCATCATGTCCCGCAGGCGGGTGATGGTGATCTCCTTTTTGTAATGGAGGCACACCATTGCGAGACAGGCGGCAGCGCAGTCTGTGGTGTCGTGCTGCCGGACATAGGTATAACGCATAGATGCTTCCTTTGTGGTTTCTATTTCAAAACGCCCGCCTTGCGGCTTAGGACGATTTGGCGAAGAAGAAAGGGCTTCCATTTCGGACGCCTTACCCGCTTCTCCAATAAAGCAGCATACAGCTCTCTGCCTCGCCCCGCCCTGCGGCCAGACGGAGCAGAGAGCAGCTGCTATCAAAAGAAGGGAGCGCCTACCCTTTGATCATTTTGACCGGCCCGGAGAGGGGATTTTGACGTACCGTCTCCTAAACCTTGGGCATAGTATAACACATTCTGTCGGCTTGTTCAAGAGGACAATTTTTAATAAACCCTTAAATTTTGAAAAAAATGTGAAAAAAGTCTCAGTTCGGTAACAATCTTTGAGAGAAAAGGGGCGGCGAATCCTTCGATTCGCCGCCCCTTTAATAGCCCTTTGGGGAAATCTCAGATGAGATTAGAGATTGACCCAGCCCTTATCCCAGACCTTGCCATCGCTGTTGGCGACCTTCTTGACAGTCAGGACAGCAGCGCTGCTGGTACCCAGAGTGTAGACAACAGAAGCCAGACCCAGAGTGGTCATGATCTTGTTGCCGAAGTTCTGAGCCTCACCGCCGACCTCACGGCCAACATTGTACAGAGCGGAGAGGGTGCCGTTGTCGCCGAACAGCTTCACGCCGTCGTCGCCCCAGTTGCCGCTGAACATGGTGCCCAGAGTAGCATTGATCAGGCGCTGAGTGAAGCTGTTGCTGACCAGAGTGATAATGTTGGTGCTGAACTGCTTGACGTTCTTAGCAGTCCAAGCGTCGGGCAGGTAATCAGCCACAGCACCGCCGTAGACGACCTCTGCGTTCACAGCAGAGAAGTTTGCAGGCATCATCATAATGAATTACTCCCTTCAAATGAATAAAACGAATATAATCGGTCCCCTCCCGGTTGCGCA
>ENA-UEQH01000628-UEQH01000628.1-human-gut-metagenome-genome-assembly--contig:-NODE-628-length-18450-cov-26.952049_pt1 | contig 18450 bp, 17 predicted proteins | sample MGYA00242945_ERZ507943 | MGnify/ENA primary metagenome ERZ507943 (study PRJEB26167, sample SAMN06115418) | human gut metagenome | host: Homo sapiens | place: China:Hubei | collected 2015-03-06... | reverse complement strand
AAGGTAGAAAAAGAAAGAAGACGGAACATGCCGTCTTCTTTTTATGATTAAGTAAAAATTAGATTATTAATGACAGTGTCCGCAACCGCCACCGCAGCAGCCGTCTTCTTCAGCTTCGTGTTCGCCGCAACCGCCTCCACAGCTGTCGCAACCGCATCCGCAGCCTTCACCGCTCATCAGTTTGAGGATGCTTTCCATTTCCTTGTTGGTCGCATCGCGCATTTCCATTACGGTACCTTCAAAAATCAGGTCTTTACCAGCATGCGGGTGGTTCAGGTCGAGCACCACTTTATCTTCTGTGATTTCGCCAACGTTAGCATAGAACTGATGGCCTTCTGCATCGTTCAGCATGATGATGTTGCCTTCAAAGATATTGTCGCTATCGAATTTTCCGTCCGGACCACAGAACATAGACTTGGGCACCTGGCGTACGTTGTCTTCGTCTCTTTCGCCGTAAGCTTCCGCACAAGGGATTGTAAAGTTGAAGTTGTCACCTTTCTTCAGTGCCAAGATTTCCTTTTCGAAGCGTTCCAAAGTATAACCGATTCCTGAGATGAACTGGAACGGATGGCTTGCAGGGGCTTCTTCACGTAATTCTTTTTCTCCGTCTGTTACCGCATAAAGTTTATATGCTACTGTGATGTATTTATTTTCCATGTCAAAAAATTAAATGTGCATTAATATTAATCAGTCGCAAAGATAGGAAATCTCGGTGTAATTATCGAATAATTCGGAAAGAATGAAAATGAAGTTCTTATGTTGCAGGTATGAGATTGTATATATATGTGAATAGGTGAAAATAAATGGTAAGGTTTTGAATCCCCAACAGACTGTATTGAACAAATCATGTTCCTTTGCGTATAATTTATTGATGAAATGCGTTTCCTGTTTTTATAAAAAAACTATTTACGCCTCATGCTTTGACTCTTTAAATAATAATCATGATAAAAAGAATGATGATGAAAAAAAGTGTGCTTTATGCATTCATAACTGCTATGCTGACAGCAGTATCTTGTACAAACGATATACCGGCAAATGTGACTGGTGATACTTCAGGAAATACATCGGAAGACACATCAGAAGGCACATCCGGCAGTGGCTCGGGTGACTTGTCTGATGATTCTGGTAAAATTTCCATTGTCGCCAGTGTTGCCTCTCAAACGCGTACTCCACAATTTGGAAGTGATGGAAGCGGCAGTTTTGAAAAAGGAGATAAGATGACTCTTTGTATAACCGGAGGAGCTGCACCAGTAGTGACTGATTATGCTTATGAGGTGGATTTTCTTCAATGGCCTGATTTTGGATTTTCAGAAGATGTATCACAAGTCACTTTTTCAGCTTGTTATCCCACACAGAAAGTGGAGCAGGATGGTACTTTCGAATTTAATTCGTTCAATTCCTCCTATGATGATTTGTTGCTTGCCGCTGCCCAGCCGGTAGAAGTAGGTACTTCTGAAGCTGTGTCACTTACTTTCCGCCATGCATTGCATCGCCTTAATTTGGAGTTTCTGCCAGGAAAAGGGTATACAGAAGATGATTTGTCTCAGTTGTCATGCTCTTTTTCTGCGAAGACCACTTGTGTGGTAGATGCAGTGAAGGGAAGTGTGAAAGAGGTGAAGGATGAACAAGGAAGTCTTAGCGTAACGGGAGCAAAAGCTTCGTTCTATCTGGTGCCCCAAGCGACCGATGGGATTTCTTTCACTCTTACTTTAGGTGGCGAAACCAAGCATTTTACTCTGGATGCTTTATTTAAGCAGTCGGGTAACCCGCAGACTGCATTGGAAAGTGGTAAATCGTGCACTCTGACCTTGAAAGTGGGACGTGACGGTATTACCGTATCCGGTGGCAGTATCGGAGCCTGGGAAGATCAGGCTACAGCCGATGGAGAGGTCGTGATTGGCTGATTGCTGTGTGCAGAACTTGAATTAGGAAGATTTTTAATAATAAAAATGCTAAAAAGGCTGACTCAATTAATGAGATCAGCCTTTTTAGCATTAATAGTCACCTGACAGGCAGTTGTTTCTGAATTATTGTTCCATCAGTTGCTTCGTTCCGAACATTTGTATTTTCCAGCTGCCATCATCATCTTTTGTCAGGTAGAAATCAGAAGTGTTTTCTTGTCCGTTTAGATAAATGGTTTTATAGCTTACCTGAATCCATTTACCGGTTTTACTGGATTCTTCTTTCAGAATTTCATAGCTCTTGATTTTCTCGTCAGGATAGTTTTCTGCGTTTCGTTTCATTAATTTGACTAAATCCTGAACCTCCTGCTCTATCTTTTCAGGTTCAGATTTATCTTCTACATAGAAACTTCTGACGTAAGTTTCATAATCCTCTTCAATAAGTGCATCAAATGCTTTTTCAACGGTTTTTGTAGGTGTGTTTGAGGAGCAAGCAGCCAATAATATGCTACATGCAGCTGTCAGCATCATAATTAGTTTTTTCATACTTGATATATTTATGTGAAACAATAATGGTTATTCAAATGCAATTTGTTTAAGTTTCGTATGTCTGATTTCGAGTGATGAACGTCCTGCTTTTATTTTATGAAGTCCTCCCCATTTTCCTGTAATTGCGTATTGTTCAACTAATTCTGTCGGAAGTATTTCCGACAAATTTCTTCGTACTACTGAACAGATTTCGTAAATCCGGTTATTGCCTGGAGCAACCAGATTGTTAAGGCTTTTTTTGATTTTCCCCGCTTCTATGTTTTTTTCTTCTGAGACTATCTGGTAAATTTGGTACAACTCTTTCATGTAGCTGTCCAGATTCTTGAATTCAACTCCGGTGTGATGTAGTAGAAAAAAAATATATACCGTTTTGGGTAAATATGACATTTTTACTTCTTTATCACTATACATAGGAAAGAACAAACGACACTGAGTATCTATGATGATGGGGGTATTTTTTGAGCATATATCAGTTTTATTGTTCTGTAACGCCATTTCTTTCAGCATCTTTTTTATTTCTTCATCTTGCAGCAGCTTATCATTGGCAAGTAATTCCATCAACATTTTTTTTGCTGTGTAATATGAAATATTCAATTTCCGACTCATGGCTATGGTTTTTAATATTGCAAATTTAAATTAAAATAATCGCTACTCTCATTCAAAACAAGATTGTTACCAAATGACAAAAACCTTGTTTGCAGAAAAAGGTGTTTTGAGTAGGAATATTCAAAACATCTTTTTTATCTTTATCCGTCAAAGTAGTAAAAGGTAAACGGACAATTGTACTTTTTTTATGCGTATGAAGTTTTTTCGCTTTTTCTGCGTGTTGTTAATGTTTGTATGGGGATGGGGAAATAAGGTCAATGCCCGTACGGGAAGAGCATTAATTGTGGCCATTGGGGAGTATCCGGCAGACAGTGGGTGGGAGAATATTCATGGGGATAATGATGGCGTATTGATGACTGAATTACTGAATAGGCAATATTATGGTCAGATTATCTTGTTGGAAAATGAGAAGGCTACTAAAGCGGCTATAGTAAACTCCTTGCAGCAACTATGTGACGATACGGTTCCGGGTGATTATTTGTTTTTGCATTTCTCTTGTCATGGGCAGCAGATGATGGATTTGAATGGGGATGAGGAGGATGGACTGGATGAGGCTTTGATTCCTTATGATGCGCTGTTTTGGTATCTGCCTGGTGTATACGAAGGAGAGAAACATCTTTGTGATGATGAATTAGGTAGCTGGATTGATAAGTTAAGGCGTAAGGCAGGGAAAGCAGGTCAGGTGTTTGTTCTTTTAGATGCGTGTCATAGTGGAACTGCCAATCGATATACTTCAAATTTGTTTATACGTGGCGTCAATATGATTTTTGCTCCGGATGGGTATTGTCCAAAATCTGGAACGAATTTGAAGTGCAGTATGAAATTAAAGCCGCTTGATAATCTGGCTCCGGCACTGGTTTTGAGTGCTTGTAAACCCGATGAAACGAATTATGAGTACTATAGTCGGAAAGCCCGATGTCATTATGGAAAATTGACTTATAGTTTTGTACAGGTGGCCACGCAGAAAGCCTCGACATTTACGGCAGCCGACTGGTGTAAAGTAATTGAAAAGACTATGCGGCAATTGCCTTCAGGTTACTTGACCAGGTCGCAACATCCTTATATGGAATGTAGTGATGAAAAAAATGTGTTTGTATTGTCTGTGGTTCGTTAAATTTAAAATTCATGCGTTTGCTGTTAAATTGGAAAAAACGAAATATCAGTCAGCCCGTTTCTGAGAATATTTTTTCAGAAAAGAGCATGGAGCAACTTTACACCTTGTATAGAGGGCGGTTTATAGGTTATATACAGAAGCGATACCAACTGGAGGAAGAGATGGTTTCCGATATTTATCATGACAGTTTTTTGCTGATGATGGATAATATCCGTACAGGGAAATACCAGAAGCAAGATGCTTCGCTTTTGACGTATTTGTTGGGGATTGGTAAAAATCTTGTGTTGAAAAAACTTCGGAAGAAGAATGAGCGCCCTCTTGTAGCTGGATGGATAAGCGAGCTTTTACCGGATACGGACTGGAAGAGTGCTTTGGAAGAAGCTGGCAGATTGATAGGTGAAGGTGAGACGGTATGTAATCAGATATTGCAGCTTTTCTACTGGGAAAAGTTGAGTATGAGTGATATAGCGGAACGATTAGGATATCAGTCTGCTGAGGTGGCAAAGAGTAAAAAGAATTCCTGCATGCGTCGTTTTTCTTTTGAACTGAAACGTAGGCTGGAAAGCAAGGGTATTTATTATAAACTGAAAAAATAAGTTATGGATAGATATAGTGACAATCGAATGCAGGATGAAATTGATCGCTTTCTGAATTATGAAATGACCCCGGAGGAAGAAGATGCTTTTATCGCTCGCATGGAAAGAGAGGAAACGCTTAAAGAGCAGGTCTTTCTCAGGCAATTAGTGGTAGAAGCTGAAAGGAAAAAGGCAGAGGCAGAGGTTTTACGTGGGGTACAATCCAAGAAACACCGATTATTTTACGATATGCGGATTCGTTGGGCTGCGGCTTGTCTGTGTGTGCTCATGGTAGGCCTTGGCTTTTATGGGAGAACGTATCGTTTCCATACTCGGGAAGTTTTGCAGACGGTGTATACTCCTCCTGTGTGGGAGAGTGCTCGTTCTGAGGGCTTTTCTACTCCTGAGGCTGCAAGAATAAATCATCGTATAGCACAATGGTATTCGGAAGAAAAGAATGACAGTTTGGTGAATTATTATCGTCAGTTGTCTGCAAAAGGTAAATTGTCTTTCCTTACAGAGAAGAGTAAGATGTTGGTCGGAATAGCTTGTCTGCATCAAGATAGCATTGAGCAGGCATATGTATTAGCAGAGGAATTACAGAAGGGTGGAAACGATGAAATTGGGAATTGGTTGCTGCTTGGATGTTTGTTGCATGACGGAAAAAGAGAAGAAGCTTTGGATTTGGCTTTTCGTATCAGTAAGAAGGAAGGATTGTATAGTGAAGAGGCACAGAAAATTTATGATACATTAAATCAACGTCGATGGTTCTGATACGGTTCTTTCGTTTTCGTTTGCTCGTGAGTGTGTTGCTATGTATCTTAAATGTAGCTTCTGTGTGTGCTAAGGATTTTTCAGTATTGAATCAGACACCTTATTTGCAGACGCTTACTGATGATAGTTTGCAATATGCTTGGAGGCTTTATACCAAGAGTGTGGACTGGCAAGAAAAAGCTTATCCTTCGCTTTGTTTTGCTCTATCGGAAGAGGCGGAGAGAATATTCAACCGAAGGATGGAGGATTGTGATTTTTCATGGCACTATTTGGAAATAGCCTTGCGGAATTTGGAAATCAGTTTAAGCAGGAATAGAAAGCTTATTGATAAAGATGAAGAAAGTGGTCTGAAAATAGTCTCTATATTCAATTTGTTGAAAGTAAGTACGAATCTGGTCTGCGTCAAAACTATTTTGGAAAATCATCAAGGGCAACCGGATAGTCTGCAAATCTTTTATAGCAACTGGTTCCAAAAATGTAAGGCTCGTTATTTGTCGGATTGTGCTTTGTACAGAATCAAGAAAGGGGAGCTGCAAGAGGCGCTGACTTCCTGTGAGGAGGCTTTGGCTTTGACTCAGCGTTATGATACGTGTTTATTAGCCGATGTTACTTGTCAAAAACGTACTATTCAGTACCTCATGCAGCCTTCTGTTGGAGGGGTAAAAGAGGTCATAGATGGGCTAAGACAGCTTGTTTCCCCAGTCTTTACAAAAGATGAAATTCTTCGTAAAGGGACTTTACCTTTGTTTTACTTATGTGTAATGCAGATAGCACGTAAGTATGAAGAAAAAGGAGATTTGACGCAAGTCATTCAAACTTATCGGTTATTGCTGATTGAAATCAGGAAATATTTGAATAAAGATATTCCTTATTTGCTGGCAGAGGAAAAAAAGGAAATAGGTCTGTTGTTGCAATACTATCTGGATACGGTGCAGCACTTTTCACTTCGTCATATTGAGTATGGTCCTGTCAGTGAATTGTTGCTGGATCATAGTTTGTTGAAAGAAGATATATTATCTATCAGTCCTTCTCCTATTTGTCAGACAGAAGAGGGAAGTCAGCCGCTTATTGTGGGTTTGCAGCAAGCGATAGATTCTATTTATACAGCTTCTGACTATTATTTACTGCCAGGAAATCCCTGTTATTTCAATAAATTCCAGTTGCAGACCGAGTTGATGAACTTGAAACGAAAACAGGTGTCTTTAATTAAAAATAAGAGTTTATTGAAAGATGCTTCTGTAGAATGGACTGACTGGAATGATTTAAAAAAATACTTGGAGCCGCATGAGGCGCTTGTGAAAATAATAGATTTACCGATTAATTTTTTTGACAGGCAGTATGTGGCTTTAGTGGTTACGTCTGATTCATCTTCCCCGGGTATGGTGTTATTGCCAAAGAAGCGGGATTTGTTTCGTATTCGTTTGGAAAATCAGGAAACAGAGAAACTATGGAATCCAATTTATCAGTTTCTTGGGAATCAGAAGGATTTGTATCTTTGTCTGGAGGGTGATCTGATTGATTTTCAATGGAGTAACATTCTGTTTCAGAAGAAAAAACTATTAGATATATACAATTTGCACTATTTGTTGAGTACCAGTGATTTCGTAAGATTAAAGCAGGAACAGGCTGATAGTATACATTTTAAACGGGACTTGTATGGATTTGGAGGAGCTTATTTTTCTGCCCCTCCTTCATTGAAAGGAATGCGTGGCCAGGGAGCACAATATCTACCTGGAAGTAGAGAGGAACTGTGCAGTGTAGATACAATGTTGCCCGAAGGATGGAATTTACATTTGTTTTTAGGACGAGAGGCCAATAAGGCCAACTTCCTTCAGTTATCTTTTCAGACGGCTCCCCATAGTGTGATTCATATTGCCACTCATGGTTTTTCATTGCTATATGATGAAACTGTTTCGGATGGCAGAATTGTATCTTTTAAAGAGAACTCATGGATAGGAACCAGTGCGTATAAAGATCCGATGATGCGGCATGGATTTTTACTCACAGGAGCGAATCGCTATTGGAACAAACCGGTTCCTTATGATGCGATAGATTCGGGGATTGTTACAGCGCAAGATGTATCACAGATGAACTTGTTTGGGACGGATCTGGTGATTATGTCGGCTTGTCAGTCGGCTTCTGGAGAAATGAAAGATGGAGAAGGACTGTTTGGATTGATAAGGGCATTCAAAGTGGCAGGAGCTAAAGCCGTTCTTGCAAATGTGAACAATATATCTGATTCGGAGACGATTTCGTTTATCACGACTTTTTACCGTTATTGGATGGATGGAAACAGTATGTTCGATGCTTTTTGCAGAACGCAGCGTGAACTGATGAATGTAGATCCCGAGAATGAATTTTTATGGAGTGGATTCGTCTTGTTTGAGTAGATTATAGAAAGGAATTATAAATAAGAATTAAAAAAAGTATTATGAATAGAATTATAGTAGTGACGGGTGGAGCTGGAGGTATCGGACGTTGCATCGTTGCACATTTTGCTTCTCAGGGAGATAGGGTATATTTTATAGACCAGAATCAGCAGGCTACTCTCACACAAGTGGAAAAGATGCGTGAGAGAGGCTGGCAGGTGACCGGATTTGTCGGCGATGTGGCAGAAAAACAGGCATTAGAGGAATTTGCAGCTTTGGTGCTTCGTGAACATCCGGAAGGTATACATTGCCTGATTAATAATGCTTGCTTGATGCGGGGAGGTATCCTTTCTGACTGTGATTATGAAAGTTTTCTGTATGTGCAGCGTGTGGGGGTAGTGGCACCTTATATGTTGGCCCGGTTGTTCAAAGACCATTTCCAAGGGATGGGAGCGATTGTAAACATTTCGTCTACGCGTGCTTTTCAATCGCAGCCGGATACGGAGAGTTATACAGCCGCTAAAGGAGGAATTACATCGCTGACTCATGCTTTGGCCGTTAGTTTGTCGGGCATAGCGCGTGTAAATTCGGTAGCTCCCGGATGGATTGATACCGGTGCCTATCATGAAGAAGCGCATTATGAAGCAGTCTATAGTACGGGAGATACCGCCCAGCATCCGTCAGGCAGGGTGGGAGAGCCTGCCGATATTGCCCGTGTGGTGGATTTTCTTTGTGACGAACGCAATTCATTTATCAATGGAGAAAATATTACGGTAGATGGTGGTATGAGCCGTTTGATGGTGTATCATAATGACTGTGGATGGACTTATGAGCCTTAAGTATTGGGAAAAGGATAATTCTTTTTGTCTCTTTCTCTCTGTGTGCGGAATTTCATAGGAGAAACTCCTGTCTTCTTTACGAAGAATTTACCAAAGACGGACTGGTCTGAAAATCCTAATTTTTCTGCAATTTCCTTAATATCCAGGTCTGTACATTCCAACAGCTTACGTGCGTCAGCACAGAGCAGTTCGCTGATATGAAAACGGACGGTGTGTCCGGTGATGTGTTTTACGATACGTGAAAGGTAGGTGGTTGAGATGTGCAGACTTTCTGCATAAAACCCTATGTCATGGTGCTGGCGATAATTTTCCATCAACGTTTTTTTGAATAGCCTGAAAATATCTGTGGAGCGTCGTGCATAATCCGGAACTTCATGGCGGGTTTGAGTCAATATATCAGCTATCTGTAGAAGACAGAAACTGCATAAGTGGTTCAGAATACTGTCGTAATAGTTGGCTGCATTTTTTCTGCATGGTGCAAATAGGGCGAAGATTTTTTGCAGGTAAGTAGCTTGTTCGTTTTCCAATAAGAATACCGGTAGCTGATAGTGTCCCAAGTAGTGTGCCAGTTGTTCATATAGTGGCTGTCCGTCGGGTAAGCTATCAAAGAAAGTTGGTTTCAGATAGAGGAGCATGGACTGGAAGTGAGAACTCGTAGCCTGAATCATGCATTTTGTGCTGGGGGTAAGTGTAACTAAATGTGCAGGTTGAAGTTCGTAAGTCTGATATTCATCTGCCAGTTGGGCTGTTCCGTTTGTGACGAGAAGAAAGAAAAATCCTTCTTTCAATTCGGCTTTTCCGGTAGGAACCGATGAGGAGGTAAGTTCGCAGTAGCATGTGCTTTCAGTTCCGTTGCCATGTGTTTGTATGATTTCAAGTAGAGTCGGATTCATCGTATTTATTTTTGTGGATAAAATTAAGAGTTGTTTCGTTTTCGACCAAAATTAGTCCTCCTTTTATGAATAAGGAATGAAAAAAATAAGGGAACTTTGCGGCACTTTTGATAAAGAGAACAAGTATGAATAAATTTATGTGCCGGCGCTACTTGCTGTTTTGCGTATCCTTGTTTGTCAATGCACTGGGAATTGCCTTCATTACCAAAGCTGCATTAGGTACTTCGCCTATTACGAGTGTGACTTACGTATTGAGTATGTTCACCCCCTTTACCATTGGTCAGTGGACCATCCTGTTGAATCTTCTTTTCGTGATACTGGAATTGTTCTTAATGACGCGTGAGGACTTGAAATCCGATTTACGCATGTATCTTCTGCAGATTCCTATCTCTTTCTGCTTTGGTATGTTTATTGACCTTTGTATGCATTATATTCTTTTCTGGCTCAATCCCGTAGAGTATGTGTATATGATTGTAGCCCTGTTGATTGGGTGTGTAATTTTAGCTGTAGGAATTGCGCTTGAGGTAAAGGCTAATGCCGCGATGATGGCCGGAGAATATTTTGTAAAGGTTATTACCAGTCGGTTCCGTGGGGAGTTCGGTTATATAAAACTTGGGTTTGACGTGACACTGGTGGCTATTGCCTGCTTGTTGTCGCTTGTTTTTATGTCGGGGGTGTACGGAGTGCGTGAAGGAACCGTGATTTCAGCTTTGGTGGTCGGTCCGATTGTGCATTTTGTAAGCCCGTATTACCGTTTCTTGGATAAATGGATTACAGATGCTTCTGTGCGGAACGTACCGGATTTCTCAAAGGGACAGCATGTGGTTATTACTATTGCGCGTGAATATGGCAGTGGAGGACATCTGCTGGGGGAAATGCTTTCCAAAGAATTGGGCATCAAACTTTATGATAAAGAATTCATACGTATGGCAGCCCAGCGGAGCGGGATGGATGAACAGTATATTGTGAAAAACGAGCAGTCCATTCCTTCCTTCTGGTTGAAGTGCATTCTTTCAAAAAATAGTGAGCAGCCATTGGAATCCAGCCTTTCTTCAGACGATGTATTATTTGTGTCGGAAAGTAAGATTATTCAGGAGCTGGCCGCAAAGGAATCTTGTATCATTGTGGGACGCTGTGCCGACTTTGTATTGAAAGACTATCCGAAGGTGCTGAAACTGTTCTGTTACTCCGACTTATCTCATGCCGTGACCCGTTGCGTGAGCGAATACGGTATTGCGAAAGAAAGTGCTGAAACGGAAATCAAGCGGGTGAACCGCAACCGCATTCATCACTATGAGTACTATACGGGAGAGAAATGGGGAGAACCTCATCGGTATGATTTGATGCTGAATACCGGGGCGCTTGACTTAAAAACGGCTTGTCAGCTGGTGAGAGGAGTTTATCAGGGCTTGGAGAAGGCCTGATAAACCATTTCGGAGATTTGTGCGATGATGGCTTCCGTATCCTCCATGCTTTCCTGTGAGTCTTTGACAAAAACAACGAGAGTATAACGGTGACCATTAGGGAACTGTACAAATCCGGCATCGTTAATGGCAATGAGTTGTCCCGATGCGTTGCGGTCGCCGGTACCGGTTTTATGTCCTACGGTGACCTGCTTGTCTTGTAGAGGGTGGACTATTCTGCTTGTTCCAGTCTGACAGGTAACAAGAGCTTCTTTGATGAATTCCTGATGAGGCTTGTCAAATAAAGTCCGGGTAAGCAGAGTCTCGATGACTTCTGCGGTAGCCAGCGGAGTGCTCCAGTTTTCATAGCCAAGGTTCAGGTCCTGGTGCATGTCATCTTCTGTGTACTGGATAGAAAAATCGTTGATTCCCAAGCTACGGATATAATGGTCAGTCACCGCAGGACCTCCGGTAAATTTGAACAGGATGTCGCATGCATTATTATCGCTTAAGTGGAGGGTGTATTCCATTAATTGTTTGAGCGAGAACTTTCCTCCGTGAGGATACTGTTCTCTTAGCGGACTGTAAGTATTGGGCTGCAGGTCTGTGCTGTCTACGGTAAGCAAGGTATCAAAGGAAATTTGATGCCTTTTACAATAATCTCCTACGGCCAGTGCCTGATGTAGTTTGAACACACTCATCAACGGGTAGCGTCGGTTGTTTTCTATGGTGACAGTATCTTTTTCGTCTGCTATGATGGCTACTCCTACTTCAGCCTTTTGCTGTGAGATAAACTGATGGATATTAGCGTATAGTTCTTGAAAGCGGTTACCGGCCAATGCATAGACTGGAAGTAAAAAGAACAGTAAAGGAATTAGACGTTTTGTTTTCATTATTAATATAGAGAATTTTCTACAAAGTTAGTTTTTGGGCGGACAGGTTACAAAAAATCCGGACATTCTTTTTTGCAGAATGTCCGGATTTATTTATAGTGGAAGTTTACTTATTGTCTGGCATCATAAATTTGTTTGATTTCATTGGCAGAAAGACAGCGAGTATTGTATACCCGGAAATTGTCCATTGACATATTTGTTCCATTTACGGTTTTTCTTTCTATGGTTACATTGCCTCCCATGATGAATTTGATACCTGTGCCATAGGATGCTTGCGAAGGAGTACCTTCTTCAAATGGGTTGACATCTTCTGTAACAGTATCTACAAAAACTCCATCTACATAAAGTAGAGTGGTAGTTTTGGAATTTTCAGTCACATTGAAATCAGAGACCAATGCAATATGGTGCCATTTACCATCTGTGATAGTTGGATGTGTGAAGGTGGGCTTGTTGCTATATTGGTATTCATTATAATAACGTGTTGTCACAAACTTGAGACTTCCATTACTCATTGTAAATGTAAACATGGAAGCATTGTCGTGAGACGATACCAAGTAGAAAATATTGCCATCACTGAAATCTTTTCCCCAGAAGCTGACTGTCAGTGTGCGGCTGTCGGTGATTGGTTTAGGAACGATGAAGGAACTGTTGTCGGAAAGGCTAAACTTGACAGCCTGTGAACCTTCGCCTATTCCTTCCACAAAAGACGGAGAATTATTTCCGAATCCATTAATTGCATTTTCTGTTGCATCGTTAAAGTCTCCGTCAAATTTGTAGTATGCATAAAGTCCCTGGCCGACTACAAGGCTGGAGGAATCTTTTTGTGCTGTAATAGAGATGTTCTTTTGTGTATTCTCATCTGAAATTGTCAGCACTGTATTGATCTCTTCTTCCATATTGCTTCGGTCTAATACGACTTTTACAGTCTGGCTTTCTCCGGCGGCGAGCTTCCCTTCCATTGGGGTTACAGATAAGCAGTTTTCTTTGATTTCACCGGCATTCCAGCTTAATTCACTTTTTCCGATATTGCTTATTGTAAATGAAACTTCATCCAGATCTTTTCCGAAATCGAGTGATTCTGGCTCGATTTTCATGAGGCCAGCTTGAGACTCTGTACCAGAGACAATTTGTACGGTTTGCTCTTTAATACCATCAGACAATACCAATGTTGTGTTTATATTTACCGCTCCATTGCTGCGATTTAGAAACACTTTCACGACTTTAGTACCTTGTGATGGAATGGAACCGCTGTTTTCTGACAAGGTAATAGTGGGTTCTGTCGGATCAGCAATAGTCCAGTTCAAGGATGTGGTGCCTGCATTCTTGATAGTAAGAGGCAATTCTTGTAGGTCGTTGCCAAAATCAAGAATTTCCGGTTCAACACTCATGTAAGATTGTGCATTTTTCGGAGCACACGATACGTTGATTGGGAAAGAATTACCAAATGCCGATAACTTGATGATGACAGTTTGTACTTCGGTTATCTTGTCACGGTCTACGGTGAAAATAATGCTTTGCTGTTTGTCGGCTTCGATTTGTCCGGCTGTAGGGTTGGCTGTGAGCCAAGTGTGGCTTCCCAAATCCAGGTTCCAGTCGGTACTTGTGTTGCCGTTGTTCTGAATTGTCACAGAGAGTTCAGTCTGTGTGGTTCCGAAATTCAGTGTGGAAGGACTTATCTGTATGAGTGCATCCTGTTTTACGGCAGTCAGTTGTATATCTGCATTGGCAACCTGACCAGGTACGACGGTTACACTTTTGGTATTGGTTTCATATCCTTCTTTTATGAATTGAAGCTTATACTCTCCGGCTTCCAGTTGAGGAAAGCTGAATTTTCCGTCACTTCCTGTGTTGGTGCTAGCCCCATTAGGAAGTATGCTCACTTGTACACCGCTTAGAGGCTGTGTACCATTGATGGCATCTGTTACTACTCCCACGATGTCCCCTTGTGTAATCTCTTCTTCTTCAGTGCATGATGAGAGTGACAATGCACCAAGAATCAGCCAGAATAAAAAAATGAATTTTTTCATGCTTACTATGTTTTTTTAATAATAGATATTTAATATGACAAAGTAAGCTTAAAAAGACATTGCTGTCTGTTGGATACAAGTATTTGGAAGAAAAGAAAAAACTTGTTTTCGGGTTTATGGAAAATAAAAAAAGGATATTCTCGCAAGAATATCCTTTTACAAATTCGTTTTCAGTAGATTATGCTTCAGCGCAAGGAATTACAGAAACATAGCTTCTGTCTTCGCGACCTTTCTTGAAACATACAGTACCATCTACCAATGCGTAAAGAGTGTGGTCACTACCCATACCTACGTTTTCACCCGGGTTGTGAACTGTTCCTCTTTGACGAACAATGATGTTACCAGCTTTGCAAGCTGAACCACCGAATATCTTTACGCCTAATCTCTTACTAGCTGATTCACGGCCGTTCTTAGAACTACCTACACCTTTCTTATGTGCCATTTTCTTCTACGTTTTTAATGATTAAGCAATAACTTGTTTGATTGTCAATTCAGTAAACTGCTGGCGATGACCGTTCAGTTTCTTGTAACCTTTTCTTCTCTTTTTGTGGAATACCAATACCTTGTCACCTTTTACCAAGTGAGAAGCTACTTCGCAAACCACTTTTGCACCGTCTACAGTAGGAGCACCTACAGTTACAGTACCGTTGTTGTCAACCAACAAGACTTTGTCAAATTCAACAGTTGCACCGTTTTCAGCATTCTGAATGTGGTGAACGAACAGTTTCTTGCCTTCTTCTGCTTTGAACTGCTGACCGTTAATTTCTACGATTACGTACATTTTAAAATAAATATTAAACGGGTTTCCTCCGCAAGGTGAGCTGTTCTCTGTAGCTACTTTTTTACCTACACGGACTAAAATCGGCTGCAAAGTTACGGCTTTATATTTACATAACCAACTATTTATCTGAAAAAAACGGATATATTTTCTATTTTTTTATCAGCGGAAGTAAATCGGGGAAAATGGCTGTGTGCGGATAGGCTGCCAGCTCTTCGCGAGTGGTCATTCCGTGAAGGATACCGGCAAAGTCAACTCCTGCATTTTGGGCGGTTTCCGCATCGACGGTGCTGTCGCCGAGGTAGAGAATCTGCTCTTTCGGGCAGTTCAGGCGGGAAGCGGCCTGCAGCAGACCTTCGGGTGAGGGTTTGGCTTCTTTCACGTCTTCTCCTCCCACGATGATGTCAATGAATCCTTCGGGGAATATTTTCCCCATCAGCTCCATGATGCGGTAGCGGTACTTGGTGGAGATGATGCCGATACGGGCTCCATTGGCTTTCAGGGTGCGTAGCACTTCTTCCGTTTCCGGGAAAAGTACGGTATTGGCCGTCATGTGCTGGTCGGCTTCCTTGACGTATTCTTTTCGGAATGTTTCCAGTGTGTCCGCATCGGTTATTCCGGTCATGATGGAAAAGGAATCAACCAGTGTCTTACCGATGGTACGTTTGATAGAAAGGTCGTCCACCTGATGGAATCCATGGCGTTCGAGTACGTTTCTGTAGCACATCACAATGCCCTTGGAAGAATCGGCCAAGGTATAGTCAAAGTCAAATAAGTAGGCTTGGTAAGATTTCATACGATTTTACTCTATATAATAAGGTATATGTTCTATATCTAAAAGTGACTGCTTGCGCGAGATGCCGCCGGCGTATCCGGTCAGGCTTCCATTGCTTCCTACTATGCGGTGGCAGGGAATCAGGATGCTGATGGGATTGTGTCCGATGGCATTGCCTACAGCTTGTGCCGCCATGTGAGGCCGTCCTAAATGGCGGGCGGTTTCCATGGCTATATCTTTGTAGGTACGGGTTTCTCCGTAAGGAATGGTGGATAAGATTTGCCAGACGGTCTGCTGAAAATGAGTGCCGGAAGGTTGCAGGGGAGGGCAGAAATCGGGTTGTTGACCGGAGAAATAAACATCGAGCCATTGCCGTGCCTGAAGCAGCAACGGAGTCTCCTTCGCTATGGCTTCTCCTTTCAGTCCGTGACCGAAATATTTTTGTCCGTCGAACCAGAGGCCGCAAAGTCCGCTTTCCGTGGCAGCCAGTGTGATTCCTCCCAAAGGAGAATCATAGTGACAGGTAAAAGTCATTTTCAACAGTATTTTTGAGGTGAAAGAGTAGAAAAATGATACGGTTTACAGTCCCGAAAAAACGCCTTTGCGTTTAGCTAAAAACGTAAGTGCGTTTTAAGTAAAACGCAAGTACGTTTTGGTTCAAACGCAAGGGCGTTTAAGATAAAACGTAAAGGCGTTTTTGAGAAGGCGTCCTTACGTTTTTTTTTACCCTTTTATTCCATGGGTTGATAGTTCTTGGCAAGTCCTCCTTCACTTGTTTCCTTGTACAAGGATGGAAGGTCGTGTCCGGTCTGCTTCATTACCTCTACCACCTTGTCGAATGACACCCGGTGATGCCCGTCGGTAAAGGCTGAATAGATATTCGCATCGAGTGCACGTGCGGCAGCATACGCATTACGCTCTATACAAGGAATTTGTACCAGTCCGCATACTGGGTCGCATGTCATACCCAAGTGATGTTCCAGTCCCATTTCGGCTGCATATTCTATCTGGGCCGGACTGCCTCCGAACAACTGGCTGGCCGCTGCAGATGCCATGGAACAAGCTACTCCCACTTCGGCCTGACATCCGGCTTCAGCTCCCGAAATAGAAGCATTGTGCTTGACGATGTTTCCCACCAGTCCGGCAGTCGCTAATGCCCGCAAGATACGTGCGTCGCTGAAGTCGCGGCTTTTCTGCAGGTGATACAAGACAGCCGGAACCACTCCGCAGGCTCCACAAGTGGGTGCAGTGACGATTTTTCCTCCGGAAGCATTTTCCTCACTGACAGCCAGTGCGTATGCGAATACCAGTCCGCGTGAGCGAAGAGAGTCTTTATAGCCTTTCGAACGAATGTAATAAGCCGATGCTTTGCGGCGCAGATTCAATGGGCCAGGCAATACCCCTTCGGCATCCAGTCCGCGATGGATGGCGGCTTTCATGGTCTCCCATACCTCTGCCAGAAAATCCCATATCTCCGGGCCTTCGCATTGCTCCACGTATTCCCAGTAGCTGCGTCCGGTGTGTTCGCACCAGTACAAAATCTGACTCATGGTATTCATGTTGTAAATATCGTTGGTGGCTGTGCGGTCGTGTCCTTCTTCGGCCAGTGCACCACCTCCCACACTGAATACGGTCCATTCATCCAGCTTTTTCTTCTGTACATCGAAAGCCTTGAAAGTCATTCCGTTCGGGTGGAAAGGAAAGAAAATATGTGGTTTCCAGAGAATTTCTACGGGAGCGTGAGGTTGCAGGGTATCCAAAATAGCTACATCGGTCATGTGGCCACGTCCTGTGGCGGCCAGACTGCCATACAGAGTTACTTCGAATGAGGCAGCCTCCGGATTACGGGCAAGAAATTGTTCGGCAGCTTTGCGGGGCCCCATGGTATGGCTGCTGGATGGCCCCGTGCCGATGCGATATAATTCTCTGATTGATTTCATACTAAAAAATAGGTGTAAGTTTTCTGCAAAGATACGCAATAATCGCATATATGTGCAGAAATCCCGTAGGGTTTATTTTAAATCCACCACGGTGATGCCTGCGCCGCCAAACTGTACGTGTTCATCCTGGAAATGGGCTACTCCCGGCACGGTAGCCAGGTATTGCCGGATGAGGGTGCGCAGAATACCTGTACCCGTACCGTGCAGGATGCGTACGCGGCTGACTCCTACCAAGATAGCATCATCGATGAAATAGGTGACCGCTTGTATGGCTTCGTCTCCGCGCATACCTCTGACATCGATGTCCTGCTTGAAATTCAGTTTCTTTTCGTACATCCGGTCTTGGGTTTCGCTGCTGACAAAAGTCGCCTTGCTGGATAACGGGGCAGCCTTCGGTGCATCTGTCCGTTCCAGTCGGTCGGCTTTCACGTTGGTTTTCATCAGTCCGAACATGACCACGGCATTCTTTCCGCTGATTTCCATGACTTGCCCCACACTGGTCTGTCCTTTGATGCGCACATAGTCTCCCGCTTCAATGGGGCGTACCTTAGGAGCAACCGGAGTTTCAGGAGCATTGGCTTGTTTCGCTTTCTTATCTTTTTTGCGCTCCTGCTTTTCGCGGAGTTTTTCCATCTTGCGCGTGATTTTCTCTTCCAAAGCCGCCTTTTCCAGGTTTTCTACCTGCTGCTTGAAGTCGGTCAGTTCCTGACGTGCCGTGCGGGTACGTTCCTTTTCAGCCTGCGCTTCCTTGATGGTACGAATGGTATTTTCGATTTTGGCATTCGATTCTTGCAACAACCGTTCTGCTTCTTCTTTAGCTTTCTTCAGGATTTCCTTGCGGCTGCGTTCCAGTTCTTGTATTTCTTGTTCGTAACGGGCGATGGTATCTTCCATCTGTTTTTCCCGCTTGCGTATGTTCTGACGCTTGGTTTCCCAATAACGCTTGTCGCGTACAATATCCTGCAGGTATTTGTCGCTCTGGATGTATTCACTTCCCACAATTTCCGATGCGTC
>ENA-UEQH01000621-UEQH01000621.1-human-gut-metagenome-genome-assembly--contig:-NODE-621-length-18648-cov-7.273383_pt1 | contig 18648 bp, 20 predicted proteins | sample MGYA00242945_ERZ507943 | MGnify/ENA primary metagenome ERZ507943 (study PRJEB26167, sample SAMN06115418) | human gut metagenome | host: Homo sapiens | place: China:Hubei | collected 2015-03-06 | study... | reverse complement strand
GCCGTCGTTTTTGACGGAGGCGTACAGCGCGCCGAAGTCCGTCACAGCGCCGAAGAAGACGCCGCCGAGCAGCACCCTGCGTCTTGTTTTAACAGCAGAATAAACCACATACATAGCCGCTTGGTTTTCAAAAGAAATCAGGCGGCTATTTCTATTTTGAAGGAGGTGTTCGCTATGAGCGTAACAGATTACAATGCTCGCCTTTATGAGAAAATGAAAGCCGAACAGGACAAATACCGGGGCTGGCTACTGCATCAGGAGCCGTCCGAAATTCTCAATCATACCTACGAATATATCGTCGGTCACAATGATGGCAATGTTTACCCAAATGGACTGATCTCCCGTGCGAAGACCGCCACCGTTTTCTTCCGGCTTTTGAAAGATGAGGTGCGTGACGGCAATCTTCTGACCAGCAATACCTATTCCGATGTTCCGGATGACTATTGGGCAAATACCGCCATCTCCACCATGACGGGTCTTGGCATCGTGCAGGGTCATAGCGGTACTACCTTTGATCCCGAGGCCCCCATCACGCGGGCTCAGTTTGCCGCCATTTGCGCCCGGTTTGATACCGGTGCCGGCGGCACCACCCAGACCTTCTCCGACATCAGCGGACGCTGGGCCGAGGAGTATATCCGGCGAGTTGCCGGGCTGGGCTGGATCAAGGGCTTCGAGGACGGCACCTTCCGCCCGGATGCCTACATCACCCGTGCCCAGGCTATGACCATGATCAACCGGGTGCTGAACCGCATCCCCGAGGAGAACAGCGACCTGCCGGCAGGCATGAACACCTGGCCGGACTGCAACCCCGGCGACTGGTTCTCCCTGGCGGTCCAGGAGGCCACCAACTCCCACGCGTTCCAGTACAAGACTGGAAACTATGGGACCTGGACCGGCATGAACAAAAACCCCGACTGGACCCGGTATTGAACAGCACTGATATTGGGCAAAATTTCAGAAATACACATATCGGTTGCTGCTCCTAAATAAAAGCACAGGCGGCGCACCAGATCTGGTGCGCCGCTTGTGCTTTTGCCTTGCTCTAAACGATTCTTTTAAATGTTGCCCTTATGCGAGGCTGGCTATGGGCCAGCCTCTCTTTTTTGAAGTCATAATAGCATCGTGACCCCATTATCTTCGATCCCGATCTCCACGACCGGCGCGCCGGGGTCGTACTCGCCGTCGAGCGTCCAGGGAATGTCCTCGGCGGTCTCCGCCGTGACGTGCCTGACATGGCGGAAGATGAGCCCCTCGGAGTCGTAGTAGTCCTTGTTGATGAGCGCTAAAATGAGCGCCTGCATCGCAGCCGGCGTTCTCGGCACGGGCACGAGCAGCAGCTCGAACTTGCCGTCGTCGAACGACACCTCGTCGGGCGAGAGCTTCATCAGTCCCGCGATCGACGTCGAATTGCTGATCGCACCGAAGAGATATTCCCCATCGAAGACCTCGCCGTCCGCCGTGATCTTCATGCGGTACGGGCAGAGCGTGTCGAGATTCTTGACGCCCTCGAGTAAGTAGGCAAAGTGCCCGAACATATTCTTGATATCCTGCTGGACGGTGTAGGTCGTTTTTGTGAACGCGCCGAACGACGCGACATAGACGAAGTTCCGCTCGCCGAATTTGCCCACATCGAGAGATCTCGGCTTCATGCGCATGGCGGAGGCCGCCGCCTCGGCGGGGTTCGACGAGATGTTCAGGCTCGCGGCAAAGTCGTTCGTGCTGCCGCCGGGCAGATAGCTCACGAGCGGGCGGTATTCTCGCGGAATGCGCATCACGCCGTTCACCGTTTCGTTGAGCGTGCCGTCGCCGCCGTGGCAGACGACGACGTCGAATTCCGGCCCGAGCGATTCGGCGAGCTCCGTCGCTTCTCCGCGATGCGTGGTCTTGCGCACGGAGACGAGATAGCCCGCCTCAGAGTAGATCGCGGCGGCGTCAAACAGCGGCGCGAGGGATTTGGTCTTTCCCGCGCGGGGATTGACGATAAAGAGCAGCTTTTTGTCGTCCATGGGTTCCTCCTCGTTTGCTCTTCACAGCATCAGACCGGCAAAGCACCCTGCGCCCTGTCGGTCAAAATCACCCTCTGCCAAAAAAGTCAAGTTCTGTTCATCTTCATTAACAGAGAGTAAAGATTATCATAACACACGAAATGAGCGGTTGCAATTCCCAGCAAAAAATAGTAAGCTGTTTTTGGTATCTTTTTAGCAGTCATTTAACGCCTTTTGCCCAAAAAAAGGGGGAGCCCATGAAGCAGAACAAAACCTATCTTCACCTCGGCGTAACGCTGATCGTCTCGGCCTGCGCGGTGCTGATGTTTTACGACACGTTTTTCCAGTCCCGCGTGCTGCTGGACTTTTTCGACAAGCTGATGAGCGTGCTCTCGCCGGTCATCTACGGCCTTGTGTTCGCGTACCTTCTCGCCCCCATCGTCGACTTTTTCGACCGGTATATCCAAAAGGGGCTGCCGAAGGTCAAGTCCTCGCTCGTCCGGGGGCTGAGCATCCTCGTCACGTGGATCTGCGTCATCGCCCTCATCTACCTGATGTTCAGCATCCTCATCCCCGAGCTGGTCGACAGCACGAAGACACTGGCCGACAACTTTGAAAGCTATTATAAAACCGTCTACAACTGGGTCAACAGCCTTGTGGAGAATCAGGCGATCTTCTCCGACGACATCTACTCCGACCAGCTGCTCTCCGCACTCAACGGCTACTACGATAAGCTCGTCAAGTGGGTCACCGACACGGTCATCCCGCAGGCGCAGGTCGCCATCGTCGCCGTGACGGGCGGCATCTGGAGCGTCGTCATCTTCCTCAAGAACCTTCTCATCGGCATGATGATCTCGGTCTATCTGCTCGCGCGCAAGGAGAGCTTTGCCAAGCAGTCGAAGAAGATCCTCTACGCCATTCTGCCCGAAACGCCGTACCGCCGCACGCTGCGCGCCGTGGCCGAGGCTGACCGTATCTTCAGCGGCTTCGTGCGCGGAAAGCTGCTCGACTCGCTCATCATCGGCATCCTCTGCTTCATCTGCTGCTCGATCTTCAAGTTCCCGTATACGCCAATCATTTCGGTGTTCGTGGGCGTGACGAACATCATTCCGATCTTCGGCCCGTTCCTCGGCGCCATTCCGAGCGCATTCCTCATCCTGCTCGTCAGCCCCAAGCAGTGCCTTTATTTCATTCTCTTCATCATCGCATTGCAGCAGTTTGACGGCAATATTCTGGGGCCGAAGATCCTCGGCAAATCCACCGGCATTTCGAGCTTCTGGGTCATCGTGGCCATCGTGGTCGGCGGCGGCTTCGGCGGGGTGCTCGGCATGTTCCTCGGCGTTCCGATCTTCGCGTGCATCAGCTCGCTTGTGAACTGGTTCACGAACCGCAGCCTCACGAAAAAGGGCGTGACGGACGACGCGATGTTCGCCCCCGCGCCGCTCGCCTCTCCGGATGAAAAAAAGGACTGATCTCCCCATGAAAACCCTGTACCGTGACAACAAAGGACTGCACCACTGGCTTTTCGCCTGCGGCGCAGTCCTTGTGCTTTTCTATCTTATCCGCGGAAACCGCGCGGCCGTCAATTTCTGGGTCTATTCGGTCACGCTGCCCTTCGAGCAATTCTTAGGCCGCGCGTGCGCGGCGCTGCCGTTTTCGGTCGCAGAGCTTCTGTACGTGCTCGCGGCGGTCACGGCGGTCGTGCTGCTCGTGCTGATGGTACGCTATCTTATAAAGTCGCGCCAAAAAGGGCGCGCCGCGTACCGCTGCGCGCTCTTCGTGCTCGACTTGTTTCTCACGGTCTGCGCCGCGTTCTCGCTTCTCTGGGGCGCGAACTATTACGCGGACGACTTCTGCGACAGAAGCGACCTTTCGCCCGAGCCCGTCACGTATGAAGACTTAGTGCGCGTCACGCAGTATTTCGCGGACCATCTCGCCGAGGCGTCGATGCACATCGCGCGCGACGAAAACGGCCTCTTCACCGCCGACCGGCAGGAGATTCTTAACTACGCCGACACGGTGTACGACTGCCTGTACGACGAATTTCCGTTCCTCGACATGCCGGACCAGAAGCCCAAGGGCATTTTCTTTTCGAAGATCATGAGCGCGATGAACTTCACGGGCTTCTACTTTCCGTTCACGGGCGAGTCAAACGTGAACATGGACTCGCCCGCGATGCTGCTGGCCTCGACCTGCGCGCACGAGCTGTCGCACCAGCGCGGCATCACGTCCGAGCAGCAGAGCAACTTCCTTGCGGTCCTCGCCTGCACGCGCTGCGACGACGCAAACTACAACTATGCGGGCTGGATGCTCGGCTACATTCACCTCGGCAACGCGCTCTACCGCGTCGACCCCGACGCATGGCAGCAGATTCGCGACAGCTTACCCGACGAGATCGTGCTCGATCTGCGCTACAACAGCGCCTACTGGGCGCAGTACAAGGGCCTCACGGCCACCGTCACCCAGTCGCTCAACGATAAGATGATCAAATCCTACGGCGATGAACTCGGCACACAGAGCTACGGCGCGGTCGTCGACCTGCTCGTGAATTACTACGCCTGAGCGCTGCTCGTCTCGTGGTAAGACTGCAAGAATTCCTTGGTCCGCTCCTGCTGCGGGTTTTCGAAGACCTGCTCGGGGCTGCCCTGCTCCACGATGACGCCGCCGTCTAAAAACACGACGCGGTCGCTCACGGCGCGGGCAAAGGGCATCTCGTGCGTCACGATGACCATCGTCATGTGCTCGTCGGCAAGAGAGCGGATGACGCGCAGCACCTCGCCCGTGAGCAGCGGATCGAGCGCGGAGGTCGGCTCGTCGAAAAAGAGAATTTCCGGCTTCATCGCGAGCGCGCGGGCGATGGCCACGCGCTGCTGCTGCCCGCCCGAGAGCTGATAGGGATAGGCGTTTTCCTTGCCTTTTAGTCCCATTTTGTCGAGCAGCGCCATCGCCTCGGCCTCGACCTCGGCTCTATCGCGCTTCTGCACCGAGATCGGCGCGTCGCAGACGTTTTTCAGCACTGTGTAGTGCGGGAAGAGGTCAAACTGCTGGAACACCAGCCCGAACTGCCGCCGCACCTGCGCGAGCGCGGCTTTTCCGGCGTAGACGCTTTTGCCGTTTTCCTCGCGCGCTGCGACGTTTTCGCCATACGCGAGCGTACCGGAATCCATCGTTTCAAGCAGCGTCGCGCAGCGCAGCATCGTCGACTTGCCGCCGCCCGAGGGACCGATGATCGACACGACCTCGCCCTTTTCCACCTTGAGCGACACGCCCTTTAAGACCTCGAGCAAGCCGAACGCCTTTCTGGCGTTCCGCATTTCAAAAACTGCCATTGCTCTCCCCTCCCTTTAGCGGTAATAGCGCAGCGCCTGCTCCCATTTTTCCATGGCGAAGGCGACCACATAGTTGAAGACATAGTAGAAGACACCCGCCGCCACCAGCGCCAGCATGCCCGGCGTATTCGGCGAGGCAACGATCTGCTTGGCGCGCGTGAACATCTCCACCGTGCCGATGACGGACGCGAGCGACGTGTCCTTGACGAGCGTGATGACCTCGTTCGTCACCGCAGGGATGACGCGCTTGACCATCTGCGGCAGGATGATCTTGAAAAATGTCTGCGCCTTGGTATAGCCGAGCACCTGCGCGGCCTCATATTGCCCGCGCGGGATGGACTCGATGCCGCCGCGGTAGATCTCGGCAAAATACGCCGCATAGTTGATGACGAACGCGACGATGACCGCCGTGAAGCGCCAGTTGCCCGGCACCGTGACGCCAAGCAGGAGCTTCGGCCCGTAGAAGACGACCATCAGCTGCAGCATCAGCGGCGTTCCGCGCATGATGGAGATATACGCCTTGATGAAGCCGCGCAGCGGCGTCAATCTGCTGCGGCGGCCAAACATCACCGCAAGTCCCAGCGGCATCGAGAATAGCAGCGTCAGCACGAAGATCAAAAGCGATGTGACAAAGCCCTCGGATAATAGCGAAAGCATCGTGGATACAGTCATGGAATGATTCTCCCTTATTCGGTCATAAGCGGGAAAAAGCGGGGGCGAAAGCCCCCGCTCCCTCCCTGAGAAGAGGATGGGCGCCTATGAGTTATAATTGGTTTTTACAGTCGCCCGAAGTGATCGTTTTTACTTGTTGATAAGGCACAGGCTGTCGAGCACGAGACCCTGATCGACGTACTTCTGCGCGATCTCCAGCATGGTGCCGTCCTCGGCCATCTTGAGAAGCTCGGCGTTCACCGCGTCGCGCAGCTCGGTGTTGCCCTTGAGGAAGCCGATGGCGTACTGCTCGGTGGAGAGGGGCTCGTCGAGGATGACATAGTCGCCGTCGTTGTTCGCGATCTGATACTGCGCAACGCCGAGGTCAGCGGCCACGGCGTCCACCGTGCCCTGGGCGAGGTCCATAAAGCCCATGTTGTAGTCGCCCAGCTCCACGACCTCCTTGAGCGACGCCTTGAAGTCCTCGTTTTCGTTGATCGCGTCGACCGCGGAGGACGCGGCCTGCGCCATCACACTCTTACCGGCGAGGTCCGCGAGCGAGGTGATGCCGCTGTCCGCCTTCACGACCATCACGATGGAGTTATCCACATAGGGGTCGGAGAACGTGTAGTCATTTTCGCGGCCGGTGTAGGTAAAGCCGTTCCAGATGCAGTTGATCGTGCCGCTCGAAAGCTCGGCGTCCTTGCTGTTCCAGTCGATGGCCACGGCCTCGTACTCCCAGCCGAGGCGCGCGCACAGCTCCTTGGCCATTGCGAGATCAAAGCCGTCGTACGTGCCGTCGGCGGCGATGAAACCGAACGGCGGGAACTCGGCATCAAAGCCGACGATCAGCTTTTGCGTCTCGCCGCCCTGCGCGTCCTGCGTATCACCGGTATCGTCGGCGGTGTCGTTCTTGCTGCCGCAGGCGGCAAGGGCCAGTACCATCACGGCGGCAAGCGCCATGGCTAAGAATTTTTTCATCGTTTCTTCCTCCTGTAAGTTCCGGCGCTCGGCCGTTTGATTTAGTGTGGTAACACGATAACATAATAACGTGTGACAGTAAATACGCGCACTTTACAAAGATGGAGCGGTAAAGCGAATCGTTTTTTGCCGCTTTCCACAGTTTTCACGGTTTCTGGACGGCAGCGCGGTGTTTGCCTCCCGTTTTTCCCCGCTTTGCGCTTGTTTCTTTTTTTGCCGTGTGCTACAATGCAAGCAAGAATTTTTGATCGCAGGAGGCCATTTTTATGCTGTCTATCGACGTATCCCATGCCGTATCGTTTCTCTCGTTGCCGTATGAAGCGGCGCTGCGCCCGCGTCTCGAGCGCGCGGCGGGCTGGCTGCAAAACGGCGGCGGAAAGGGCTCTGATTTCATCGGCTGGGTCACGCTCCCGCGCGACTATGACAAGGATGAGTACGCCCGCATCCTCGCCGCGGCGAAGAAGATTCAGGGCGATTCCAAGGCGCTCGTCGTCATCGGCATCGGCGGCAGCTATCTCGGCGCGCGCGGCGTCATCGAATGCCTCTGCTCCCCGAACTATAACTTAAAGAAGAAGTCCACGCCGAACATCTACTTTATCGGCAACGGCCTCTCCTCCGACGCGCTGCGCGAGGTGACTGAGCTCATCGGCGACGACGATTTCTCCGTCAACGTCATCTCGAAGTCCGGCACGACGACCGAGCCCGCCGTCGCGTTCCGCTTCTTCCGCGAAAAGCTCGAAAAGAAATACGGCAAGGCCGAAGCCGCAAAGCGCATCTACGCCACGACCGACGCGCACAAAGGCGCGCTCAAGTCCCTCGCCGATCAGGAGGGATACGAGGAATTCGTCGTGCCCGACAACATCGGCGGACGCTACAGCGTGCTCACCGCCGTTGGTCTTCTCCCCATCGCCGTCGCCGGCGTTGATCTGGATGAACTCATGGGCGGTGCGCAGGAGATGATGTCGCTCTGCGCGAAAAACGATTACAGCAATCCCGCCTGGCAGTACGCCGCCATGCGCCACGAGCTCTACCGTCAGGGCAAGAAGGTGGAGCTTCTCGCGTGCTTCGAGCCCGCGTTCCGCTTCATGGCCGAGTGGTGGAAGCAGCTCTACGGCGAGAGCGAGGGCAAGGAGGAAAAGGGCCTCTTCCCCGCGAGCGTCGACTTCACCGCCGACCTCCACTCGATGGGCCAGTACATCCAGCAGGGCGAGCGTATGCTGATGGAGACCGTTGTGCGCTTTGCGCCCGCGGAGCAGCAGATGATCGTCCCCTTTGACGAAGCGAATGGCGACGGGCTCAACTTCCTTGCGGGAAAGACGATGGACTTCATCAACCGTCAGGCCATGGACGGGACGCTGCTCGCCCATGTCGAGGGCGGCGTGCCGAACATCATTTTGAACCTCGATGAGAACAACGCCCGCACGATGGGCCAGCTCATTTACTTCTTTGAATACGCCTGCGGGCTGAGCGGCTATCTGCTCGGCGTCAATCCCTTCGACCAGCCGGGCGTGGAGGCCTATAAAAAGAACATGTTCGCGCTGCTCGGCAAGCCCGGATATGAGGAAATGGGCGAGGAGCTGCGTAAGCGCCTGCGCTGAATTTTTTGAATAAACCTGAAACTTTCCATTCAGCATTGCAAATTTGTTTCATTTATGCTATGCTGATGCCATCAGAAAGACCATCCCCCGCAAAAGAGGCGGGGAGCTATTGAAAGGAGTGATTTCTATGGTCAGACTCATCATGGGTGAAAAGGGCACCGGTAAGACCAAGAAGCTGATCGAAATGATCAATACCACTGCGCAGGAGGATAACGGCAGCGTCGTCTGCGTCGAGGCAAAGTCTACCATGACCTTTGACCTGCACTATCACGTTCGTCTGATCTCTGCCTACGAGTACGACCTGTCCAACTACGAGGCCCTGCGCGGCTTCCTGTTCGGCCTGTACGCGGGCAATTATGATATTTCCCACATCTTCATCGACAACCTGTTCAAGATCACCGGCGGCGAGTGCAACCAGGCGGCCGACGATTTCCTGAACGAGCTCGAGCGCTTCAGCAACGCCACCGGCGTCAAGTTCACCATCTCCGTCTCCGGCGACCCCGCCCTCGCCACCGACGGCATGCAGAAGTATCTGTAAATTTTACTTTCGCAAAAATAAGAAGAACGTCTCGGAAGAGGCGTTCTTTTTTCTTTGCTGAAAGGCGGGATTTTTGGCAGCGCGGTGCTCTGCACTTTGTTCCCTGCGTGCCGCAGGGTGCGCAGTAAGGGGGATACTCTCTTTCTCGAAAGAGAGTATCCCCCTTGAACCCCCGAGAGAAAGACGAGGGGTCTTGCCCCTCGACCCCGCTTACATTGACAGTCTGTTGCTTGAAGAGCTACAATGCTTGCCGAATCAGGTGCGGTGTACGTGGCTTCGCCACGAGTCCCTGCGAGTCGTTACCGGTATCAACCGCGCCTTACTACCGTGAGACGCGTGTGACGGGAGCACGGCGGCAGACATCTTGCGGGCGCGGCATTGCTGCACTCACCGCGCGTTGGATGAAACAAATGTTGCAATTTGTCGGAACTTATGATACGGTAATAACAAGGCGCTGCACGAACGGCAGGCGGTTGGCTACATCCTCCGAGAGGAGGTGGTAGATATGCCTATTACGATCACGTTACATATCCTTGGATATGTGGTCACGATCCGTATAAAAAGCGAAAACCGCCACTCGGCCAAGTGACGGTTTCTCATTTTGAGTCTTCCTAACTTCCCGGGCTGACCGCTTGTCGCAGCGCCCTTTCTACATCCATTATAGCAAATTCTCCCGCGCTGTCAAGCGACAGTGCGGGCTTTGTTTTTATCTGCCTTATTTATGCCAAATCTCGCAGCTGTCCGGCGCGTATTTCCATAAGCTGCGGACCGTTCACAGAAAAGAACACTATTGAAATAGAAAAGCAGCAATCCCACCTGCGGCGAGCGCAGCAATGCCGCGCCCGCAGGCAGTCCGCCGCCGTACTACCGTCACTCGCGCCCCACGGAGTAGGGCGCGGTTGATATCGGCAACGAATAGCAGAAGATTCGTGGCGAAGCCACGTACACCGCACCCGATTCCGCAGGCCGCGCAGCTCTTCAAGTGCCGATCTGCCAATGTGCGGGGTCGAGGGGCAAGACCCCTCGTCCTTTCTCTCGGGGGTTTAAGGGGGATACTCTCTTTCGAGAAAGAGAGTATCCCCCTTTATCCGTGCAGCGCCAAGCGCTGCTCTCCCCGCGGCACCAGTGCCGCAGCTTCCTTTGCACTTGTGCGAAAAAGAGAAAAAAGGAAACAAAAAGCCCCCGCCGGGAGAGGCGAGGGCTTCTTGCTGTGTTGTGTGTGTATTTTTAGGAGGGAGAAAATCACATCGGGGGGAGTTCCCCTTTGCAAGTATTAAGATACCAGTCAATCTTGGCTAAAGTTTGAATCGGTTGTAAACAAATTATGAATACCACCGGAAATTTTGCACATCTTCAGCCCATGAGCGCGCAGAGCTCGGAAAAATCGAGCGGCTGGAGCGCAAGGTCGATGCCGTAGCCGATGACGCGGGAAAGCTCGCGGATCTGCGCGTCGATGTCGCGCGTCGTGACCATAACGGTCTCGTGGCCGCGCAGGGCGGCGGGATCGACGTCCGACTTTCCGGCCTCTTCGAGCACGTCGAGCGTCAGCGTCGCCGCGTCGACGACCGTGGGAACGCCGATGGCGTAGACCGGCACGCCGAGCGTGTCGCGGCTGAGGGGACACCTGTGATTGCCCACGCCGCTGCCTGGGACGATGCCCGTGTCAGAGAGCTGCACCGTGGAGCAGAGCCGCATGAGCGAGCGGGACGCGAGCGCGTCGATCGCGATGACCGCGTCGGGCTGCACCGCGCGCACCGTGCCGCGCAGCGTCTCCATCGCCTCAATGCCCGTCCGTCCCAAAACCCCCGGTGTCAGCACGCTGACAGAGCAAAATGCGGAAAACGCGCCGTTTTGCCGCAGGTGGCGCGTCACGAGCACGTGCTCCGCACTCCTCGGCCCGATGGCGTCCGGCGTCATGCTCGCGTTGCCGAGTCCCGCGACGAGCACGCTTTTCACATTCTCGCCGAGCAGCGCCCTGAGTTCCGCCCCCACGGCGCGCGACGCGCGCTCGAGCAGATCGTCCGCGTTTTTTTGCAGCGGCGAGAGGTCGAGCGTCACATACCGCCCGCGGGGCTTGCCAAGCTGGCGCGCCGCGCCCTCGGTGTCGATGCGCACGCTCGTCACGCTGCACCCGCGGCGAAAAACCGTCCGGCTGTCCACGCCGGAGAGCGTCTGCGCGCGGCTTCTCGCGCAGAGCAGCTCGTGCGCCTCCATGGCAAGATCGGTGCGGTATTGGAGCATTCTGCCTCTCTCCTTTTACTAAATCTTGTTTTCCTTCCCTATTTTATCCACAAAGTTTTGTGTCATACAAAAAAATCAGAAAATTTCGAAAAAATGCTTGCAATTTCTTGCATTCTTTGCTAAAATACCATTCTGCACGGTGGATTTTTTGTCCGCCGGCGCGAATTCCAACCGGAGGAGGTGTTTGGTTTGCCGAATATTAAGTCTGCCAAGAAGCGCGTTCAGGTGTCTGGTGTGCGTAATGAGCGCAACAAGGCCGACAAGTCCGCACTGAAGACCGCACTCAAGAAGTTCGAGGCGGCTGCCGCTGAAGGCAATCGCACCGAGGCCGAGAGCGCTTACAAGGTCGCAGTGAAGTCTGTCGATAAGGCTGCTGCTAAGGGTATTCTGCACAAGAATAACGCCGCGCACAAGAAGAGCGCGCTGACCCTGAAGCTCAACAGCGTTGGCTAATCGAGCGAAAATGAGAGCCATCCGAAAGGATGGCTCTTTTTTTGTGCCCAAAGGGGCACTGGCTTATCCGCGCGATGCGCGGAGGGGTAATGCAGCGCTTGGCGCTGCTGCCAGATAAGGGGGATATTCTCTCACGTGAGAGAATATCCCCCTTGGCCCCCCAAGAGAACGCGAGGGGAGTGCCCCTCGACCCCCGACATTGCGGGTTTGCAGCTTGAAGAACTGCACGCGCTGCGCAGTGTGGGTGCGGTGCACGTGGCTTCGCCACGAGTCTCTGCGAATCGTTACCGATATCAACCGCGCCTTACTACCGTGAGGCGCGAGTGACGATGGCTCAGCGGCAGACATTGTGCGGGGCGGCATTGCTGCGCTCGCCGCGGGTGGGGGCAAAAAACGACCGCGTCAGCGGTCGTTTTCTTCTATGGGAATCTCACCGTGCTCCTGTTCGAAAGCTGCGATGCGGCGCTTGATCATCTGCTCCAGTTCACGGTTTTTGGTGCGTCCCTCGTATTCAGCGATATATCCGAGCTTTTCCAGCAGCACTGGATCGGTGCGCAGGGTGTAACGACTTTTTGAATCCATTTGCCAACCTCCGTGACGAAGTATTGACAAAATTTTAGCGTCAAATTATACTAAAAAGAAAAAGTGACGCAACAATGACGCACAAAAGGAGGAAATAAAATGACAACTTATCGAAACCTTTACCACGGCATGGTGCGCAGCATGAGCGAGGCCATTGATCTCTACGACGAGGGCAAAGGCATCCTTGCCCGCGAAGTCCTGAAAAAAGCCCTGCTGGACGCAGAAGAGCAAATCATCGCGCAAGATATCATTCCCGACGAACCCATCAACAGTACCGACCCAGCGAAGGACTAAAAAAGAAGCAGCCCTGAGCGCGGCGAGCGCAGCAATGCCGCCCCCGCAGGCAGTCTGCCGCCCTTCTTCCGTCACACGCGCCTCACGATAGTAAGGCGCGGTTGATACCGCTAACGACTCGCAGAGACCCGTGGCGAAGCCACGTACACCGCACTCGATTCCGCAGGCCGCGCAGCTCTTCGAGCCTAAATCTGCCAATGTCGGGGGTCGAGGGGTTCTCCCCTCGCCTTTCTCTGGGGGATTTAAAGGGGGTATTCTCTTCGGAAAGAGAATACCCCCTTTGCTACACTCCCGCGCGGCGCGGGACTAAGGTGCAGCGCTGCGCGCTGCTTACTTTTTGTTAGGATTATAATAATCCGTCTCCTCCGGCAGGACGATCGGCAGCCCGTTCTGATACACCGGAAGCGTCTGGAACTTGAATCTCGACACCTTGTGCTTGCGGTCGATCTGCTCCTTGATGGCGGGGTCGACCTCGCCCTTGCGGATGTACTCGTTCACCGCGTGGTAGGTAAAGCCGAGGTTGTCCTCGTCCGTCTTGCCGGTCAGGCCGTCGGACGGCGGCTTGATGAGGAAGCGCTCGGGCAGACCCAGCTCTGCGCCCAGCGCGATGACCTCCTCGGTCGTGTACATGCCGAGCGGCGAGAACGCGCCCGCGCTGTCGCCGTAGATCGTGCAGTAGCCGACCCAGTCCTCGGAGAGGTTCGAGGTATTGATGACGATGCCGCCCTCCTCGCTCTGCGCGATGGCATACAGCGTCGCCATGCGGATGCGGGACGGCAGGTTCACCTTCGTCTGGCGGCTCGCGTCGATGCCCACGCGCGCCATCTCGTCGAGAATGCCGCTCGTGCCGCCGTGAATATTGAACGTGTAGTGGCGGATGTTCAGCACGTCGACAAGGCCGTTGGAATAGTCGATGTCCGGCTGCACGCCGTCGGGCATCAGCACACCGACGACATTCTCGCGACCGTAGGCCGCCACGCTCAGCGCCGCCGTGACGGAGCTGTCCTTGCCGCCCGAAATGCCGATAACGGCGGTCTTGCCTCCGCAGGCCTTCATCTGCGCGCGCATCCAGTCGAGAAGTCCCGGAAGCTGCTGCTTTGCGTTGAATTCTGCCATAGTCTTTTGCTCCTTCATATTACTTCAGCAAAGCGGGAAGGCTCCCCTCCCTGCTGAGAAAAAATTTGCTTTTGTTGTACCACACTTCCGCTAAGCTTTCAAGTACCCTTCGGCCTGCTTTAAAAACATTTCCCGATATTTTCCGTTCTGCGCCATCAGCTCCGCGTGCGTGCCGGATTCTATGATTCTTCCATCGGAGAGAAGATAAATTCGGTCCGCGTCCACGACCGTGGAGAGCCGGTGCGCGACCATAACGGTGGTCGTCGGCGAGCGGTCGAAGATCAGCTTTGCGATGCGGTACTCGGCGATCGGATCCAGCGCGCTGGACGGCTCGTCGAGGATGAGCAGCCCAAATTCGCTGTGCAGCAGCCGCGTCAGGCATAGGCGCTGCGCGTCTCCGCCCGAGAGCACCGCGCCGTTTTCGTCGAACTCCTTCGTGACCTGCGCGTCCAGAGAAAGCCGCAGGCCGACCTCCTCAAGGCAGGATTTGAGCCGCGCATCGTCCGCGTCGGCGTAGGCCGTCATATTTTCGCGGACAGACAGCGCGTACAGGCGGGACTGCTGAAACGCGATGCCGATCCTGCCGCGCAGCGTGCTCACGTCATAGTCCGCAATTGGGCGGCCGTTGATCTGCACCGTTCCTCCGTCCGCGTCGTACAGGCGGAGCAGGAGCTTTGTGAGCGTCGTCTTCCCCGCGCCATTTTCGCCGACGATGGCGATCTTTTCTCCGGGCGCGATGGCAAGACTCAGATCACAGATGGCAAACTCATCGCTGCCGCCGTAGCGGTAGGACACATGGTCGAATCGGACGGAAAACGGGCCGTCTGACGCTTTTTTGCCGTCTGTCGACGCTTCGATGGTCGAATCTGTGTCGAAAAAGCGCTGCACCTTCTGCGCGTAGGCAACGCCTAAGGCGACCTGCGAGCTCCACCAGCCGAGCGCGTTGAGCGCCTCCTTGAGCGCGAGCGACGAGGCGATCAGCGTCGCATAGACGCCAATGCCGCCGATATTGCCAGACATCACGCCCCATGTGACATAGACCGGCACGGCAAACGTCGTGCCGAGCTGCGCGAGGTTTACCAGGAGGTCAATCAAAAATTCTTTTGCGCCGTATTTTCGATAGATCGCAGCCCTGCTCTTCACAGAGCCGTTGAACAGCGCAAAAAGCGGCTTTTTGATGTTCGATGCACGCAGGTCTGCGACCGCCGTATGATCAAAAAACAGCCGCCGCAGATAGTCGGCCTTCCGCTGGTCGTTGACCATGGCCGTCTCACGCTCCACGGACACCCTGCTCCAGTAAATTTGCGCATACGCGACAAACGCAGAGCAGCCCAGAACGATGAGCAGCAGCGCAACGCCCTGCGATGCGATCAGCGCGCCGTAGACAATGCATTTCGCGATGCCGCTCAAAAGCGAGAAGAGATTTTGCAGCGTCTCCGACGACTGCGAGGCAAATTTCTCCGTCGTTAGCTTGTAGCTGTCGAAATAGCTCGGATCGTCAAAGTGCCGGTAGTCGACCGTCAGGGCTTTTTCGTAGATCGACCGCTCGATCGTCCCCTCGATCTCCTGCTTTTTCCACCGGAGGTAAAAATCCTCGTACACCGCGTGGAGCAGATTGAGCGCCAGCGCGAGCAAAAGGTATGTCAGGCCCGTCAAAAATGCCGCTTCAAACGGCTTTCCTGCTTCGATCGTTTCGATCACCGCCTGCGCCAGCGTCGCGGAAAAATACCCCGCCGCCGGCACAAACAGCACCGATGAGATAAACGAGCCGACCATTAAGGTCTTGCCGTACTTCCACCAGGGCGCTAAAAGGAAGCAAATGCTGCCCCAGCCCTGCCTGAGCTTTCCAACCGTCTTCTCCGGAATCAACCTTCTTTCTGTAATTGTCGTTGGTTTTATTCTTACTTAAACTGATTCACCGTCGCGGCATTACGATTGGCGCGCCCGTTCGGGCGCGCCAATCGTGCCGCTTCCTCGAAAGCGGTTCGCTTCATCTGTCACTGACAGCGCTTCACCGCTTTCCACTCTGCCACCGCCATCTCATCGCAGCGGTTGTTGTACTCATTCTCCGCGTGGCCTTTGACCCAGTGGTAGTGCATTTCGTGCCGGGCGATGAGGGACAAGAGCTGCTCCCACAAATCGACGTTCAGCGCGGGCTTTTTGTCGCTTTTGACCCAGCCGCGCTGCTTCCAGCCGTAGACCCAGCGCTTTTCCAGCGCGTCGATGACGTAGCGCGAGTCGGAATAGAGTTCCACGACGCACGGCTCTTTTAAGAGCCGCAGCGCCTCGATGACGGCGGTGAGCTCCATGCGGTTGTTCGTCGTGCTCGCCTCGCCGCCGGAGAGCTCGCGCTCGTGCGCGCCGTATTTGAGCACCGCGCCCCAGCCGCCGGGGCCGGGGTTGCCCGAGCACGCGCCGTCGGTATAGATAATGACCTGTTTCATGCGTTTCCTCAATAAGAGCTGATCTCGAGCGATGCATCGTCCTCGCCCGGCGTGATCGAACGAATTTCGACCGTGTACTTCATTTCCGGCGAGACGACGATCTCGACGCGGTCGCCGACCTTTTTCCCCAGGATGGCCTTGCCGACGGGCGATTCCTTGCTGATGAGGCCCTTGAGCGCGTTCTGCCGCAGGGTGGTCACGAGCTGGATGTTCTGCTCTTTCCCCAGCTTTTCGTTAAAGAGCACCACATGGTCGAAAAGGCCGACCGTGCCGGCCTTCTCCTCCACCTCGATGACCTTCGCCGTCGAGATCATGCGCTCCAAGTAACGGATGCGGCTCTCGTTGCGGTTTTTCTCCTGCTTGGCGACCTTGTACTCGTAGTTTTCGCTCAAGTCGCCGAACGCGCGCGCCGTCTGCACATCTTCGATGAGCTTGGGGCGAAGCTCCAAACGGCGGTGCTCCAGCTCTGCCTTCATCTTGTCAATGTCGACCTGTGTCAGTTCGTCATACATGGTGTGTTCGCTTCCTTTTTTGCTCAATAACTGCCGCTCTGCGCGTGCTGACGCTTGACGCGCGCGACGCGCTGGGCGTATTCCTCGCGGTCCAGAATGCCCGCGTCATATAAGACCTTCAAACTCTCAAGCCGGTCTTCGCAGCTGTCCATGTGGACAGAATGCACCTCGCCGCTGTCGGCCTGCTTCCTGCGCGCGATCTCCCAGCGCTTTTCGCTGCTCTTGCGCTCCTGCGCGGCCAGATTCTTGTGGAAGTCGCGGATCTGCACGCCGCTCGGGCGCTTTTTTTCCGTCTGCCCGCGCAGCGCATCAAGATCCTCTGCTGTGCGCTTTGCCTTTTTGATCAACTCGTCGGGCGATGCCGAAATGCTGCCCGTTTCCCGATCATTGACCTTTTTGTCCTCGTTGGCGACAGCCGCCTTAAACCACCAGACAAGTGCGATGATAATAAGGATCAAAACTTCTCCCATTGTCCGCGCTCCTTTCTCTTACAGTCGGTCCAGAATGTCCCTGCGTTTTTCCTGATACTCCTCTTCCGTAATGAGGCGGCGGTCGTAGAGCGTCTGCAACTCCTCGAGCCGCACCTCCGCATCGGATTTTCTTTCCTTTGCACCGTCGTCCGTCTCGTCGGTGATCTCATAGCCGCCGTTGTACTTCACAACGCCCGCCGCGAGCAGGAAATTGTAGATGCCCATGCCGAAGGCCATCAGGCACCAGATGGCCTTGAAGCCGATCATCGCGCCGATGCTCGGAATGGTAAACAGGCCGAACACGCCCATCGCGCACGCGATGACGCCCGACAGAATGCTCGCGCTTTTGCTGGGCTTATAGTGGATGTTTCTTCTCATGGTGACCTCCCTTTATTTTCTTTTCTCTTTCAAAGGAAATGCAGCGCGTCACGCTGCTGCATAGCACACCCCCCATTTTCTTTCCCGAGAAAGAAAACGGGCGGTGTGACCGTCCAAAAGAAAGGCGTCTGCATTGTATGTCTTCCCTTGAACATCCTTTTTGCCTGCGGATTGCACTGCCTGCCAAGTGACGTATCTAAACGACTTGGTTTGCTTCTATCTCCGCTGTCGCTCTGCCTGCGTATCGGCAGTCTCCATCAATTTCCGTCTATTTCGGATATACTACTGTACTTCATTATAGTGGACAGAAGCGTTTCTTTCCAGCAAATTCTGGTTTACATGCAGAGTTTTTCCGCAAGTTTGGTGTTACACACCGTGTTCTGCCTTTCGGCAGACCAATTCGTCCAGTGAAAGATCATAAAAATCGGCCAGCGCAATGAGCGTTGACATCCGCGGTTCACTTTTTCCGTATTCATACGCCTGATAAGCGCGGACGGTCACACCGATCGACAACGCAACATCGCTCTGCTTTAGTCCGCGCTCCTGTCTCAGTTTTAAGATATATTCGGGAAAATTCATTTCTGTTTCCTATTGGCATGAAGTTTTCTTCGTGTTACAATAAAGGAAACATGAAGAAAGCTTCGTTTATTGTTGAGGTTATTGTATGCTGCATCTTTACGAATCTCTGTTTTGTGCCGGATATGGCAACATCCGGCACGCTTTTTGTCAAAGGACGAACTCGACGATTATCGGGCATCCTTGTCCTATTACAATTCACAGTATCTTGAATTGCTCGCCATGCTTAACACCGAACAGTCCGTTCTCTTCAAAAAATTACAGGACAATCGCTCTGACATTATCGGTCTTGAGCGCGACGCTTCTTTTCGCTGCGGCCTGTGTGTCGGCCTAAAGCTCGGCAGTCTTTCTTCTCTTCTGCTCTAATCAATGCGGCGAGCGAAGCAATGCCGCTATTTCGCAAGCAGTCTGCCGCCGGGCCACCGTCACTCGCGCCTCACGACAGTAAGGCGCGGTTGCTGTCAGGTCGCGACTCGCAGGGATTCATGGCGAAGCCATGT
>ENA-UEQH01000613-UEQH01000613.1-human-gut-metagenome-genome-assembly--contig:-NODE-613-length-18762-cov-29.450361_pt1 | contig 18762 bp, 14 predicted proteins | sample MGYA00242945_ERZ507943 | MGnify/ENA primary metagenome ERZ507943 (study PRJEB26167, sample SAMN06115418) | human gut metagenome | host: Homo sapiens | place: China:Hubei | collected 2015-03-06... | reverse complement strand
ATGGACACCCATCGGCAAGGCGACCTTCGTCATCGCAAACAACAAACTCACGGTCTCCGGAACCCCCTTCGCAGGACATTTCAACGGCCAGGGTTACCGGATCCGCAATCTGAAAATGGTCGCTGCGAACAGCGAGGAGGGGGCTACATACGGATTGTTCGGAACTTTGGCACCCGGCGCCGTGATCGAGAATTTCTCGTTCGACACAGGCTGTTCGTTCACCGTCGCGTCCACAGCCGGTTCATCGAACGGCGTAGTGGCCGGACTGGTTTACGACGCTACGGTGCGTGACATCACGAGCAGCGCTCCGATGCTTTTCCAGGGTGCGGCGGGCAATGTCCGCATCACGATGGCCCTGATAGGAACGGCCTTTGCCGAAACAGCCAACGTCACGATCGACAACGTGAACAACAACGGCACGATCACGGCCGAAAACCGAGACAACAATACGAACGGAGGCGCCACGGGCTACCACATCGCCGGCATTGCGGGATTCACCACCAACGACGGGGCTTCGCAGCAGAAAGTCATCATCTCCGACTGCATCAACTACGGCGACATCACCTCCGCGACAGGACGCACCGCGGGCATCGTCGCAGCGGCCAACCGCTATACCCAACTGGCCAACTGCGTAAATCACGGCAAGCAGCTGAACACTTGTCCGAAAAACGATGCGGGACGTTTGGGTAACATCGCCTGCAACATGGGCGCAGGGTCGTCGATGATCGGATGTTCGAACTACGGCGATCTCACCTCGACGACCGGTTCCCGCTGCGGCGGCATCACGTCGGCGGCAGGCGACGCGACCTTCGAGAACTGCGCCAACTACGGTACGATCCTGACCGACAGCCCCTATCGAGGTGTATTCTGGGGGTATAACAACGCCGTGGCACAATGGACCGACTGTACGGCCGGCGGCAAGGTCGGAACCTACAACGCCAATGCTCCCGTTTTCGACTCCTATGCCGATGCCGAGCAAGCCAACTACCTGGGGAAACAAGGAGCGAACCAATCGGCCCTTACGAATATCGCCTACCAAATCGGAAACTCGGGCGGAGGAAGCGCGGGCGGCGACGCGGAACTGCGCATTCTCTTCATCGGGAACAGTTTTACGAAAGATGCCGTGGAGCATCTGCCCGGCATTCTGAAAGCCATGGGCATCGACAAGGTGAAGATGACACACATGTATTACGGAGGGCGTACGGTTCCCGAATACAACAACGGCTTCGCCACCGTGAACGACTACCGTTGCTACGAATGCAATCCGGGAGCGGCCGGCTGGACCGAATCGATGAACAAGACGATCAAAGAGGTAGCCGCTTCGGAGCAGTGGGACGTCGTGACCATCCAGGAACACACGGGCAAGGTCAACGCATGGAAGTGGACCTCGGCCGAGAAAGAGGCTTTGCAGGGACTCATCGACAACGTCAAGTCAACGCAAACCGGCGCCATGCCCAAGTTTTACTATATTCTGTCGCAGGCCTATGCCGATCCCGCACTCGTCAGCTATTCGCAACAGACGGTGATCGTCAACAACTTCGCCTCGTCGCAGACGGACATGTACGCCGCCATCGTCGCGCAGGGTAAAAAGGTGATGGCCGAAGTCTCGTTCGACGATGTGATCGCCACGGGAACCGTCCTGCAAAACCTCCGCACGTCGAAGCTCCAGAACTCGATGGACATGACCCGCGACGGATACCACATGGACTACGGCATCGCGCGTTACGCCGCCTCGTGCGCCGTCTTCGAGAAACTGATCTCTCCGGCATTCGGAAGCGTGACGCTCGACGGCAACACGTTCCGCTACACGACCTCGAACTCCACGGCGGGCAGCTATTCGACGCCCGTCACCGATGCCAACGCCCCGATAGCCTTGCAGGCGGCACGCTATGCCCTCGCAACGCCCTACGCCGTGACCGACATGTCGGACATCGACCAGAAGAAGCCCGACAACGGCATCGAGGATACGGAATTCGACGACGACAAGAACAAAGAGTAAATCCCGACCGACATGAAAAAACTGCATATCATTCTGTTAAGCGCGGCGCTGCTGCTCGCCGGCTGCACCCGGGACCCCGAAATCACCGACCCGGCCCCGCTTCCCGCCTCGTCGGGACTCGTCATCAAGGCCGCCTGCTCCGCCGTGACCCGCACCGACATCAACGAAGGCAAGAGCACCTGGGAGGCCGGCGACCGCATCACGGTCGTATACGACGGCGCTGCCTACGAATACACCGCCGCCGAAGCCGGTACCACGACCACCTTCACCAGCGAAGCGGGCATCACCTCCTACGATGCGTCCAAGCCGCTGACAGCCTACTACCCCGCCACGACCGCCGAAGGCACGGTCGGCGTGGAGGCCCGGCGCACGATCTCGTTCCAGGATGCGGAACAGGTCAACACGGCCTGCGCGCCGCTGGTCGGCACGCCGCTCGAAAACAACCTCTCGGACGGAGCGTTGCACGTCTCGTTCCGCAACATTTTCTCGGTCGTCGAATTGCGCATCGACGCCGGAGAGCTGGACAGTCCGGCCCGGTCGATCACCGTAGAACCCGCCTCGGAAGAGGGTTTCGAAGGCTGGCTGACCTTCACCGGCACGGTCGATCCCGCGACGCTCGCCCTCACCCCGGCACCCGACGGGACCGGCACGAAGCTGACGTTGGATTTTCCCGAAGGAGCCAATCTGACCAAGCCCCAGACCATCAAATTCCCCGTTGGACGCTTCACCTCCCCGGCCGGACTGAAACTCACGTTGACAACCGCCGATGACAAGACCTACACGAAAAACGTCTATAAATCGGGCATCCGCACCTATTACGAAAAGGACGGTGTGTTCTCGGCCCGCCATCTGGCGAAAGCGCTCTACGCTTTCGCACCTCCGGGCGGCATCTGGACGGCCGACGACCTCGTGGAGTTCGCCGCAGCGGTCAACGCGGGCGAAACCCTCGCCCCGTGGCAGAACGAGGAGGGCGTCGTCGTACTGCTCGACGACATAGACATGACGGGCGTCACAACATGGACTCCGATCGGCGACGCGACCTTCGTATTGGCCAGCAACGCCCTCACGATCAGCTCAGGGCGCCCCTTCACGGGCTTCTTCGACGGACAGGATCACACGATCAGCAACTTCAGGATGGTGTGCGACAACGCCACTCCCAACCGCGCCTGGGGACTCTTCGGCGCACTGGGTCCCGGAGCCGTCGTCGAAAACCTCGTCTTCGATTCCTCCTGTTCGCTGGAAATCACGGCCTCGAAAGCCACCGACTGCGGCATCCTCGCCGGACTGGTCTACGACGCCGCCGTGCGCAACGTCACCAACAAAGCCCCGATGTCGTTCGACGGCTCGGCGGGCAACGTCCGCATGACGATGGGCATGATCGGACTCGCGTTCGCCAACGAAGGGGTCGTGCTCGACCGTCTGACCAACGAAGCCGACCTTACGGCCGAAAACGGCGGCAACAGCAAGAGCGATGCAACCGGCGTACAGATCGGCGGCATCTGCGGATTCAGCACCAACCACGCCAGCTCGGCCAACGCCGTCGCGTTCACCGCCTGCGTCAACCGCGGCAACCTCACCACCAAAGTCGGCCGCGCATCGGGCATCGTCGCGGCGGCCAACCGCTACACTCACCTGACCGACTGCGCCAACTACGGCAACAATTGCAACGAGTTCGCCACCGCAGGCGGCGCCCGCATCGGCAACATCACCTGCATCACGGGCACAGGCGCCAAATTCACCAAGGTCGTGAACCGCGGCGACGTGATCTGCAAGAACGAAGGGTGCTGCGGCAGCATCGTGTGCCTCGTGAACCACGACGACAACGAGTTCGTGGGATGCGAGAACTACGGCCGCGTCATCTCCGACCGTGACAACAACAAATACAAAGGCAGCTTTTTCGGGCAGTGCAACAAGGCCGCCGTATTCCGCAACTGCATCGCGCAGGGCGACGTGGGAACCTACAACGACGGCAATTACGTCATGGTCGGAATCAATGCCGACAACTACATGGACTACCTCGGGACCCACAGCGCTGCGGCTGTCAACGTCACGCGGGAGAACATTCTCTACTACCCCGCCGGATCGACCACTCCCGCCGAGGCGACTTTCAGCGTCGCTCCCGAATCGGTCGGACTGAACACCCTGGGAACCGACGCCGCCGTCGTGAGCCTCTCGGCCGCCGACTACGACTGGACCGTAAGCACGGGCAGCAGCGAATGGGTGAAGGTCACCGACCTGAACGACATGCCGCTCGCAGCGGGCACGAAAAGCCCCTACGTCCAGCAAATCCGCATCACGGCCGACATGAACCCGCAGACCGAGCCGCGGTCCGCAACAGTTACCTTCGCCTCCACGGACCTGACGCAGACGGCGACCGTATCGGTCACGCAGGAGGCGGCAGGCCCGGCCTTCCCGAGCCAGTGGATCTTCTCTGCATCGACAGTCGGACAGTACAATACCCCGTGGAGTGTGTCGAACATGCTCCCGGCCACCTCGGGCAGCTCGGGTTACATCTCCGTCGTGCGCGGCGAGGCCAATGCCGGACAGGAATTCACCCGCACGGTCAACTCCTACAAGCCCGCCGTCTCGACGATGGTCGAGGGAGACTACTGGCTCTACACCCTGCCCGTGAAGCGGCTCGAAGCCGGCACGGCCGTCGAATTCGACGCCACGATGGCCGGCGAGGCCAATTCGCCCAAATACTTCATCGTGGAGTATCTCGACGGAGGTGTCTGGAAGAGCGTCGAGGAGGACCTGCTCACCGCACCCGAAGACCCTTCGATCCGCTACACCTACAAGTGCTCGGGCACAGCCACGGGAAGCGGCTACCAGCACGCCAGCGTCATGCAGACCGTCCGTTTCACCGATCCCGTCGAGGAAGCGGTGCAGATCCGCTGCCGCGCCGTGGGACGTTACACCTGCTCGGGAGGTACGCAGAACATCTCGGCGAGCAGTTCGGCGAGCCTGCTGCCGCCGTTCGGATTCTCGGGCTCCTATGTCCAGAACCTCGGCACGGCGATCCCGGGCGACACGAAGAAGGTGCTCTGCCTCGGCAACTCGTTCTCCTATTACAGTAATCCGGCGTGGATGCTCAAAGAAATCGCCTGGAACGAGGGGCATTACCTCAATGTCAAAGGGCACTTCAAGGGTTCGCAGAATTTCGGGCAGCATCTGGAGTTGTCGTTCTCGACCGACGCCATCGACATCGGAGGCTACGATTACGCCTTCATCCAGGACCAGAGCCAGAATCCCGCGACCTACGGGCGCGACGGCACAGCGTCGATAGCCTCCAACTGCACGGCTCTGGCAAACAAGATCCGGGCGAAATCGGCCTCCTGCAAAGTCATTCTCGAACAGACCTGGACCTTCTCGGCCAGCAGCTACGGCGGATTCACCGACTTCGCAACCTTCGAAAACTACAACGCCAAAGGCGCACACGCCATGGCCGAAGCCGCCGGAACGTGGGTATCGCCGATCGGCGTGGCGTTCCGTATCGTGCGCGAAGGCTCTTCGGGCATCAACCTCTACCACACCGACAACAAGCACCAGTCGGTCTACGGCGCCTATCTGAAAGCCTGCGTCAACTACCTCGTGCTCTACGGAGAGGCGTTCGGCAGCTCACCCGCCGACTGCGGCATCGAGGCATCGAAGGCCGCCTACCTGCGCAGCGTCGCCGAGCAGGTCGTACTGGGACATGAAAACGAATACTTAATCCAACGATAACCTATGATACGAAAAATCAACAAACTGCTGATCTTCGCAGCGGCTCTTTCGGGAGCCGCCTGCGGGGAACAGGCCGGGATGCCGACTGCGGCCAACCGCGCCGAAGCCATCGTGGCCGAAATCCACAACCCCTCCTCGCGGAAAGTCCTCGTCGCTTCGCACCGCGGCGACTGGCGCAACTACCCCGAAAACTCGATTCCGGCCATCGAATCGGTGATCCGCATGGGCGTAGACATCATGGAGCTGGACCTGAAACTGACCAAAGACAGCGTGCTGGTGCTCTGCCATGATCACACCATCGACCGCACAACCAGCGGCAAGGGCCGCGTCCGCGACATCACCTACGACTCGATCCGCCGCTGCAAGTTGCGCCGGGCTCACAACGTCGTCACCGACAGCCTGCGGATGCCGACGCTGCGCGAAGCACTCAAAGTCTGCAAGGACCGTATCGTGGTAAACATCGACCAAGGCTACGAATACTACGACCTCGTACTGGCCACAAGTTCGTCGAGGGCGACTGGATCTCCATCGACGGCTCCACTGGTAACATCTACGGCGAGCAGGTCGCTACCGTCGCCGCTACCGGCAACAAGAACTTCAACCGCTTCATGGGCTGGGCAGACGCTGCTCGTCAGCTGCTGGTCATGACCAACGCCGATAACCCGCGCGACGCACAGCAGGCAGTTGACCTGGGTGCTGAGGGCATCGGCCTGTGCCGTACCGAGCATATGTTCTTCGCTGAGGACCGCATCAAGGCTGTCCGTGAGATGATCTGCGCACGTACCGTGGAAGAGCGCGAGGCTGCTCTGGCCAAGGTCGAGCCGTTCCAGCAGGGTGACTTCGAGGCGATGTACCGCATCATGGGTGAGCGCCCGATGACCATCCGTTATCTGGACCCGCCTCTCCACGAGTTCCTGCCCAGCAAGGACGAGGACATCAAGGAGCTGGCTGCCGACATGGGCATGACCTTCGATGACCTGAAGAACGTCGTTGCTTCTCTGCATGAGTTCAACCCCATGATGGGCCATCGTGGCTGCCGTCTGGCTGTCACCTACCCCGAGATCGCAGCAATGCAGACCCGCGCTGTTATCAAGGCAGCTCTGAACGTCTCTGCTGAGACCGGTTATATCATCACTCCGCACATCATGATCCCGCTGGTCGGCGAGGTCAAGGAGCTGAAGTTCGTCAAGGACGTTGTCGTCAAGGTCGCAGACGAGCTCATCAAGGCTTCCGGCGTTGACATGAAGTATCTGGTCGGTACCATGATCGAGATCCCCCGTGCAGCTCTGACTGCCGGCGAGATCGCCAAGGAGGCCGAGTTCTTCAGCTTCGGCACCAACGACCTGACCCAGATGACCTTCGGCTTCAGCCGTGACGATGCTGCCAAGTTCCTGGGCGCTTACTACGAGAACAAGATCTACGAGAGCGATCCGTTCCAGCATCTGGACCAGGTCGGCGTCGGCAAGCTGGTCAAGATGGCTGCACATGACGGCCGTGAGACCCGTCCCGACCTGGGTCTGGGCATCTGCGGCGAGCACGGCGGCGATCCTTCCAGCGTCGAGTTCTGCCACAATGTTGGTCTGGACTACGTCAGCTGCTCCCCCTTCCGTGTGCCTATCGCACGTCTGGCCGCTGCTCAGGCTGCCATCAAGAACCCCCGCAAGTAATTGTGTGAGAGCTTGAGAGAGCACCAATAAAGTATATGAGCCGCCCCGGTTTCCGTAACAGGAAGCCGGGGCGGTTTTTTGCGCCATGCACCGGAACCCCTCTCCCCCGGGCGGGGGAGAGGGACGGAGAGCCATGCGGCAGGGTCGTGACTTGGAGGATTATTATGCACAACTGGGAGAGCGTCTTCGGATGCTCTCCCTTTACTTTTGCAGGGCAGTCCGTGTGGATTGTCCTGCTTCTTTATATAAGGAGAAGATAGCTTACACCGGCACATCCATCACCCGCCCGGAATGGCTGAAGCTCTACCGGATTTTGAAATCCGGTGATATAGAGGTATTCGATTCAGTATCCCGGATGTCCAGAAATGCAGAAGAGGGGTTTGCTCTGTACGATGGCCTCTACCATAAGGGCATCCGGCTGGTGTTCTTGAAAGAGCACCACATTGACACCGAGACCTACAAAAAAGCCCTGTCCGGCAGCATCGCCATGACAGGGACAAATGTGGATTTCATCTTGAAAGGCATCAACGAGTATCTGATGGCGTTGGCCAAAGAGAAAATCCGTATCCATAGGAACACGGTACATTCAAAATGAGAATGCCGTGTTTCTTTTTGTGGCTTGTGTAGGCTGGACAACCATACCGTCCAGCCAAATCTGTATAATGAGGGCAGAAAAGTGATGGAATCATAAGAAAGAAGGAGAAGAGCGTATGAAAAAATTTTTGATGGTGCTGTTGAGCATTGCATTTGTGCTGAATCTTGCGATTGTGATTGGGCTGATTGGCGGATATGGTTCGCCACGCCGGGCGCTTTACACCATCACAGACGAGCTGATGAACAGTGCCTATCGCTTCAAAAGAGGTTGGCAGTTTAAGAATAGTCTACCTTGACTTTTTATCGCAATTTTCAAAAATAGCGCCAATCAAAACGGCATATTTGCGATATGCAGTTTGCGGATGTTGCTTGTGCATTAAAAACGCAAACTGCTATAGAAGATGGACAGACAGGCTGTCCATCTTTTTTTGTATACTGGGGTTGTGCAAAAGAGACAAAATTTTTTTGTAATTCCGTGAAACGACAAAACTTCACACAAAGAATTGCAGCGATAGTTGTGTTGTGTTACAATGAGCAGAGAAGGAGAATGAACTGTGCGTAATAGTAGATTGGACCGGATACTCTATATCCAACAGGTGCTGGTACAGGGCGGGGTTCTGAATAAACAGCAGACGGCTGACCGCTTCGGTGTCAGCGAAAAAACCATCCAGCGCGACCTCGATACGTTGCGGAATCATTTTGCAGACAGCGAGCCGCGCCGGGAGATCTTATACAACTCCGCAAAGGGCGGCTATCTGCTGGATGACACGCTTTCACGCTTCCTCACCAGTAGCGAGATTCTGGCAGTGTGCAAGATCCTGCTGGAAAGCCGCTCCATGGTCAAGGAGGAGATGTTCCCAATTCTGGATAAGCTGATCTTGGCCTGTACACCACTGGACCGATTGAATCAGGTGAAAGACCTCATCAGCAATGAGCGTTTCCACTACGTTGAGCCGCAGCACGGCCGGAAGTTTATCGAAAGCCTGTGGGAAATCGGTACGGCAGTAGAAAATCACAATGTCATGGAAATTACTTACTGCCGCACCCACGATGGCGAGACTCGTGTACGCACTGTTGAGCCGGTGGGCATCCTGTTCAGCGAGTATTATTTCTATCTGGCAGCGTTTATTGAGGGCATCGACAAGGATAAGCATTTCCAGAACCCGCAGGACAACTCCCCGACGATTTACCGCATCGACCGTATCCAGAACTATAAGACCCTCGAACGGCACTTTGCCCAGCGGTATACCGACCGCTTTCAGGAAGGCGAGATGCGCAAGCGCATCCAGTTCATGTACGGCGGCGAGTTGCAGACCATCCGGTTCGAGTATACCGGGCCGAGTCTGGAATCTGTACTTGACCGTCTGCCCACTGCAAAGGTTTTGCAGGTGACGGAAAAAGGCTGGATTGTAGAAGCCGAGGTGTTTGGTACGGGCATCGATATGTGGGTGAGAAGTCAGGGAGATTACATTAAAGATTATAAAACCATAAGGAGCGATAGAATATGAGCGAAATTCAGGTGGAAGTGTGTTTTACGGACAAGCTGGAGTCTGTCCGCGTGGGCGGAAAGCCGATGGAAATCCCGAAAGCCGTGAAGGCAAAGCCCGTCGAAGAGTGGTTTGAACCGGCTGCGGGCCGCGTGAAGTGGGGCGGACTGGGCGCTGAGATAAAGGAAATGGATTTCGGCGGAGAGAAGGATGCCGCGTACAGTTTCCTGTTCAATGGCCCGGAGGATAAAAAGCAGGAGTTTATGGAGTGTGTGGAGCGCTTCTGCCTGGGCGAGGAAGCACAGCAGGAAACAAAAAAGAAGACTGTGCAGGACTACCTGCAGGAGGCTAAGAAAAATCAGCAGGCAGGCAATGCGGAAATGGCGTTCCAGCAGTACATGGTCGCGGCCAGAGATTACGGACACCCCGAGGCACAGTTTGAGGTGGCACGGTGCTATCAGAACGGCATGGGTGTGAAAAAAAAACGAAGAAAATGCGGTCGTGTGGTACACCAAAGCGGCGGAGCAGGAATGCCCGGAAGCGCAGTATGAGTTGGGTGTGTGCTATGAGGCCGGCGACGGCGTCGGCAAGGACGAGGCAAAGGCCGCAGAACTGTACCGCAAGGCGGCAGTGCAGGGCTATGCGGAGGCACAGAAAAAACTGGGCAACTGCTATAGTTATGGCATAGGTGTCGCAAAAGATTTGGAGCAGGCGTTTGAATGCTACAGCAAGGCGGCAAAACAGGGCAATGTGAAAGCGCAGTACAATCTGGGCGTTTGCTATGAGTATGGTATAGGAGTAACAAAAGACCTTGCCAAGGCGGTGGAGTGGTACCGTAAATCTGCCGAGCAGGGACATGCACTGGCGCAATGTAACCTCGGCGTTTGCTATGAGTATGGTAAAGGAGTAACAAAAGACCTTGCCAAGGCGGTGGAGTGGTACCGGAAATCTGCGGAGCAAGGAGATGCACGGGCGCAATATAATCTGGGCTGGTGCTATGAGTATGGAGAGGGTGTGACAAAAGACCTTGCCAAAGCGGTGGAGTGGTATCGCAAAGCGGCAGAGAGGGGCGATGCGAAAGCGCAATTCGCTTTGGGCGAGTGTTATTATTATGGAGATGGCATAGAAGAGAATAATGAAGAAGCCGTAAAGTGGTATCGCAAAGCGGCAGAGAAGGATGTCGCAAATGCACAGTGTATGCTGGGAGAGTGCTATTATTATGGTTATGGTGTAGAAGAGAATAATGAAGAGGCCGTGAAATGGTTTCGGAAAGCGGCAGAGCAAGACGTTGCAAAGGCACAGAATCTGCTTGGTGATTGCTTTTATTATGGCTATGGTGTAAAGACGAATTATTGGGAAGCTGCGAAATGGTACGAGAAAGCGGCAAATCAGGGCAATGCGAAAGCGCAGTGCAGTCTTGGCTACTGCCATGAGAGCGGAAGAGGTGTTGAAAAAGACCTTGCCAAGGCAGCGGAGTGGTACCGTAAATCTGCGGAGCAGGGATATGCGCGGGCACAGTGCAATCTCGGCTATCTTTATGAGAGCGGAAGAGGTGTTGAAAAAGACCTTGCCAAGGCAGCGGAGTGGTACCGCAAATCTGCGGAGCAGGGATGGGCGCGGGCACAGTGCAATCTCGGCTATTTTTATGAGAACGGAAGAGGCGTTGAAAAAGACCTCGCCAAGGCAGTTGAGTGGTACCGCAAATCTGCGGAGCAGAGATATGCGTGGGCGCAGTACAATCTGGGCCGTTGTTATCATAAGGAACAGGGAGTGGCGAGAGACCTAAAAAAAGCTATGGAGTGGTACCTCAAAGCCGCAGAACAAGGCTGGGCAGATGCACAATATATCGTTGGAGAATTTTACAGCCATGGATATGGCGGTATAAAGGTGAATAATGCGGAAGCCTTAAAGTGGTATTATAAGGCTGCAGAACAGGGGGTTGCAGAGGCGCAATTTATTCTGGGGCTTGACTATAAACGTGGCGAAGGAGGAGTGAAAAAAGATTTCGCTAAAGGAGTAGAATGGTATCGAAAAGCAGCAGAGCAAGGCCATATGTATGCTCTGTACAATCTTGCAGTAAGCTACGAATATGGAGAAGGTGTCCCAAAAGACAAGGAAACAGCAATAAAATTGTATCAGAAGGCGGCAGAGCAAGGCTATACAGAGGCAGAAAAGGATGTCAAGCGACTGGAAGGCGGCGGCCTTGGCACTGCCGTCGCAGCAGGTGCGGCACTGGGCGGAGCTGCCCTGCTCTGGAAAATTTTGAGGGGTTAACAGCAGAAAGGAAAATAAATCATGGCAGATGAGCTTGAGGTGCTTGAAAAGCAGCAGCTTTCCGCGCAGCGGTCGCTGAATGACCTGACGGACCAGCTGACCCTTGCAGACCATCTGGTGTATAAAAAATATCTGACGGAACTGCAGAACTATGGCATGGTGGAGCTTTCCCAGCAGATGCTGGACGTGCAGGACCCTGCCCAGTGCATCCAGCTGTTCCAGCTGCAGAAACTGACCCTGAAAAAGGGCGAGGATATGTTCCAGAAGCTTTCCACGGTGTACTATTCCAGCATGGCGCAGGGCTGCAGTCTGGCGGTGATGATCGATGTGCCGGAGGAGAATGTCGGCGCGAATATCTATCTGGGTGTCCGGGAGGACCCCTTGAAAAAGAACATGAAGAGCCGCGACCTGGATACTTCCAGCAAGGCGCTGCAAAAGGTGCTGAGCTCCAACTTCCCCGGCTCCGAGACAAGAGGCATTCCGCGGCAGGAGGAAAAAGAGCTGCTGGACGGAGCCTTTGGCGATACGCAGGAAGCTGTGGCCTCGGTGTCCTGCGTGGCGGCACTGCGGGATAAATCCAGGACGGAAGACAAAGCTTTTGTGCAGGGCATCGAGCGCTTTATGGACGCGATGGACGGCGAGGTGTACACGGCGCTGTTTTTGGCAGAGCCTGTCTCGGCAGAAACGCAGGCGGAGATACGCAGCGGGTACGAAAACCTCTACAGCAGTCTTTCGCCCTTCCGCAAGAGCACATGGTCCTATAGCGAGAATCAGAGCACGGCTGTGATGGAGAGCCTGTGCAGCGGGACTTCCCACACCATCAGCGATACCGTCAGCACGACCACAACGGACGGCACGAGCCAGTCCTCCTCGGTGACGGATGGCACCCAGAAAACGAAAGGGGTCAGCGGCGGCATCAACGGCGGTGTCGGCAGCAGCTCCGGCACCTCGGTCACAAAGGTCTCGCCGGTGGCTGGCGGCATTGCAGGCATTCTGGGTCTGGGCGGCGCAGTAGCCTCGGTTGCGATTCCGGTGGCAGGTGCTGTTATTGGACCGCTGCTGGGCACGGCTGGCAGGGCCATAGGAGGCATGGCACCATCCAGAACGGCTTTCAACAGCATTGCCCGGAACATCGGCGGCTCCATGGGCGTAAACGACTCGTGGGGTACCAGCCACTCTGCCACCGAGCAGACCGGCACTTCGCACAGCACCTCCGATGGGACGTCGCATGGAACATCGGACACCATCAGCCAGCAGGAGAGCCACGGCACAACGGACACCCGCGGCACGGGCCGAACCCAGCAGGTCGAGCTGTGCAACAAATCGGTGGAGGAACTGCTGGAACGCATTGAAAACCAGCTCAAGCGCGCCAAGGAAAGCGAGGATTACGGCTGTTATAAATGTGCGGCTTATTTCCTTTCGTCTACCCCGTCTACGGCGATACTTGCGGCCAATACTTATCGCGCATTGATGGTGGGCGAGGGCTCCTCGGTGGAGAGCGGTGCTGTGAATGTCTGGCAGAACGATGAGGCACAGGTGGCCCAGCTGCGGGAGTACCTCAAGCGATTCATGCACCCGGTCTTTGCCCGTCCGCTGTGGGCGGGTGCGCCGGACAGCCTGCTTTACACGCCAGCAACACTGGTTAGTGGGCGGGAACTTCCGATGCACCTTGGCTTGCCCACCCGCTCAGTGCACGGCTTGCCAATCATCGAGCACGCGGAGTTCGGCCGCAATGTGCCGGACGAAACGGTGCCGGATGCGGACAAGATGGAGCTGGGCAAAATCTACCATATGGGCAGGGAGGAAAAAGCGGACCTTATCCTGAACCGGCAGGCACTTACAGCACATACCTTTATTACTGGCTCTACAGGTTCGGGTAAGAGTAATACGGTCTACGAACTGCTGCGGCAGCTGGATGCTGGTGGAGTGAATTTCATGGTCATTGAACCAGCTAAAGGCGAATACAAGAATGTGTTTGGCGGTAGGGAAGATGTGCATGTATTTGGTACGAATCCGAAAATTACAGAGCTTCTGCGCATCAATCCATTCCGCTTCCCGGAAGAAATTCATGTGCTGGAACACATTGACCGGCTGATTGAGATTTTTAGTGTGTGCTGGCCGATGTATGCGGCGATGCCGGCAGTGCTGAAAAATGCGATGCTTCAGGCCTATGAAGTGTGCGGGTGGAATCTGGAAACTTCTGAAAATGAGTATAACAAGGATCTGTTCCCGACATTTCAGGATTTGTTGACAGAGCTTGTGGACGTGATCGAACATTCGGCATACGACAAAGAGGTTAAGAATAATTATAGAGGATCGTTGGAAACCCGTGTGCGCTCGTTGGCAAATGGATTGAATGGTCAGATCTTTTCGGCAGATGAAATCCCAGAAAAACAGCTTTTTGATGAAAATACCATTGTGGATTTGAGCAGAGTGGGGTCACTTGAGTCAAAGTCTTTGATTATGGGCATCCTGATTATGCGACTCAATGAGTATAGAATGACTTCCTGTACAGAAATGAACAATCCGCTGAAGCATGTTACAGTATTGGAAGAAGCACACAACATTCTGCGTCGGACTTCTACGGAACAGACAGAAGAAGGTTCCAATGTGGCAGGCAAATCCGTAGAAATGATTGCAAATGCAATCGCCGAGATGCGTACCTACGGTGAAGGCTTTGTTATTGCAGATCAGTCACCCGGTGCGGTTGATATTTCGGCTATCCGAAACACAAACACCAAAATTATTATGCGTCTTCCGGATGAACAGGATTGTCAGCTGGCAGGTAAAGCAGCTGCCTTGAAAGATGACCAACTGGATGAGATCGCACGACTTCCAAAAGGTGTGGCAGTTATATATCAAAATAATTGGACAGAGCCAGTATTATGCAAGATAAATAAGTTTGAAGGAGTAGAAAAACGATACCAATATAAAACTTGTGCTACGGATAGAAAGGCAGAGATGATGTCCGCAATCTTACTGAAGAATTTGCTGAAAAAAGAAAAAGGCGAACCACTGGATCTGAACCTGCGGCAGCTTCAGGACTTGTTGCTGAAAATCTCTATGCCATCTAAAACGAAAATTGCGGCGCTAAAGGCGTTGCAGAAAAATGGTCGCTGTAGACAGAAAGATATTCAATCGGTGGTCTATAAGTTAGTATGTACGCCTACGGTGGAGGAAGAATTGACACGTACAGAATCAATTGAAGAATGGCGTGATGAAATTGCCTACTTTGGAAGTACGGAACTAGCTGATCTGGATGAGGAAATGCTAAATGAGGTAGCAGAGCTGATTTTGCTGGAACAAATCAAATGCTATGACTGGCCCAAAACATATCTGGAGCAGTGGCAGGAATTTCGGAAAAAGGAGATGTTGGTGTGAGCATGTTCAAAGAAGTTCAGGAGACGGATAAACCTATAGAAACAGAAAAACAAAGATTAAGTACAGCGTTTGAAAATAACAAGAAGAACGAGGGCGGCGAAACAAGACATCTGAAAACAATCAATGAGCAGTATGAAGGACAGAAATATCCCGGAACGGATGTGGAGTATAAGTATGAACGGATTCAGGTGAACGGCGAAAAAGTAGAAGGCGTTTTTCCACAGTTTGAAAGCAAAGATGTGGAAAGGCTACCTCGAAAAATGTGGGAATCTTCGGATGCACAGCAGTTTTCGTTCTGTACGCAGATGCTGGGACAAAAATTGGAACATAATCCCGCTTTAGAATCAAGATTTACCCCTCGCCAACTGGAGCAGATTCGCAATGGAGAACCAAGAATTTCGGGCCTGACATGGCACCACACGGAGCACCCAGGTGTTATGCAGCTTGTGAATTCAAATGTACATAGCATGTGTCGTCACACTGGTGGGAGAAGCATCTGGGGTGGCGGTTCAGATTGCAGATAAGGAGAATATGATGGAAATGATTTGGAAATATAAGATTGAATTGAAGGATTTGCAGGCTTTTGAAGAGGTAGAAACACTAAGAGGAATCCGCATTCCAGAAGAACTGAAAAGCTTTGTGACGGAGCACAATGCGGCAACACCGTCGCTTTATCACTTCATGGTGGGTTCAACAGAGCGTGTGTTTGGTGCGGTACTGTCATTTGATAAAACAGAAACGGAAGCAGACACAGTGTACCCCGCACTGGAAGCAATAAAAGACAAAAATCTATTACCTTTTGCAATTGATCCCTTCGGCAACTACATTTGCTATCAGTTGGATCGAAAGCAAATCGTCTATTGGGATCACGAAAGTGACGAAGTGACATCTACAGGGAAAGGTTTGGATGAATTTGCTGAAAGTTTGTATTGAAGATTCCAAGGATATGCTCTTATAAGTCCATTGCACTTTCAGGTTATTACAATCTCGGTCGATTGCACATACAATACAAGTATCACTTCACAAAACGGAGGGTACTTGTACTATGGTGGACTACGCCGACATCGGAAAACGCATCCGTGCCTGCCGCCTTGCAAAGGGCATGACGCAGGAACAGCTGGCCAACGAGGTCGGCGTGGTGGTCACGCACATCAGCCATATCGAAACAGGAAACTCCGTACCCAGCCTGAAAACGCTGATCGACATCATCAATGCACTGGACTGCTCGGCGGACGAACTGCTGTGCATTGAGATCAAAAAAGCAAAGCCGGTGTTCGACAGCTGGATGACCGAACAGCTTGCAGATTGCTCTGCTGATGAAGCAAAGATCATCAAAGAAACGGTAGTCAGTCTGAAAAAATCGCTCCGAAAGATGTACGGAAAGTCCTCTAAATACAGATATGACTAAAACTTCAAAAACTGAATGCCAGTTGGTAGGTATTGAGTGCCTGAAAAAAGCACCCATAAAGTAAACGAACCGCCCCGGTTTCCATAGCAGGAAGCCGGGGCTTTTTTGTGCTGGGTAGCTTGAGCGAGCGACAAACACCAGCTTCGATGGTGGAATAAAAACGGCTTTAGCCCTAGACAAAGAGAAACCTCCCCGTAGAATAGAGTGTGGGTTTGCCAACCACATTCTAGGAACAGGGAGGTTTATCTTTGAAATGAAAGATAACAAAGACGTAGATAGTTTAAGCCATACCACGTGGAGATGTCAATACCATGTAGTGTTTGCACCGAAATATCGGAGAATGGTAATTTACGGCCAGATCAAAAAGGATATAGGGCAGATACTGCGCCAAGAGTACATTAAAAATCAACTGCAACAGGACCAGATTGCCGATCAGTTGAGCCTTAAGGAGTTCGTGGACCCTTAAGGGGGCTTTGCTGGTATTATGCCCTTCTAGGGCTTACTCAAGCCACCGGCTCAGCCGGTGGTTTTGACTAGTCAAGAATTCAATGAATTTAGGAAAAATCAATCTTTCTTTTCCGCGGTGCGGGCAAAGAAGTTGGCGAGGACGGCACCGGAAATGTTATGCCACACCGAGAACACAGCGCCGGGGATGGTTGCCAGCGGATACTGTGCAAAGTGGGCGGCAGCCAGAGAGGTGGCCAGACCGGAGTTCTGCATTCCGACCTCGATGGAAATTGCACGGCACTTGGTGGAATCCAGCTTCAGCAGCTTGCCCACGCCAAAGCCGGTGAGGTAGCCCAGCAGGTTGTGCAGGATGACCACGGCAAGGATCAACAGGCCGCTGGTCATGATCTTGGCGGAGTTTGCGGACACAACAGCGCAGATGATGAGCACGATGGCGGTGGTGGAGACCAGCGGCAGCACACGGACGGCGTTCTGGGTGAAGGCATGGAAGAAGTGGTTGACCACAAAGCCCAGTGCGATGGGCACCAGCACCACCTTGACGATGGACAGGAACATATTTACAGGGTTCACATCCACGCGCTGGCCGGCATACAGCAGGGTGAGCAGCGGGGTGAGGAAGGGCGCCAGCACGGTGGAAACTGCGGTCATGCCGACGGACAGTGCAACGTCACCCTTGGACAGATAGGTCATCACGTTAGAGGAGGTGCCGCCGGGGCAGGTGCCCACAAGGATGACGCCGATCGCCAGCTCGGTGGGCAGGTGGAACAGCTGCGTCAGCGCCCATGCCAGAAAGGGCATCAGGGTGAACTGCGCAATGCAGCCGATGATCACGTCTTTCGGGCGGCTGAACACTACCTTGAAGTCCTCCGGCTTCAGGGTGAGACCCATGCCGAACATGACGATGCCCAGCAGGGTGTTGACCCATGCGGTCTTTACCACACTGAAGGTGCCGGGGAACAGCAGAGCCAGTGCCGCCACCACAATGACGATGGCGGCCATGTACTTGCCCACAAAGTCGCTTACTTTTTCCAATGTTTTCATGATGAAATCTCCTTTTTCAAAACACTTATTTTTGCGGATGCAAAGGCAATGAAACATCCGGAAAATGGCTTTCCCGCAAACAAAAACGCCTTTGTCCCTTACGGTTCGTAAGAGACAAAGGCGTATAAACTCCTCTGCGGTACCACTCTTATTGCCGGTGCAAAGCCCGGCCCCTCAGTGCGCATCCAACAATGCGCGGCCCGTGATAACGGGGGCCTGCCGTTCCCGCTTACTGGGGCGTAGATACCGCCCATTCAGCCGGAAAGCTCGGAGAGGATCTTCCCACGGACACCCTGCACTGCCTTGCACCATCCGGCAGCTCTCTGCAGCATTCTTTCCGGGTACTCTTTCTCGTCATAGCCGAATATTTCACTGCCCCGGAGTATACTCCCACGGAGGGTGGAAGTCAAGTAAAACGACCCTTCTAGTTTTTCATCCGGCTCACGCCAAGAGTGAAGCTGGCTCATGCACCGCCTTGCCATGGGCGGCACTGCCGACAAAAAGAAAACCGTCACCGCAAGAGAAGTTTCTCTCGTGCGCTGACGGTTTTTCCGGGACCGGGTCAGACCGACCCCTGTGCAGGAAAATGATAAATAAGGAGGTAAACTGCCGGAACTTCTTGCCGTGCAGGTGCGGTAAGTTACAGCAGGCTCTTGATATAAGCGGCCAGCTCCTCGTCCTTGCAGGAGGCGAAGAACAGCTCGCTGAACTTCTCACCGG
>ENA-UEQH01000603-UEQH01000603.1-human-gut-metagenome-genome-assembly--contig:-NODE-603-length-19059-cov-19.729481_pt1 | contig 19059 bp, 12 predicted proteins | sample MGYA00242945_ERZ507943 | MGnify/ENA primary metagenome ERZ507943 (study PRJEB26167, sample SAMN06115418) | human gut metagenome | host: Homo sapiens | place: China:Hubei | collected 2015-03-06... | reverse complement strand
TCCGAATTAATGTTTCATAGCCCATTGTCACACTCCGAGTGCTTCAATGGGTATTAAGGGTGGTCCATGTCATTAAGTCGCAGGCTTTGCAACTATCACATTCGTAATGTCGCATTAGGCCTGTTTACGTCCGGCCCCTGGGTCATCAGCAGATAGCCCAGACCGTGCAGATTTCGACCTGCATTCAGGTCGCTGTGCGCTCGGTAACCACAGTGCCTCAGACTGGTTTCAGTTAACACACCGAACTCAACGACCTTCTTTGAGCATTGAACGAGATTAACAGCTTATATTTGCTCTTTAAATCTTCTCTTCCACCCAATTGCGCGTCACCTTGACGAAACCGACAATCAATGTCTGCAGTTCATCGGGTTCGATCACAAAGGGCGGCATCACGTAGAAGATATTTCCGAAGGGACGCACCCAAATGCCTTCCTTGACGAACTGTGCGGCCAGAATTCTGTTGTCGGCAGCACGCTCGGTTTCCACCACACCGACGGCTCCGAGCACGCGCACATCCTTAACACCCGAGACTTTGCGCAAAGGCTCCAAACCTTTCTTCAGTTCGGATTCAATACGACGAACCTTGGCTTCCCAGTCTTCGGACATGTATACGTCCATCGCCGCGACAGCCGCCGCGCAAGCAATCGGATTGGCCATGAAAGTGGGACCGTGCATCAATGCGTTCGGCGCATGACAACTCACCGTATCGGCCACCGCATTGGAGGTGCACACGGCGCTTAACGTCACCGCGCCGCCCGTGAGAGCTTTCCCGAGCGTCATGATGTCTGGTACGATCTCGGCCCAATCGCAAGCAAATCGCTTGCCGGTCCGACCGAACCCCGTCGCAATTTCGTCAGCGATTAAAAGAATGTCGTACTTGTCGCACAAGCGGCGCGCTTCACGCAGGAACTGCGGGTGGTAGAACCGCATAGCGCTTGCCCCCTGAACGATCGGTTCGAGAATCAGCGCGCATATTTCGTCCTGTTGCGCATCTAAAACGCGCTCAAGTTCCTCAATGTCCCCCGGGTTCCATTGACCTCCGAAAACGGAAGACGGTTCATCAATAAAGATGCGCTTCTGCAGCGCTCCGGAAAAAAAGCCGTGCATTCCCGCAACCGGATCGCACACCCCCATCGCGTTCCAGGTGTCGCCGTGATAACCCTTGCGGATCGTCGCGAAGTTCGTGCGCGTCTTTCGGCCTTTGGCCAATTGATACTGCACGGCAAGCTTCATGGCCACCTCAACGGCAACCGATCCGGAATCCGCATAGAAAATCTTCGTGAGCTTCTCAGGCAGCAGACGAGTCAATCGTTTGGCCAGTTCCACCGCAGGTTGATGTGTAAACCCTGCAAACATGACGTGAGTGAGTTTGCTTGCCTGTTTTTGAATCGCCTCGACGATTTCAGGACGGTTGTATCCGAAGGCCGCGCACCACCAACTCGAAGTACCGTCGATGAGCTCTCTGCCGTCTTCCAAAACAATGCGCGCACCATGACCACCCGCAGCGACATTGACGGGAGGCGGTAAGGTGGCCGACGCATACGGATGCCACAAATGCGCTTCGTCAAAGGTTTTGATATCTTGCGTCTGATATCCGACCTCGGAAACAAGCTCGCGGTCGGCATCAATTGCATTGCCCTTCGTCGTAAGCATGTCTCCGGCAATGGCGGCGTTGATCCCACACTCGAGTGCCGCCTTCTGAACTGCTCGTGACAAACGGGCTCTTCCGCCCGCAAAGCGCAGCTTAGCCTTGGGATTGATCAGTCGAAACAGAGCGACAGACCTCAGAATGTCTTCGTCGGACAGGAGCGGCTGATGCTCGAGCGCCGTGCCGGCAATGGGCGAGAGAATGTTGACGGGAATCGAAAGCACGTTGAGCGCACGCAATTGAAGTGCCAAATCGATGCGATCGCTTTCGCTCTCCCCCATCCCGATGATGCCGCCCGAGCAGACGTCCATACCGACCGCGCGTGCGTTCATGAGCGTTTTGACTTTGTCAGCGGTTGTATGTGTCGAGCAGAGCTTTCCGAAATGCGATTCGCTCGACTCAAGATTGCAGTGATAACGCACGACGCCTGCTTCAAAGAGACTTTGCAGTTCCTTCTCAGTCAACAGACCCGCGCTCAGGCACATCTGAAGATTCGTTTCCTTGCGAATGACTCGCACGAGTTCAATTGTTTCGCGCACTTCACGCGCAGAGAGCTTTCGGCCGCTCGTTACGAGCGAAAACCGCGTGAGACCGTTTGCCTGTGCTTGTTTTGCAGCTTCGAGCGCCTTGTCGGCATTGATGAGCGGATAGATGGGAATGCCTGTGACAAAACGCCGCGACTGGGAGCACCAAGCGCAGTCTTCCGAACAACGGCCTGATTTGGCATTGATGATGCCGCAGAAGTTAAAGACCCGATCTGCGAACTTGATCGTCGCCTCTTTGGCTGCGGCCACGAGCGTCTGCGTGGAATACGCGCTCAGTTTCAGAGACTCCTCCCGAGTCGGCACGCGTTCCAGCGATCTGACGGCAAAGTCCAGGCAGGCGTTTTTCTCAACTGTAGATTCCATTGTCAGCTTTCTCTCCAAATGTTTCTCGTAACGGCGCTCGCATATTAAAGTGTTGCAATTAAGCTGTTAAGACAACTTCATTTCTGTAAGCCTCAAGCCGAGGCGCACAGAAGAATTCCTCATACGTAAAGTTCAGAACGTCGCGACGGACAGGCAGAATACCAAACATTCGGAACAATACCGCCGAGTTTCGGTCCGATTCAGCAAGAAACAAAATTCCCGAGAGAAAGTCCAAGCACCAAGAGAACTTGACCTTTTTTCACGTTCGGGAAAAGGTTACAGTATGCGCTGACTGAATATGGAAAAACGTTACAAAACAGCGGTGCTCAATGTCGAAAAACGTTACTGAAACTTCTGCCGGAAAACCGTTCCTTGAACGCCAAGCCTTGCAGAAACTCATCTCCTGGAAGAAAGCACCCCGACGCAATGCTTTGTGTGTTGTCGGCGCACGTCAGATCGGCAAAACAATGCTTATTCGTCATTTTGCGCGGCAACACTACGAACACTTTGTAGAAATCAACTTTGCTACGGAACCGTTGGCAAAGGCTGTGTTTTCCGGTTCGCTCAATGCCGAGGCCGTCATTACGGCGCTCTCCGCTTATGCTCGCCGTCCGTTGGTCCCAGGCGAAACGCTTATCTTCCTTGATGAGATTCAGGAATGTCCGCAAGCTCGTGCCGACATCAAATTTTTAGTGGCAGACGGACGATTCGACTACATCGAATCAGGATTTCTCTTGGGTGCTGAAACAAAAAACGGCCCTTCCTTGCCCGTGGGCTATGAGACACGGTTAACGATGTATCCGTTGGACTTTGCGGAGTTCTGTACAGCCTGCGGCCTTCAATCCGTGACGTTCGAATACCTCAAAACCTGTTTTGAGACATTGCAGCCGGTTGCCGAGTCCGTTCACGACAGTATGCTGCGGCGCTTCTACACCTACATGGTCGTCGGCGGAATGCCTCAATGTGTGAGCACCTACCTTGCCACACACGACATCGGTCAGGTTCTTGCCGTCCAAAACGACATCCTTGATCGCTACCGCCAAGACATCACGCGTTCTGGCGGACGGGACATGGAAAAGGTTCTGAAAACCTTTGAGGCCATTCCTTTCCAATTGGCAACTAAAAATCGACGCTTCATGCTTTCCGAGATTGCAAAAACGGCGAGACTGCTGCGGTATGAAAATGCTTTTGCACTGCTTGCAGACGCCGGCGTGGCTATGCCGTGCTACAACGTCACTCGGCCAACAACTCCGCTTGCGTCAAACGAAAAGCGAAATCTCTTCAAGCTTTTCTTGTGCGACACGGGTCTGCTCGCTGCAGCAAGCTTGCAGAACATCCAGTTCGACATTCTGCAAGGCAATGTCGGTGTCAATCAAGGAAGCATCCTGGAAAATCTGTTTGCCCAGCAACTGCATGCCAACGGTTTTGCCCTGCGCTACTTCCAGGCAAAAAGTTTAGGTGAGGCGGATTTCCTCATCCAAGACGGAAAAACCATCGTTCCCATCGCCATCCGGGCTGGCAAAAACTACAAGAAGCACACCCCGCTGACAAATGTCCTTGCCGTCAACAAATGGGACCTGAAGCAAGCCATTGTCTTTTGCCGCGGCAACATCGAAAAAGGCAACGCCGTAACCTACCTGCCTTGGTATATGGTGCCTTTTGTTGTTCCCCATGCCGCCGTCTCCGGTGCGATGCCGGTTGTCGACTTATCGGCGTTACAACAAGAAAAGAAGTCGTCAAACAGGCTGGCCCAAGTCAGTGGCTTATTCGAAGAATCGGCAAAACCAAGGTGATCGGCTGCTTCGTGTCGAAGAATTGCCGAATTTTTCTCAAAACCCATCCGTCGGGATGTGGCGCGCTTCGGATAGTGGAATAATCTCGCTCCCATACCGTTTCGCAAACAAAAGACCATGTCCACCGTCTTTCACAAGTCACTTGCCAAGACCGACAACGATTTTCCGCGCCGCGGCCTCACATTTGTGGCCGCCACAGCCTGCCTTATCTGCACCTTTATTGCGGCGGCCATCGCCATTCCGATGATGGCTGAGTGGCGAAGCGGGCTGAGCTTGAGCGAATCCGAAATAGCCATGACGGTGGTGAGCTATTTCGCCGGTTGCGTGCTCACGCTTTTTTTCTTTGCGCGCCTTTCGAATTTCTTCGGCCGCAAGCCGGTGGTTCTCGCTGCACTTTTGCTCGGCATGGCGGCAAGCCTCATGTACGCCAATGCACTTGAGGCCTCTGAAATCTACATCGGTCGTTTTCTGCAGGGTTTTTCCTGCGGCTTTGCGTCCAGTGCCGCGATGTCCTGGGTGGTTGACTCGGCCCCGCTCAAGTATCCCTGGCTCGGCACGGCTCTGACGGCGGCAGGGCCCAATATCGGTTTGTCGCTCGGTACTCTGATCACAGGTGTGGTGCTTGAAAGCGGGGTTTTGACGCCTGCCGAACTTTTTGACTGCGCTGTTGTGCTTCTCGTTGTTTGTGCCGGGTTGGCGTTTGCTTCCACCGAAACCATGCGCTTTGGAAGCGAATCTCTGGGCAGCGTCTTTGTACCCAAGATCGCCTTGCCCGTGCACCTGCGTCGTCGTTTTTTCGCAAGCGCCATTGCTTTTGTGGGAACCTGGGGTGTTGGCAGCTTTCTTCAAGGCTTTTCGGCGTATCTGTGTCAGGCTGTTTTCGGACACAGCAATGCACTCCTTGCCGGTGTCCTGTATCTCGTTTTGATCGTTCCCAATGCGACCATGGGTGTCTTTGCCGGGCGATTTGAGCCTCGTCCCACGCTCAAGCGCTCCATTTTGCTCTTTACAGCGGCAGCTCTGGTGGCTTTCGGAACGCTCATTCATCCGTCTGTGTGTGTATTGTTGATCAGTATTGCCTTGACAGGTGCCGGCAACGGTGCGGCCTGTTCAAGCGGTCTGCGTTTCCTCCTGGCGGGAACTTCGATTCAGGAACGTGCCGGCGTCATCTCGGCACTTTATTTGTCGGCTTACGTGGGCTCGGTGATTCCCAACCTCGTGATTGCTTCCATGCCGATGCCGGTGACGGAAACCATGATGGCCATCGGTTTTTCCGTATGGGTACTGCTGACCTTCATTGGCGTATGGGGTTGCTTGGCCCGCATCCGTTAGACTTCGTTGATCAATGGACTCAGCGGAGCTGCAATGGATATCGAACTGAGGCTTGAGAAGCCTTCGGATTACGCCGAAACCGAGAATGTCGTTCGCGAGGCGTTTTGGAACGTCTATGCACCAGGATGCTGCGAGCACTATCTGGTGCATGTCATACGCGAAAGCCATAATTTCGTGCGAGAGCTCGATTTCGTGGCGGTTTCGGAAGATCAAATCGTCGGCTGCGTGATGTTTGTCAAGGGCACCGTTCTAGGCGACGACGGTGTGACGCATGAGGTTCTGACGCTCGGTCCACTCGCTGTCCTCCCGTCATTTTAGAACAAAGGCATCGGTCGCCGTCTGATCGAACACGCACAAATCGAAGCCGCCCGTCAGGGCTACAAGGCAATCATCCTGTGCGGCGAGCCTCGGTACTACGCTCGAGCGGGTTTTGAGGCTGCGGAAAAATTCGGCATTCGCACCGCTGAAAACAATTACTTTGCGGCACTGCAGGTATACCCGATTCAGAAAGGCGGGCTCGATTCTCTTAGCGGACGGTACACGGAAGACGCGATCTACAACATTGACGAGAGAGCCGCCGCCGAATTCGATCTGAATTTCGCTCCAAAAGAGAGAATCGAAGGCACACCAACACAAAAACGCCTCTTAGAAATCCTCAAGCAGCAAATCCCTTTTGACGGCACACAAGTCTCTGGACACTGATATTTCAGAAAAAAATTTGCAGGCCGAAAAAAATTTGTGCGTGCTCTTGGCAAATGCTTAATTTTCTGTAGAATGCGCAGTCGTTGTGCAGAACACAGCGCTTTTGACAAAAAACAAGAACTCTCTGAGGACTTGCAATTTTCAAAAGAGTCTGTAAAATGCGCTTCTCTTCAGATGAAAGTTTGAAGAACAAATTGATCCGAACGGAGTGGTAGTTCAGTTGGTTAGAATACCGGCCTGTCACGTCGGGGGTCGCGGGTTCGAGTCCCGTCCACTCCGCCAAAGCACCAAATGCCCTGTGGATTTTTAGTCTACGGGGTTTTTGTTTTGTACGGTAATGAAGTGGCCAAAAAAAGAAACCGACGCCCGCAGTCGACACCGGTCTCTTCTCCTATCAGTCCATTCCGTCTACAAACTGCCTCCCTTGAGCGTTGTAGAAGTCCCTGCTCGAGGCTGCCAACGCATGGCGCGGCGCTCCACAAAACCGACAATCCAGTCGAGCACCAGAGCAAACGCGGTCAGAACCAGAATGCCGGCCATGACGGTGTTGATGTCAAAGACACCTTCGGCCTGAAGAATCAGGTAGCCAACACCGTGGCTTGAACCAAGGTATTCACCGACCACCGCGCCGACAAACGCCATGCCGACCGACGTATGAAGAGATGAAAACACCCAGCTCATGGCAGACGGCAGATAAACGTTCTTGAGCAACTGCTGCCGATTGGCACCAAGCATACGAGCCGACGCCAACACATTCGGGTTGACCTCACGCACGCCCTGATAGACGTTGAAGAACACGATGAAGAAAACGAGCGTGACGCCCAGCGCCACCTTGCTGGCAATACCCAAACCGAACCACACCGCAAAGATCGGAGCGAGAATCACGCGGGGCATGGAGTTGAGCCCCTTGATGAAGGGATCGGCCACCGCCGCAGCAAAGGGCGACAGCGCAAGCCACATGCCGACCAAACCGCCGCTTACCGTGCCGAAAGCAAACGCAAGTATCGTTTCCACAAGCGTCGTCCACAAGTGCGCATAAATGTCAGCGTTGACGACAAACCAATCCCAAATTCTTGAGAAAATCACCAGAGGTTCGCCGAAGAAAAACGCCGCTTGATTATCGTTATCAAAAACGAAGGCAGGTATGAGACCTGGTTTGGTGAGCGCCCACCAAACGAAAAAGATCGCAGCCAGAAGCCCGAATTGCCAAACTCGAAGTTTGAGACGGTACTTTGCCACTTGATTGCTGTTCATTCTTTGTCTCCCGAGTCTAATTTCCGCTTTTTTCTACGGTTGTACTTTTCTTTGCTGCTGCGCGTAGCCCTTCAAAACCTCTTCACGCAACACCGACCAGATGGCCGTGTGCAGCTCAATGAATCGGGGCGTCACGCGTACCTCACTGACATCTCGGGGTCTGGGCAGATCAATCGTAAACTCACCGATGGGATGGCTCTCGGGTCCCGCACTCATCACCACGACGCGATCGCTCATGGAGATGGCCTCGTCCAAGTCGTGCGTGATGAAAAGCACGGCTTTGCGCTTTGCCTGCCAGAGGTTAAGAAGCTCGTTTTCCATCAGCTGACGCGTCTGAATGTCAAGCGCGGAAAAAGATTCGTCCATCAGAATGATGTCGGGATCCTTGATCAGCGTCTGAGCCATCGCCACGCGCTTTCTCATGCCGCCCGAGAGATGGTGCGGATAACGATCTTCAAACCCGGTCAACCCGACGCGCGCCAACCACTCGCGGGCTCTTTGAGCAGCCTCTTTCTCAGGCACACCCTCGAAAAGAAGTCCTGCCGCCACATTGTCCAGAGCACTCTTCCAGGGCATCAGGCTGTCGGCCTGAAACATGTACCCGGCTCGGCGATTGAGGCCGACAAGCGGTTCACCGAAGATGCTGACAGTACCGGCGCTGGGCTCCAAAAGTCCTGCGCTCATATTGAGCAGTGTGGATTTGCCGCAGCCGGTGGGGCCGACGACACTCACAAACTCACCGTCGGCCACCGTCAGATCCACATTTTTGACAGCCGTGTAGGTGGACAGGGTCCCGGAATCGTCACTCACAAAAGTACAGGCAATGCCTTTGAGTTCTATTGCAGCTTGAGACATTTGATTCTTAGTGTTGTTTTTCAAAAATGAACTTGCCTATGCTCAAATACGCACCGCTCAGTCAGGGTACTTCTTGTGCGCCGCTTCCACAAAACGGTTCGTAAAGACAGCCTTGTAGTCAGGCTTAAAGTCGGCGAGCTTGTCGTTGATGATCTGCAGCGACTTAAAGGAGATCTCAGGCGCGTGTTCCGGAATGAATCCGTCCTTGGAAAGCGCAGGGCGGTTCTTTAAGAAGCCCGTAACGTAGATATCCTTGTTGCCGAGGAAGTACGACTCCGGAACAGCTTTGACGATGTCTTCGGCCGTGGCCTTGGCAAGCCAGCGATTGGCACGCACCACGGCGTTGGTAAGTCCCTGCACAATGTCCGGATTCTCCTTGATGTAGCGCGTCGGCGCATAGAGACAGCCCGCAACCATGGGACCGCCGAAGATCTTGTCGCTTTCTTCCACGACACGCGTATCGGCCACAATGCGGATCACATTGTCCTTTTCGAGCGTGGCGATCACCGGATCGAGATTGACAAACGCATCAATCTGTCCTGCGCGCATCGCGGCAACGGCAGCAGCCGATGCACCCACGCCGATAAAGGAGACGTCCTTGGGCTCAATGCCGGCATTGCGCAGGATAAAGATGGCAATCGCGTGCGAACTGGACCCCGGAGCCGTCACGCCGATCTTCTTGCCTTTGAGCTCGGCCATCGACTTGAAATCAGGCATCGTTTTGTTGCTCACTGCAAAGACGCACTGCGGCGCTCTGCCCTGCAGGACAAATGCCTGCATTGCTTGGCCTCGGGCTTGCATCGACAAGGTGTGCTCGAAAGCGCCTGACACAACATCTGCGGAGCCACCGACAACGGCCTGCAAGGAGCGCGAGCCCCCCTGAAAATCAATGATCTCGACGTCAAGTCCTTCATCCTTGAAGTAACCGAGACTTTCGGCAATGGAGATCGGCAGGTAGTAGTAGAGCGCCTTGCCGCCCACAGCGATTTTGACGGACTTGCTGCTCGCAAAGACCGGCGGCACGGAACACATGGCGGTAGCCGCAGCGGCTGAGGCGATGAGTTGACGACGAGTGAAAGGCATTTTTGTCTCCCTAATAAAAAACGCACATCCCCGAAAGGTGTGCGTCTGTTGTCCAGTGACGTATTGTCTAGATTTTTAGTCTTCGAAGGTCGTTGGAAGCTTCGGATTTCGTTGAAGTCTTTCGGTAACTCGACTCCCCTCTTCTTACACTTCCTGCGCCGACGCACCCGCGCACGCCCTCTCCGTGTCTACCGATAGCAGCAGACCCAGAGACAGCAGGCACAATCGACCGTAGGCCTTCGCAAGAGGGCTCTTCTCAATAAGAGTCGGTCGTATATGCGTCATTTGCGTTTCCCAACGATGGTGCTCACCGGAGCACTGATGTGTGCAACGGTAGCGCGTCGGACTTGGCACGTCAATAACTGAAATTGCTTAGCTGACCCAAGACATATTCGGTCAATCTTTTTCACTTCAGTCGCAGTCAACACCTTGGTGTCCTGCAAGCGAAGGAGAGTCCTTCGCCTGCAGGAAAGAAGAACTTGTCTCAGGTTTCCGATTTAAGCAACATCAGAAAACATGGCGAACGCCAACATTCCAGCGCCAATCTTCGTTGATTTCACCCGAGGCAGTTCGTTCCAGATCCACGTAGGTGTAGGTGGAGTCGGTCCAGTTAAAGTTGGCACCGACACCAAACTCATACCAGGTACCACCCAAATCATCCGCGAAGGAATCCTTGTTGTTATCCTTACTTGCCTTGAAGCCGGTTTCACCGTCAAAGTCGTGCAAAAGCGAAGCTCGGGCGTAGATCGTTCCCTTATTATTCGGGAACAGGAAGCCACCGCGAAGACCAATGCGGCCGATGAACGAATCGGTATCGTCCTGTTCGATCGAAACCCCATTGGAAGCGATAATGTCGTCGCCAGTCACCGTACCATAGGTCAGTTCGATCTGAGGTTCAACAAACGCTAACTCGTTGAAACGAAGATGCCAACCGTATTCGGCACTGACACTGTAACCGTTGTTGTCGAAGCTACCGGACATATTTCCAATGTCGAACTCATTATCCATGCGTGTGTACTTGACGATCAAATCGACAAACTGGCCGCTTTCATGCAGCCACGATCCGTACACCGCAAAGCCGTACATATCGCCATCAGCAGAGCCGTTGTCCATTGAGGCATCGGTGTTGGTATACGAGAATGCTGCACCAACTTTCCAGCCGTAACCCACATCAAAGTCAGCACCGACCTGAATGCTGGTGTTCTTGGCTTCAACATTCTGGGACCCATGTTCCATTGAAGAACCATAGGCACGCACCCAGGTACCAACGCCTTCAGGTGAATCACGAAGCTCACCCATACGCTTGGTGAGATCATTCATTTCGTGACGCCACTGCATGAGCCCCAGCACATTCACAGAACGGAAGGAATCGAGTTTGGTGTTGGCTTCTGAGGTTACAGTTGTGTTTTCACCATCGGTGACGACCGTGCTCGATCCCTTGATGTCACCTTCCTTAATAGTAGTCGTGAGCGAGGAGCCGTCACCATATTCGCCAACGTCGATGATTTCTCCGACCTCTTTGGCAACATCGTCAAAATCGTCAGCCGTAGCGTTTGCAAACCCAGCATTGAAATTGCCGCTGATTGTCCCAACGCTAACGGTTGTTTCCTTGGAATCAAGAGACAGTCCACCTTCTCCGGACAAAGTTTCAATTGAATAGCTTCCGGTTCCTAATAAAGCCACGGTCGATTGATTTGAGGTCACAGAACCCAAAGAGGAACCCGAGGTCGTAACCGTGTATGTTGCATTCGTTAAGTTTGTTTGGCCTGCGCTCTGTACCAAACCATTAGCTATAAGAGAAGCCTGATTCGTGTCAGTTCCAGTTACCTCCATGGTTGAACCTTCATCAACAGAGATCGCTACCGTATCGGTCCCTGACGTGTCGATCGTCGTACTTTCCGAAGCAAACTTAATTGATGACTCGTTTTCGACCTTTACACCGTAGGCTGTACCTTCCGTTTGATTCTTGACGCTGATGAGGGTCTGGCTTCCTTCAATGGAAATCTCGGCTTTGCTGCCATAAATCCCGTATACATCTGTGGCAATGTCGGATTCATTGGTGCTGACGTCAAAGACAACCGTCTTGCCTTCACTGCCGAGATTGACGACACTCGTTTGATCCTCGTATCCGTCAACGCCCTCAATGGCTGTCACACCGGCATACAAACCATAGGTTGCCGTCAATCTCTTTACGTCAAGATCTGTACCCGTAAATCCATCACCGGCAGAAGCCCCCGTACTTGATCCCACAACCGTCACATTAAGATCTCCAAGGATATTCAATGTCGAAAGGTTGTAATTCGAGTATGTTGTATTCTCGTCAAGATACATGGGGTCGTTACTGATTCCCACTGCGTTCCAGTACCCGTCGCTGACATTGATGGTCGTCTTTGTTCCGCTGCCAATAGTGGTATTGCCTTTGTTGTTCAGACCGTAGGTCACACCATATGAAGATCCGACTTCTTTAGCAGCATTTTCATCAAAGTCAATTTTGGCGTTTAGGCTCGAATCGCTACCTGTTTTCAAAGTGACGTCCGCATCCTGTCCGGAAATCACATTGATATTCAGATTTTTAGCATTGATAGAAACCGTGTCTCCAGCAAAGAACAACCCAGCTGTTCCATTTGCCGTGTTCGCATTACCATCGAATTTACCTGAGCCATAGACATTAACATTGAAATTCTGAACATCGTCAGTAACTTCTAGTTTCTGCCCATTTCCCATAAAACCGATAGCATTCGTCGTTCCGATCCCTGTTCCTTCGACAACGGCTGTGATATTGACATCGCCGCTATTAGCGAATTTCAAAGTGTAGGGAGTTGCACCAGAAGAATATCCAACATATCCTTGTGCACCAAAACTGCTGACGGCATTAAAAGCAACATTGCCCCCAGTAAACTGAGCCGTGTTCCCTTGGCCTTTATCTATTTTGGAAGCAAATGCCGTGTAGTTCCCTTTTCCGTTCTCATCTGCAGTGTTGTGCGATGTGAAATAGGCATTTTCACTTTGAATATCGACGTCTGAATTACCATAGATACGCAAAGACGAATAGGATTGATTGCCCAATCCCTTATTTTCAGTTACGTATTCAAGGTCTTCAGTAATCGTTCGATCTTCTCTAATTTGAAGATTAAGAGGTTGGGCATTGACTACCCCCCCCACACAACAGGAAGGAATATCAGTGTTGAGAATGCCTTGATAACAGCAGATGTAATAGGCGTCTGCCGGCACCCATATCGTAATGTTGACATTGAAATCTCCTTGATGGAAGAAAAAGCGGAACAACTATATCACCGATAAACACGCAAGGAATTGATATTTAAGGGTTCTTTGTCGATTATCCAACAAAATTTCAAAAAGAACGGACCGAAGGTTGCAGTCTACGATCCGTTCGTTCTTTGGAATGTAGGCGGCTTCTGGCCGTACTGCATCAGAAGTTGTACTGGAACTTCGCGATCGCGTTGTGCGAGTGCCCCATCGAGTCGAAGATGCCGGCGTAAGTCAAAGCGAAATCGACATTCTTGTTGGGAGACACGACAATCGAAGCCGAAGCGTACTGGTAGAACGACGGCAGATCGACATTTGCGGTGTCGTACAGGCCGTTGATGCTGGCGTCAACATCGTAGTCATCGTTAAAGAGGTAACGCACGCCGCCCGAGACTCGCGTACGGAAGTGCTCGTGCCAGTTCTGCTCCCAGCTCAGGCTTGCGTCACCAAAGAACAGATCGACATTGAGCGAGTCGTACTTTCGTGACGGATGGTATCGATGTCGCCGCCCATTTCAAAGGACTCGGTATGGCCGCCCAAGTAGGACAGACCGATTTCCGGATTGATGACGGTCGAAAGCGTCAAGTACCAATTGCCACCGAAGTATGCGTTGGCGCTGTAGGCGAGCGACTGAGGCGTAGCCGACGACGTCTTGCCTTCCATCATGCGTTCGATTTCGTTTTCAAGGTACGCAAAGGTGGCTCGGCCCTTGATGTAGAGCGAGAGCGCATCAGACGTGGCAAACGTGTTGGTGTAGTCCACACCGGCATAAGCCATGGAAGAGTCGATCGTAAACATCGACGCCGCACTGCTTTCAGCCGTTTCATAGCCGACGTAAGCAGTCAACACGTGCGCCTGATTCCAGTTCTTGGTGACGCCCGCAATGAAGCCCTTCGTGTGGCTGGTGGCATCCATGCCGCCGTCCAGATCGAAGGTGTCATACCCAAAGTACGGCTTCACGAAAACAGAAGTATCCGTGTGGTTCAGGAGCGCTTCCTGGCTTGCTTCGGCCAAAGCCGTGTCGATGAAGTAATCGCGGCGCACAAGCTGGCTGATCATCATCTGACTCATCACGGAAGAAGCGCCGCGGAGTGCGTTCAAGCCGATCTTTAGGACGCCGGTGGCTTCGTCGTAACTGCCGACGCTTAAGCCCGCGTTGAGAAGCGAGTCGCTTAACGTAACACCATCGGCATAGCCGATACTGCCCAGATCTTTCCCCTGAGCGTCCTGCAACACATGCACGAGGACGTCCAGCTTCAGATCTGCATTCCCAAATGACGTGATGGTGAAGTTTTCAACGCTCAGGTTGCTGCCGGTATCGGACGCACCTATCACGGTGAAGTGATCGCTGTTCAGATTATCAGTAATACTGATGTTGAGATTTTTGATGTTGAGGCTGCCATCATCGGAAATCGTAACTTTGCCACCGGCAGCCGTTGTCTCGCCCTTGTGGTTGAGAACCAGTTCACCGCCCGTGACAGCATATTCCTTAATGGAATTGATCCCGGTGAACAGATTCACGGTCAGGGTTCCATCGTTGAGTGTGAGCGAATCGACGGTTCCTGAGTTATTGATCACAGCCCCGGTATCACCGTCTGCACCCGTATCGTTTCCGTCACTGGTATCCGTGACAGTGGTTGTCGTAGATCCGGTACCCGAACTTGCTGTGCCATAAGTAATCGAGCTGACCGCCGCGCCGGCCTCGATATTCATCGTCGAAATGGTGCCCGTGCTAGTGACGCCTTCGAGGGTGGTGTTTTCTCCCGAGACGGTCAGCTTATCGATCGTGCCGCTGTTGGTAATGGCGTTCGCTTGAGAACCGGCGTTGATCAGGTACTCGGTGATCGTTCCTGCGTTCGTGGTTTTACCGACATAGGAGCCGGAGATTTGAACATCCTCAATAGTGGCCCCGGTTTTGTTATTCAGGAATACATCTCCCTTCCCGAGATCAGACGTATTGACCTTGGTTCCACCCAGAACGGAAATGGTTCCGATGGTGTCTTCATTCTGAATGGAGGACGCATCAGCCGCCAGGATGCTCTCATCTGTCAACACAATCTCTTCAATACGTCCTATTCCGCCCTCTTTGTATTTCTGGTTGGAAATCGCATGGGCTGAAGACTTCCCTGACCAAGCCCCTTCAGCTCCATTCTCACCTTCGGTATAGGTGTGCCCGGCAACCAGACTGGATCCGGAAACATAAATTCTCTCAATCTCCGCATCTATGTTGTGGATGACGGCTTGGTTGTTGTCAACGTCCGAACGGTTTACGTAACGCAATTCGGAGTTGAAGATTAGCAGGGTGCCAATTGAGCCCTGACTGTTCCAGATGGTTCCGTCGGGATTTTCGGGTGTTTGAGAAGTCAGGGTACTGTTCCCGCTAGCGACAAGTAGTGAATCCGATATGGTCACAGTCGACAAAGTGACCCCATGGGAGAAAGTAGCGCTCGATCTGTAACCGTTGCCGATGGCAGCCCAGCCACCGCGAATTTCACTGTGACTGATGTCCAGTTGCGTCGAGCCGTCAGCCTGATTGAGAATAGCGAAGGCATTGTTGGTTTGGTCGCCGCCGCTGCTGTTCGTATCAGTGGCTATGATTGTGGCGTAATTGATGCTGATGTCTGCCTCTTCGGTTAGGATTCCCGTCACCCAAATACCTCGGACGTTGTTGACTCCGCCCCCGGCGGTAATGGTGATTTCGGCATTATTCCCCTCGCCTGCAGCCCCATTGATCAATAGGTCCTTGTCGGTTTTGATACCAACATTGCCACTGGCTCCGCTCATAGAGATAGATGACCCCGAGGTCATCGTGCCGCCCGAGCAATCTTGACATTGAGTTAAATCCCAGGCCACTTGCGAGTTCACAGGACTTTCAAACACAAAGTCGCCGTCTAGTGTCGAGCCCGTTTGTGTTTTCGGGTCCTCGGCCTGAACGGGATTCACCCAGGCAAATGACAGCATTAATGATGCTGCAACGACCGAAGCCAGCGTCGTCTTGCGGAACGACTTTCTTGCCGGCTTCGGCTCAACAGGGTTTTGAAGGTCTTTGGTATATGGTCTAGGTAGCATCGTTGAATCCTCATGATGGTATGAGATCCGACAACGCTTGCGGGCGTGAATTGCCAGGGCTCAATTCGCGCACGAAAAGCTGATATCAGGATGCTTAAGTTTTAGAGACGGAAGACACTCATAAAGCGGCTTCCGATGTTGTTTCAACTCAGAAGAGTCTGAAATTGATCGGAAACTGGGAGCGAGCCATCGCCATCGTGCCTCAGGGACTGTGGCGGGCACAGAGCAAATCACCCACTCGTGCCAGCCATCAGTTATTCGGCGGGTGGCAGGGAGAGGCACACGAGCGGAAAGATAAGGGCTATCCGTCTTCGCTGACGTGCGCAACGAATGTCAGGGACGAGAACGATGTGCCTGAGCGGTTGATCCGTAGGGATTTCTGTAGCAATGACGCACCGGCGGCGTTGAAGCAACGTCGCTCGGTATGAATCTACATTCAGATTGATGCGCGACAAATTGCAAAACATTCTCCCGGACCAGAGGGTCTATCAACCGATTTCAGATACACACGCCCTATCGGGGAGATATCGAACAAAAACGTCAAAGATCGTCACTCGTTAACAACTACGGCTCACTTTGACCAAACCGTGACGACCTCTGTTCTCTGGTGTTCTCAAAAACAACGACGGCTAAGTTAAGGTACGCCAAAAACATTGTCAATAATACGAACTTCTTAGAAAAAAACGGCTGAGGGAGATTTTGTTGACAAGCCGAGAGCTTTTCTGTCATTTTCGGCAGTTCGTCGCTTCTTTTGAGGAAACGGTCTTGAGGTCGAATATGGTCACCCTTTTTCGTCATCCATGGGTCACCCTTTAGCGCCAAAACTAGTTTCTACAGACGACAAAAAACCTCGCAAAATCAACATCCTGCGAGGTTCTATCAGCTGTATTGGTGGTGGAAGCTGAGAGTCTCGAACTCCCGACCTACGCCTTGTAAGGGCGCCGCTCTACCAACTGAGCTAAGCTTCCGACCTTTTTCAGCTCGTCATCAAACGAGTCAATTATTGTACAGCATCCTTAAGCTTTTTGCCAGCGCGGAACTTCGGCTGCTTGCAAGCGGCGATCTTGATGGTTTCGCCGGTCTGCGGGTTGCGACCCGTGCGTTCAGAGCGTTCGGAAACCGTGAAGGTGCCGAAGCCAACCAACGACACGTCCTCACCCTTCTGCAGGGAGGTCGTCACAGCTTCGATGAAAGCTTCGAGAGCGAGGCCGGCCTTGGCCTTGGTGATGTCGGCAGACACGGCGATCTGTTCGATCAGTTCGTTCTTGTTCATGGGTATCCCCTTAGTGTTGTTACGCCCTGAGGGCGGTCAAAGAAAAATCCTGAGCACTATAGCCTAAAAACTTCGCAAGACCAAGCAAAATCACACGAAAGCCCAGAAAAATAAGGCAATGTTGGTTTTTTTGCGTCACTTTTGTCCAACAAAGCTTCTCTCTCGAGCCTTTTGGGCCGCGTTTCGCCTCTCCGGGCAGGAAAACGCCCGCTCGAGACTTTCTCAAACGGGCGTCTTTACAGCGTCAGTCAGACGACTGCTGCATCAGCAATTGCAGTGACCACCGGCAGTCGTCGGTTCTCCGGAGTCGGAGTCCTGAGCCTGCGCGACGACGTCGGCGACAACCTCCTTATCCTTCTTGGGCTCAAGCGGAGTGGGTTTGCTCACAAGCGCCTCCTCAAGCACCTTATCGATCCAGCGAACCGGGACGATCTCCACAGCCTGCTTAACGTTGTCAGGCACTTCCTCGAGGTCCTTGACGTTTTCTTCCGGAATCAGAACCTTCTTGATCCCGGCTCGAACGGCCGCAAGAAGCTTTTCCTTCAGACCGCCGATTTCAAGCACTTCACCGCGCAGCGTAATTTCGCCGGTCATGGCGATGTCGCTGCGAACCGCAATGCCGGTCATCGCGGAAGCCAAAGCCGTCGTGATGGCGGCGCCGGCACTCGGACCGTCCTTCGGAACGGCGCCTTCGGGGAAGTGGATGTGCCAGTCGGTCTTGGCGAAGATTTCCGGATCAATGCCAAGCTTGGTGGCGCGGGCACGAACCACGCTCAAGGCAGCCTGCACGCTTTCCTTCATCACGTCGCCCAGCGACCCCGTACGAACCACGTTGCCGCGCCCGGGGAAGCACACGGCCTCCACCGCAAGCGTATCTCCGCCCATACTGGTCCAGGCAAGGCCGTTGACCTGACCGACGCGAGCTTCCGTAGGCGCCACGCCGTACGTGAACTTGCGAACGCCCAGATAGTCGTGCAGGTTTTTCGGAGTCACGCGAACCTTACGCACGCGCACCTTCGCGCTCTTGACTTCTTCGGTGCCGGCTTGGGCGGCCTTGGCAGCCATTTCATCCTCACGCTCGCACTGCTGACGGACAATCTTGCGAAGGATCTTGCTGATGGCGCGTTCCAGACCGCGCACGCCGGCTTCACGCGTGTAGAAGCGAATGATGTCGAGCACCGCTTCCTGGGTGATTTCGGCTTCGGTCTTCTTGAGTCCGTTCAAGCGCATCTGCTTCGGAAGGAGATGCTCCATCGCAATGTGCACCTTTTCGTCTTCGGTATAGCCCGCAAGATCGATGGTTTCCATACGATCGAGCAAAGGCGGATCGATGGCGTAGCTGTTGCTCGTTGCCACGAACATCACGTCGGAAAGGTCAAAACCCACATCCACATAGTGATCTTCGAACTCGCGATTCTGTTCGGGATCGAGTACTTCGAGCAAAGCGGCCGAAGGATCGCCCCGCACGCCGGAACCGATCTTGTCGATTTCGTCCAAAAGGAAGAGCGGATTTTTCACGCCCACCTTGGCCATGGCCTGAATGATCTTGCCCGGCATCGAACCGATGTAGGTGCGGCGGTGACCGCGGATGTCGCTCGAATCCTGCACGCCGCCCAAAGCCACGCGCACGTACTTGCGGCCCGTGGCGCGGGCGATCGATTCACCTAGACTGGTCTTGCCGACGCCGGGAGCGCCCACCAGACACAGAATCGGCGACTTGATCTTGTCGACTCGACGCTGCACGGCCAGGTATTCCAGGATGCGCTCCTTGACCTTTTCCAGACCCCAGTGATCGGCGTTGAGGATTTCCTCGGCCTTCTTGAGATCCTTGTTGACTTCGGTCTTTTCCTTCCAGGGCAGCGAAATCAGCGTCTC
>ENA-UEQH01000588-UEQH01000588.1-human-gut-metagenome-genome-assembly--contig:-NODE-588-length-19543-cov-6.186479_pt1 | contig 19543 bp, 20 predicted proteins | sample MGYA00242945_ERZ507943 | MGnify/ENA primary metagenome ERZ507943 (study PRJEB26167, sample SAMN06115418) | human gut metagenome | host: Homo sapiens | place: China:Hubei | collected 2015-03-06 | study... | reverse complement strand
CATTTTCGCAGCAACGCCGACAGAGCGTATAACACACTACACTTTGCAAGCAAAGTCGTGTGCCAAGGGGCAAGCCCCTTTGGAAACCCCGGACAACAAAACAGGCTGAATATCTCGCACTTTTTCGGTGCTTGATACTCAGCCTTTATTTGTTGTCAGCAGCCCCCGTTTCGTGGTCTGCGTGTAGTTCCTTGTAAACTGACCTAAGTGGAATTGCAAATACCACATCGTATTTGCGCCGAAGTATCGGCGCAAAGTGTTCTTCGGCGAAAAACGCAGGGAGATTGGGAAAATACTGCGGCAGTTATGCGAATGGAAAAAGGTGAATATCGTAGAGGCGGAAGTATGTCCGGATCATATTCACATGCTCCTTGAGATCCCGCCCAAAATTGCGGTTTCGAGCTTTGTGGGATACCTGAAAGGCAAAAGCTCGCTGATGATCTACGAACAGTTCCCAAATCTCAAGTACAAGTACAGAAACCGCGAATTTTGGTGTCGCGGATACTACGTGGACACCGTGGGGAAGAATGCGAAGAAAATAGAAGAGTACATCCGGAATCAATTAGAGGAAGATAGGATGGGCGAACAACTGACGATGGGCAACTTCTAAGCCCGTTTACGGGCTGCTGGTAACAAGCCTATGCAGATGTCAGATCGTACCAACGCCGCATGAGGCGTGGCTGGTAACATAGGGCTTCGCCCGTCTAAGAAATACCCCCGGCTAGGCCGGGGGATATTTATTGCTTACAGAAATCGGCACAATAAGATTGGCAGGAACACCGCAGGGACGTAGTTCATCACCTTGATCTTCGTCAGGCCCAGCATGTTGAGCGATAGGCCGAGGATGAGAATCGAGCCGACGCACTTCATCTCGAGGATGACCGCTTCTGTGAGATACGGCGCGAGGAACGACGCACCCAGCGCGATGGAACCCTGATAGAGGAAGATAGGGATAGCTGAAAGCGCGACACCGATGCCGAGGGTCGAGGCGTAGACGACAGAAATGATGCCGTCGAGCAGCGCCTTGGCGTAGAGCGTCGAATGGTCGCCGGTCAGGCCGGAGTCGAGTGCGCCCATGATGGCCATTGCGCCCACGCAGAAGAGGAGCGAGGCGGTGACAAATCCCTCGGAAAGCGAGGTTTTCGACCCTTTTCCGCCAAATTTTCGCTCGACCCAGTCGCCGAGCTGATGCATGTGTTCATCGAGCTGTAAAAGTTCGCCGAGGATCGCGCCGATCGCGATCGAAAGGATGGCGACGAGCGTGTTTTCGCCCGCGAGCATGCCGTCCACGCCGATGTAGAGCACGCAGAGCGCCGCGCCCTTTTCCATTGCGTCGCTGAAGCGCTCGGGGATAAACTTGCCGAGCAGAAGTCCGGCGATGCTGCCCGCGACGATCGCGGCGGAATTGACGATGGTACCGGTCAAAATCATTGGCTGCCGCCTTCTTTCTCTTTTTTGCATCCGGCGAGCGTCAGGATGACGTCGCCCGCCATCATCAGTCCCGCACAGCCGGGGACCCAGACGAGGCTTGCCGGTACGCTGCGGCGGCCCGGCGGGGGCGCTTCCAGCGCCTCGGGCTTGGCGGGAAGCTCGGGGGAGTAGATCACGCGCAGGTGCTTGACGCCGCGGTCGCGCAGTTCCTTGCGCATCACGCGCGCAAGCGAGCAGTTGCGCGTTTTGGAGATGTCCGTGATGCATAGCTGCGAAGCATCCAGCTTGTTCCCCGTGCCCATGGCGGAGAGGATGGGGATGCCTCGAGCCTGCGCCGTCTGGATGAGGTCGAGCTTGCTCGACACCGTGTCGATCGCGTCGAGGATGTAGTCATAGCGCGCGGTGAAGAAGTCCTCGCGGTGCGCGGCGTCGTAGCGCGCACAGATGAGGTGCAGTCTGACATCGGGGTTGATGTCGCGGCAGCGCACGGCGAGCGCGTCGGTTTTATTTTGGCCAACGGTGGAGTGCAGTGCCTCAAGCTGACGGTTCAAATTCGTGGGGCTGACAGTGTCATCGTCGATGAGTGTCAGCTCGCCGACGCCTGAGCGCACCAGCGCCTCGACCGCGTAGCTGCCCACGCCGCCAAGGCCGAACACGGCCACATGGCTGCGGTGTAGCTGATTCATCGCGTCGCCGCCGAGCAGCATCTGCGTGCGTAAAAACTGATTGTCCATAGTGTCGCCTCAAAAGTCAGAATCAAAAAGAAATAAGCTGCCGGTCAGAAACCGGCAGCTTATTTTGTCGTAAGTAGGGAGATTTACCCGACGTACTTCATGCCGCTGAGCTGCTCGGCCTCCACACCATCGGTGATGGCAGCGTACCACTCGTCGTAAGCGTCGTTCTTGAGATCAAGGTCAGCCTTGTAGTACCAGTAGGGCTGGGGATTGGTCTCGACGAAGTACATCACGTGATAGCCGTTGCTGGACTCGACGATGCCCGTGTCGCCGCTCTGGCGCGCGGGATCGAAGCACCAGTCCTCGAAAGAGGGGACCATCTCACCCTTGTAGATGTTGGAGTACAGGCCGCCGTTGCTGGCGCTGCCGGGGTCGGTGGAGTTGGCGACGGCCAGCGCGGCGAAGGCGTCCTCGGTCTTCTCGCCGTCGTTGTACTGCTGCAGGAGCTCGTTGGCCTTCTCCTCGCTGTCAACAAGGATATGACGCACGGAAACCGTGTGATAGTCGTTGCGGCTGCGGGAGTGGAAGAGCACAGCGTAATAACCCTTCTCGCCATAGGCGGCGACGGTGGTGTCGCCCTCCTGACGGGCATCGTCAAACGCCCAGGTCAGCATATCGGAGGTGCCGTTCGTCACGTTGGCAGCGTGGTCGTAAGTGCCCTCCATGTCCTCGCCGATAGCGTCGAACGCCTCGCCCTGCGCGTAGCGGGAGAGAGCGGTCTCGGCCTTCTGCTTGGCCTCATCAAGAAGCTCGGCCTTTTCTTCATCCGTCGCATCGCTGCCGGCGCCGGAGCTGAAGAGGATGTACTCGATGTCAACGCTCTGATAGCTCTTGGGGTCGGCGTCATAAGCGGCCTGCACCTCGTCGGAGGTGTAGGACAGGGAGTCAGAGTAGCTGTCGGAGTAAGCCTGCGCGAGCGCGATCATGCGGATGTTGCGCTCAAAGACCTTTTGGTTGACCAGCGGGCCGCACACGGCCTTGATGTACTGCGCGCGGGTGTAACCGGCGGAAGCTGCAGAAGCATCCAGATCGGAGAGCGTCGCCTGCACGGACTGCTCCACTTCCTCGCTGGCGTCAAAGCCCTCGGCCTCGGCCTTCTGCGCGAGCAGGGCGTAAGACTTGAGGCTCTCGAGTGCCTGATCGCGGAAATAATCGTACCAGGTGCCGCCATCGGTCACGGGGCAGTCCTGCTCCTTGAGCGATTTGCTGGTGTCCAAACCGTAAACGCTCAGGTAATAGGAGTTCTTGGAGACAAAGCTGTTGTAGATGGTATTGTAGAAGTAGCTCACATCAGCGGCCGTGTAGGTCTCGTTGCCGATGGTCACGGCGTCGGCGCTGCGTTCGATCACCTTGGAGTTGGCGACCGTGACGACGATACCGACGATCACGAAGATGACGGCGATGGAGATATACAGGGCATTGCTGCGGCGATCCTTCGCCTGCTCGTCCTTTTCGCGCTTTGTCCGGGGATCGACGTAACCGCCTGCCAGATTCTCCTGGCGGCTCTTCTTTTCTCTGGATGCACTCATTTGTTTGTTCAGTCCTCTCAATTATTGGGTTTTGCAGATTTGCAAAAGTGCTATTGAAAATGCCCAATCATTATAACGAATGGAACACAATAATGCAATGACAAAATTGTGAAGATTCTTCGTACCATTTTCCGCCCGCAGGCGGAAAACAATTAAAATCGCAATTCCTGACGACATGTGCGTCAGGAATTACTCTTTGCGCAAAGCGAGTGTCGAATTGTCTGCTTGTGCAGACAATGAGGCACAGAGCGGCGCGAATCTTTCTCAATGAAAGCGACGTAAGTCGGTTTCATTGAAGTTACTTCGTGCCGAAAATGCGGTCGCCCGCGTCGCCGAGGCCGGGGACGATGTAGCCGTGCTCGTTGAGATGATCATCGAGTGCGCCGGCGTAGATGTTGACGTCGGGGTACTTCTCCTGAACGGCCTTGATGCCTTCGGGAGCGGCGACGAGCACCATGAGCGTGATGTGCTTGCAGCCGCGCTTGACCATCTCGCCGATGGCTTCGCAGGCAGAGCCGCCGGTGGCGAGCATCGGGTCGACGATCATCACGTCGCGCTCGGCCACGTCCTTGGGCATCTTGCAGAAGTAGGGGTGGGGCTCGAGCGTCTCTTCATCGCGGTACATGCCGATGTGGCCCACACGGGCGGAGGGCACCATGCGCAGCACGCCGTCGACCAGGCCGAGACCGGCGCGCAGGATGGGGACGACAACGAACTTCTTGCCTGCGAGCGTGGGGGCGTCCATCTCGCAGATGGGGGTCTTGATGTGCTTGGTGGTCAGCGGGAGGTCGCGCGTGGCCTCGTAGGTGATGAGCATACCGATCTCGGACACGAGCTCGCGGAAATCCTTGACGCTGGTGTTTTCATCGCGCATGATGGTGAGCTTGTGGGCGACGAGGGGGTGGTTCATGATGTGTACTTTCTCGTTGAATTTGGCTTCCATTGCTTTGACCTCCGAAAAAATATATTTTAATGTGTTTTTGCTTACTGGTTCAATTTGGAGCTTCTCAGGCGCTCTGCCTGCGCGGGGCGCAGATAAACGGGGAGAAGCTCCTGCACACTCACGGCCTCGCCGCGCGCATAGGCGCGCTCGGCCGCAAGGCCGACGCCCACGGCGCTCTGATAAAGGAGCATACTGGGCGCGAGCGAGCACTTGACGCCGTGCTCTTCTAAATAACGATAGCACAGCACGCCGCCGTCGCCGAGGACGGTGATGGGCTGCTGCTTGCCTTGAAGCTGCGCGCAGAGCTCTTCGAGCGAGATCGCGCGGTCCGGCGTCAGGCGCGTGAGTTCGCCGCCCTTTGCCTCGAAAACGGCGTTATAGACCTGCGAGCGGCGCGCGTCCATCGCGCCGACGATAAGCCCGTCGATGTGCGCGGCATTCTGCGCCATGGCCTCGAGCGTCGAAACGCCGAGGCACGGCTTGTCTGCGGCCCAGGCAAGGCCCTTGACCGCCGCAATGCCGATGCGAAGGCCCGTGAACGAGCCCGGCCCCGCCGCGATGGCGATGGCATTGATATCATCGAGCGTCAGATCGGCGTTTTTGAGCATCGCATCCACCATCGGCAGAAGCGTCCGGCTGTGCGTCAGCCCCGTGCACTGATAGGCGGAGGCGAGCGGCGCGCCGTCTTCGACGACGGCGCAGGAAACGCTCTTCGCCGATGTTTCCAGAGCGAGAATTTTCATGCGAATCTGCCTCCTGTGACCGTGATGGTGCGCCAGTCCTCATGCTCGCCTGTGCGCGCGATGTCGACAAAGATCGTGTCCTCCGGCAGCGCGTCGGAGACGCGCTCGCTCCACTCGACGGCACAGATGCCGCCGCGGGCGAGATAATCGTCCCAGCCGATGTCGAACAGCTCGTCCGACGAGCCGAGGCGGTACATATCAAAATGGAAGAGCGGCGTTCTGCCCTCGTACTCGTTGACGATGGTGAACGTCGGGCTCGTGACGCGTCCGCGGCAGCCAAGGCCGCGCGCAAGACCGCGCGTGAAGGCGGTCTTTCCCATGCCGAGCGAGCCCGTGAAGGCGAGCACATCGCCCCCGCGGAGCTTTTGGGCAAGCTCTTCGCCGATCGCCTCGGTCTCCTGCGTGCTGTGCGACAGAAATTGCATGGTTTCGCCTCCCTGACCCCATTTTCACCCATATTACCAAATAGTATAGCACAGCGCGCCGGCCTTTACAATTCCTTTTCTGCGGAAAGAGGGAGAAATGTGCGTTTACAGACGGGTAAAATTGTGCTAAAATACATCGAAAACTTTGTGCGAAGGGAGCGTGAGGCTGTGAACAGATTCCGCGATTTTTTAAGTGACGTGGTGCGGCAGTCGGATATGGTGCTGCTGTCGCTGTGCACCGTTTCCACGCTTTACGGCATGGTGCTCATTGCGAGCGCCACGCATTTCCGCAATACCTTTAAATATGTTGCCATTCAGGGATTTGGCTTGCTGCTGGGCGTGCTGCTCTACTTCCTGCTCTCCAGCATCGACGTGTCGGAGGTCGGAAAAAAATGGAAGTGGCTGCTGGCGTTCAACTTCGGCTTCATTCTGCTGCTGCGCACGCCCTTTGGCCTGACGCGAAACGGCAACCGCGCCTGGCTCGGCGTGAACGACATCGGCAAAAGGCTCGGCGTCGGCTTTTTGGAGAATTTTCCCATCACCGTTCAGCCCGCCGAGATCGTGAAGATCACGTTCATTATCCTCTTGGCGCGCCAGCTTGCGCTGCTGCAGGAGAAAAAGGACCTCACGCGCTTTTCCAATGTCATCCAGCCCACGGCGCACGCGGGGATCATGTTCCTCTTTTATTATGTGATCTCCAAGGATGCGGGCAGCGGCCTTGTGTATCTGTTCGTCTTTGTGTGCATGGCGTTTGCGGGCGGCTTTGCGCTGCGTTGGATCTTCCTCGGCCTTGGCGGCGCGGTGGGCGGATTCCTTGCTGCGTGGAATTTCAATCTCCTGCGCGGCGACTGGTACGACCGCATCAAGGTCATTCTGGACCACAGCTACCAGCCCGAGGGCAAGGGCTGGCAGCAGACGCGCGGAATGCTCGCTCTCGGCTCGGGCAAGCTGACGGGGCAGGGCCTCTTCAACGGCACGCAGACGCAGTCGTTGTACCGGTCGAGTCTTCCCGAGCGGCAGACAGACTTCATCTTCTGCGTCTGCGGCGAGGAATTGGGTTTTATCGGCTGCCTTCTCGTCATCGTGCTGCTGCTGGCCATCATTGTCCGCTGCCTCATTGTCGCGCGCGAAGCGCCGACGCGCATGGAGAGCCTTGTGTGCGTCGGCATGGCGGGCATGCTCATTTTCCAGACGATCGCAAACCTCGGCATGTGCTTGTTCCTTATGCCGGTCATCGGACTGACGCTGCCGTTTTTCAGCTACGGCGGCTCGTCGATCGTGACGCTGTTCGCTGCGATGGGGGTCGTGTCGGGCATCAAGAAGCGGTCAAGGCCGGAGTGGCTCATCAACTGACGTTTCAAAAGCGGGGATTCTCTTTGAGAGAATCCCCGCTTTTGAGATTATCGGAGAGATGGCGAAGCGTCTCTCCGATAAAATTGCACTCCGCTTCGTGCCTTGCCGCCCGCAGGGCGGCTGCGACACGCGCGGAGTGAGAAGAGTAAATTCCGACGCACATGTCGTCGGAATTTACGATTAAGATCATTTCGCGCCTGCGGGCGCGAAAGCCTGCGGCGCATTTAATCCCGTTCGATTTTTTCGCCGCTGATGGTGTCTTCGGCGGTACCGTAGGAGATGACGCCGCGGCCGAATTTTTTGCGTAGGGCGTCCATTGCGGATTCGACGGCTTCCTGCTTTTCCTGCTGTGTGTCGTCCGTGCCGAGCAGGTCGAGCTGGCGGTAGGATTGCGCTTCTTCGGTCAGATGCAGTGCCGTGACGGAGAGGAGCCGGATAGGGTCGGGTGCTTTCCACAAGTCCTTTGCAAGGCGGAGCGCGGTATCGTTGATCTCGCGCATCAGGTGCGTGCTGTGGTCGAGCGTCGTCTGGCGCGAAAAGACCTGAAAGCGGCTGTTTTTGATGCCGACCTGTACGCCGCCGCAGTAGAGCCCGTAGCGCCGCAGGCGCATCGCCACACTGTCAGAAAGCAGCGAGATGCCGCTTTGCACCTCATCCCAGCGCGTCAGGTCGCGGCGGAACGTCGTCGAATTGCCAACAGATTTGATCGGCCCGCGGTCCGCCGCTCCGCGGACGGGGGAGTCGTCGAGGCCGTTGGCATAGCGGTAGAGCTGCGAGCCCATTTTGCCCATCAGGGTTTCGAGCATTTCCTCGCTGCATTTTGAGAGTTCGCCGATCGTGCGCACGCCGTAGCGGCCGAGCAGCTCCTGTGCGCTGCGGCCGACGAACAAAAGATCGCCGACGGGGAGGGGGAAGACGATGTCGCGCCAGTTGCCGCGTGCGATGACGGTCGTGGCGTCGGGCTTTTTATAGTCGCTGCCGAGCTTGGCGAACACCTTGTTGAATGACACGCCGACCGAGATCGTCAGTCCAAATTCGCGCTTGATGCGGCCTCGCAGCGTGTCGGCGAGCGCTCTGGCGTCCCCGCCGAAGAGGTGGAGGGAATTTGTCACATCCAGCCAGCTCTCGTCGATGCCGAACGGCTCGACTAAGTCAGTGTACTCGCCGTAGACGGCATTGATTTTTTTCGAGTATTCGGCGTAGAGGCGGTGGTGCGGTGGCAGCAGGATGAGGCCGGGACACTTCTGCTTGGCCTTCCAGATGGTCTCCGCCGTTTTGACGCCGCAGCGCTTCGCCGGTTCATTTTTTGCCAGGATGATGCCGTGGCGCTCCGTTGGATCGCCGCAGACCGCGACGGGAAGCTGGCGCAGGTCGGGATGGCTCAAAAGCTCGCAGGAGGCGTAAAAGCAGTTGCAGTCGCAGTGCAGAATGATGCGGTCCATCGCGTTCACCTCGTTTCATGAACAGTGTAGCATAAAATACGAAATGGAACAAGCGTTTGAAAATAAAAAGTGCCTGCCATTCGGCAGGCACTTTTTTAAATGCTTTGCGTCAATTTTCTCTCACGCTGTACAGCGCCGCGCCGATGGCGGTAGCAAACGTCGCGTTTTCGGGAATAATAAAATTGACATGGTAGAGCTGTTTGAACAGCTCGAACGTCTCCCTTGCCGGCGGCAGCATCGTCAGCGCGCCTGTGAGGACGACCGTGTCCGTGCCGCAGCACTTGCACGCGAGCACCGACATTGTGCCAATGGACTGGAGCACCAGGTTGACGATGCCAAGCATCTTGTCCGACGGCGTCGCGTCGTCGGCGACCTTGGCAAAGTTCGCCGCCGTGGCCTCGGGCGGCAGATCGCCCACCTGCTCGCGCGAGAGGTCGGCCATCGTCAGGTCGATGTGGCTGAGGTCGCCGTCCTGGCAGAGCTTGCGGATCAGCGCGTACTGGTGCACGCCTGTTGTGAGCGAGCTGAGGCCCGCGAGCGTGCCGCCGCCCACGCCGCTGCCGATGAGGTGACGGATATCTCCGCCCTTGTTGGCCCAGAGAAACGACGTGCCCGTGCCCATACTGACGACGACCGCGTGCTCCTTGCCCGAGAGGGCGAGGCCGCCCACGCCGACAGAGGGGAATTCTTCGACCTTGATGGTCTTCACGCCGTAGATATCGCCCTCGACATACGAAGAGCCTACGCCCGTGAGCGCGATGTGGCGGATGTCGGAGAGCTGGAGATGATGTGTGGAAAGGAAATTGCCCATCGCGCCGTAGAGCGAGGTGAGCGGATCGTCAGCCTTGACGCGCAGCATGTCGATGACGGAAAGATCGGGGGCAAGACCGACGATCTTCGTGCTCGAACCGCCGATGTCAATGCCTAAAATAACACCCATTGTGATGCTCCGTTTCTTTAGAAAGTCCCTTTATCATAGGGGACGCAATGGATAAAGTCAAGTAAAAAGCGGAAAAAGGGCGGAAAGCCTTGCTTTATTTTGGTATGCAAGATATAATGCACCTATTACAAGGCGCGGCACAGTCCGCGCCGTGACACTATGAGGTGACTATGAAAACCGATCAGAAGCTCAATATGACCATGCTCTGCGACTTCTACGAGTTGACTATGGGCAATGGTTACTTGAAAGCAGGGTTCCAGGATCGCATTACCTATTTCGACGTTTATTTCCGCTCGGTGCCGGACGGAGGCGGGTACGCCATTGCCGCCGGCCTCGACCAGCTGATCGACTATATCGAGGATCTGCACTTCGACCGGCAGGACATCGACTACCTGCGCGGGAGAGGTATCTTCTGCGAGGAATTCCTCGACTATCTTGCAAACTTCCACTTCAGCGGCGACATTTACGCCGTGCCCGAGGGCACGCCCGTCTTCCCGAAAGAGCCGATGGTCGTCGTGCGCGCGCCCGCGATCGAGGCGCAGCTGCTTGAAACGTTCGCGCTTTTGACCGTGAACCATCAGAGCTTGATCGCCACCAAGGCCAACCGCATCGTCCGCGCCGCCAAGGGCCACGCCGTGATGGAGTTCGGTTCCCGCCGCGCGCAGGGCTCCGCCGCCGCCATCGACGGCGCTCGTGCTGCCTATATTGCGGGCTGCTGCGGCACTGCCTGCACCATCTCCGACCAGCTCTACGGCACGCCCGCGCTCGGCACGATGGCCCATGCCTGGGTGCAGATGTTCGACACGGAGTATGACGCATTCGCGACCTACTGCAAATACTATCCGCAGAACGCCGTCCTGCTTGTCGACACCTATAATACCTTAAAGTCCGGCATTCCCAACGCCATCAAAGCGTTCAACGACATCTTGAAGCCGCTTGGCATCAAAAAGTGCGGCATCCGCCTGGACAGCGGCGACATCGCCTATCTTTCCCGCAAGGCGCGCAAGATGCTCGACGAGGCGGGCTGGACGGAATGCACCATCACCGTTTCGAACTCGCTCGACGAGTACCTCATCCAGGACCTCTGGATGCAGGATGCGAAGATCGACGCCTTCGGCGTCGGCGAGCGTCTCATTACCGCCAAGAGCGAGCCGGTCTTCGGCTGCGTCTATAAGCTCGTCGCAGTGGAGGACAAGGACGGCAATATCGTCCCCAAGATCAAGATCAGCGAGAACGTCGGCAAGATCACGACACCGCACTTCAAGAAGCTCTACCGCTTCTATGGCCGCGACACCGGCAAGGCCATCGCCGACTATCTGACGGTCTACGACGAGACCGTGGACGACAGCCAGAATCTTGAGATCTTCGACCCCGACGCCACGTGGAAGCGTAAGGAAGTCTATCACTTCGAAGCGCGCGAGCTGCTCGTGCCCATCTACCAGAAAGGCAAGCTCGTCTACAAGCGTCCCGGCATCGAGGAGATCAAAAAATACTGCGCCGAGCAGGTCGATACCCTCTGGGACGAGGTCAAGCGCTTCGATAACCCGCATAACTATTATGTGGACCTCTCGCAGAAGCTCTACGACATCAAGGCCGAGCTTCTGAACGAGAAGAACGAGCGCTACGAGAAGAACTGAGGAAAACAAAAAATCAAAAACAGGGAACAGCCAACAGGAGGGGACTGAGACTGCGATGAAGGGATTCCAGATTCAGCAAAAGGGCGAGCGGCGCATTTCTGCGGCGCTGCGGATCATGCTGGTCGTCGTCCTGCTTGCGGTGCAGATCGGCTTTGTTGTCGCCATCTCCTACTTTATGCAGGAGTATCTGGCGCTGGCCTACGGCGTCGTACAGGTCGGCGCGCTGTTCCTTGCGGTGCATATCTACAATGAACCAGGTGAGCTTTCTTATAAGCTCATCTGGTTCATCCTGCTTTTGCTGGCCCCGCCGGTGGGTATGATTCTCTGGTTCCTCTGGGGCGGCGCGGCGCAGAAGCGCCATCTGCCGCAGAACACCAAGCGCTTTCCTGACGAGCCGGAGAGCGTGCGCATGCGCAGTGAGATCGCCGTCGACAAGCTCACGCGCCAGCTGCCCGCTTGGTCGCGCACGGCAAACTACCTCTGCCGCCGCGACTTCCAGCTCTATCAGAATACCTCTGTCACGTACCTGCCCGAGGGCGCGATTTTGCTGCGTAATCTCATCGACCGCGCAGCCAAGGCTGAGCGCTTCATCTTCCTTGAATACTTCATTCTGGCTGAGGGAAAGCTCTGGGATGAGCTTGAAAAGATCCTCTGCGCCAAGGCGCGCGAGGGGGTTGAGGTCAAGATTATTTTCGACGACTTCGGCAACATCAAGCGCTTTTCCGGCGAGACGATCGACCGTCTGCGCGAGGTGGGCGTCGAGGTATTCATCTTCAACCCCGTGCACGAGTATGTGAACCGCCTGCACTTCAACTACCGCGACCACCGCAAGATCGCCTGCATCGACGGTGACGTCGCCTACACCGGCGGCGTGAACATCGCCGACGAGTACGCCAATCTCATCGAGCGCTTCGGCTACTGGAAGGACAGCGGCGTATGTCTTGAAGGCGAGGGCGCCTGGGGCCTGACGGCAAGCTTTATCCGCATGTGTGTGAACCTCGGCGGCGTGATGCACAACGAGCACGACTATTACCGCCCCCATACGCCGGTCAAAAGCGAGGGCTTCTGCCAGCCGTTTACCGACGGACCGCAGAACAACCCCGACAATCCGGCCGAGGATGTGTTCCTCCAGATGATCTCCGGCGCGCGGCGCTTCCTCTATATCACGACGCCGTACTTCATCCCCGATGAGAGCCTGATGCGTGCATTGTGCATCGCGGGCGACGGGGGCGTGGACGTGCGGCTGATGCTGCCGGGCAAGCCTGACCACTGGTACGCCGACTGCGTGGCGGAGTCGTACTTTGGCGGGCTCATCAAACACGGCGTAAAGGTATACCGCTATATCCCTGGCTTTCTGCACGGAAAAAGCATCATGGTCGACCGCGAAGCAGCCTTTGTTGGCTCGGCGAATATGGACTACCGCAGCTTTGAGCTCGACTATGAGTGCGGCGTGATGGTCTACAGCGCGCCGATGATCGAATCGCTGCTCGAGGACATGGATATGATTGTCGACCGCAGCCACCTCGTCACGGCGGAGGAGTGGGCCAAGCGCAGCGTCCTGCGCCGCGTGTTCGAGCCGCTGCTGCGTTTGTTCGCCATCTGGATGTGACGGGAAAGTGGGGAAGAGACAGAAATTTTCCAAATTTTGATTTTTTAGAAAATTACCTGTTGACAAATGCAAAGTTCCTGCTATAATAACATATGTTCGCTGAACGACACAGCGCGGCGAACAACGCAATATAGCGGGATTGTGTAATGGTAGCACAGCGGACTCTGACTCCGTATGTGAGGGTTCGAATCCTTCTCCCGCTGCCATCAAGAGTGACCAAAATAGATACACTCACCCGAAACCCCTGAGAAATCAGGGGTTTCGGCGTTTTTATACCCCGTTTTTTCAAAGCGTGTTTTATAGATACACAAGGGCATTTAAGAGTGTCAGGAAGGATTTGAACTCAATTCTTGGCTGATTTGGCCCGCTTTATAGTTGGCTTTCCACTCTCAAATATTTTTATCGCTCATCTTTCCTAAAAAATTTGAAACTTTTTATCGAAGAGGTTGGTATCATATTTTGATACCAACCTCTTTTTAGTTTACGGAAAAAAGGAGGTTCACCACATGAACAGCAGCAACACAGGACAGCAGCTCCGTTACCTCGAAGAAGTTTGCATTTCTCTCCATCGTGCGGGCTTTGAAACAAAGCCGCCGGAAGATTGCCACCTCCCCATCCTGTGGAACGATGTACCGCTGTGCCGCATCACCGGCAAGGGCAGCGTGTACTATCGCCGGGAGGATACGGACACGCCACAGGCAGAGGATGCCCTGTTTCGTATCGAGGACATCGCCGCGAAGACACTGGAGTATATGACCGCTATGGAAACTGCCCCACGGCTCAAGGCGACCGATCTCACTGGTGACTACCGCATCCTTGCTGACTTTGGTGACGCGGTGCTGGCGGGACACCCCACCGAGCGGAGTGTCCAATTCGTGACTTGGGAGTGGGACTTCGACCGCAAAGGCGTCCATCACGGACATTATTTTCAGGAGGACTACGATGCCGCCAAGCGGGACTTCACCGTGCGCGGCGGGCTTGTTCCAAAAGACGCCCTTTTTGAGCCGGAGCAGCTTGCGGAGATCTACCGCGCGCTGGCGTTCGTCCGCGAGCAGGATGAAAGCCTTTCCTTCGGACGGGATCAGGAACTGGCGGAGCTCATGGAACAGATTGGCGGACTGCTGCCCCCGAATGTGCCGCGGCAGCGGGATGCGCCGGAACAGAGCACCATGACAATGAAATAGGTATCCACGCGGGCCGAGCATTTCTGCTCGGCCTTTTTATTTTAACAGGAGGAAAAGATGATGGAAATTTACGGCACGATTCAATTCAGACTCATTCTCCCGCATATCCCCGGCTTCCAGCAGGAGCCGCTGCCGGAGCCTGTTTGCAGCCGCTCCCCGGAGTGCAAGGACTGCCCTTACCCCCGCCACGGTTTTCTTTGCTGGGGCGCGGACGGAACCTGCCTGCGGAGCCGAATGAACGAGATCAACGAGAAAAAGGAGGACAATGATCATGATGAGCGCAGTTTTGAGTAATCCCAACCACCCGGAATACGGTGTGGCGACCATCCCGTTCCCCATTCCGCATGACCAGTACACATACTGCATGGAGCTGCTGGAGGCGCTGGAGATCGGCGACGCGGTCAAGGCCGACTGCAAGGTGGTGGCGGTTGATAGTTTTTTCTCTGTGCTCAAGCGCACGGAAATGCTCACGGTCAATGTGGAGGAGCTGAACTATCTCGCCAAGCGGCTGGAAAGCTTCGACACCGGCGAGGCCGCGCAGTTTCAGGCGATGGCCCACAAGCTGGAGCTGTTCCAGCTGAAGGATCTCATCAACCTGACCCTCTGCTGCCAACAGGCCACGGTCATCACCGACTTTTCCAACCTCGCCGCCATCGGCCGCGACCACTACATGAACCTGCACGGCGGCAGCGCAAGTGTGGATGAACTGAACGCGCTGGACGACAAGGGAACCGCACGGCAGCTCATCGAAAGCGGCAGCGGCACGGTGACGCCCTATGGTGTGGTCTACGACAACGGTATGAAGCTGGAACAGGTCTACGATGGCCGGTTCTTTCCCTGTTACTACTATGAGCCGAACGCCATCACCATTGCGGTGACCTCCAAAGCCGAGCCGGAGGACACAGAACACATCACATGGCTGTTTCTCCCTATGGTGCAGGAGGAAATCGACCGCGCCCTCCTTCGTGGGGGCATCACAGATCCCGCCGATGTCCGCCTGCGGCTGGAGGACAGCCAACTCCCCAATGAGGTGGATGTTCTTCTGGATATGGAGTACGAAACTCTCTCCGACCTCAACGAACTGGCAGGGGCAACGGATGGGTTATCAAAAGCGGATATGGAAAAGCTGGGCGCCGTGGTCATGCTGGCAAAGCCAAAGTCCGCGGCGCAGATCAAAAACCTTGCGGAAAGCCTTGACCTCTTTGACTTCGCCCCCGGCGTGCATACGCCGCAGGACTACGGCAAGTACATGATCCAGCAGTCCGGTCACTTCGAGTATGACGAAAACCTCGACGCTTTTTACGACTATGAAAAGTATGGCACGGAGCGCATGAACGCGGAGGACGGGATGTTCACCGACCGGGGCTACATCGCCTATAAGGGATATATCAGCATGGAAGAAGTGATGAACGGTGGTCAGAGTAACCACATGGTGCTGGGAGGGCTTTCGCGATGATCATTCAGGCGGAACTGAAGTGTAAGCAGACCGGGTGTGAGGCAGACCCCTGTGCCGTGGATAAGGTCATCGAACTGCCAAGTCCGCGGTTCCGGCAGTTCAGCCGCGCACTGCTGGCTGATTACGATTTCATTGCAGAGAACAAAAATGCCATCCGGCATAACGGGGACGCCAGACACTGTCTGCTCATCCTCGACGCGGAGGGAATGGACGGTTTCCTTGTTGACCCACAGGGGTACAACTACGCCCGGTACAGCGCCTTTGTCCCCAACGCCCGCAGCTTGCTGACACCGGATATGGGGATCGACCGCGGCTATCTTTCGCCGGCAGATCCTTGGCGGGATGAGAGCAGGGATGAAATGCTCCGCATGACGCTGCGTGTCGATGGAAAGCCGGACTACACCCTCGTCCTCCCCGCTGATGAGGAATACCTCGACGCGGTGAAGGCTTGCCTCGATATTGATGTTTTCGCGGTTGCCATGCTCTGTGATATTCACTTCAAGGTACCTTACATCGGCGAGCTGATCCGTGATACGGATTGCCCCGCCGTGGAGGATTACAACGATTTTGCCGAAGCCTTGGAGGACATCTGGCAGAAGGACGGGATGCTTCTGACCTATGCCGCCGTGCTGGAGGCAGAGCGGCCGGATACGCTGCGCGGAGCCTGTGAGCTGCTGCGAAATCTGGACAACTACCGGCGCATCACGGAGGGCGCCTACGGTTACGGTCAGCAGCGATTGCAGGAAACGCTGGGGCTGGATGATGAAGCCATCTATGAGCTGGACGGCTACATGGATTTTGAGCAATACGGTCAGGATTGCATGGAAAACGACTGTGTGACAAAAACAGAGTTTGGCCTGCTGCACCGCTTGGACCCGCCCTTTCCGGAGCCGCGGCAGGGGCAGAGGATGATGTAAGCAAAAGCGGCTCGATCCAAATGGAACGAGCCGCTTGATAGGTAGACTAATTGGAATTGTCTTTTCTGTAGCCTAATTGAAAACATGGTATGTCTGCAATGTAAGCATTTTCCCAGATTCTGTGGTAATCTCCTCGCATCCGCCCTTTTCAAAATGAAATTTCTCAACCAAGCGAATGCTTGCCACATTTCTCACATCCACTTCATAAATGTAGTACTGATACTTACCTGTTGCATTTAAATGGTCCAGCAGTCCCTTCAACGCTTCATAGCCGTATCCCTTCCCATGTGCAGAACGCTTCAGCCACAGTCCGATTTCAGGCGTTTTCTCTTTAATTCCAAATGCTTCCATGCTTCCGATAAACTCACCCTCTTGTGTGAGAATAACCAGTTCAAGCATGTTTCCCTGTTCCATATCTTTTACAAATCCTGATACGATTTCATTGGCTGTGTTTATATTGGAAAAGCTGTCGGGATACTGATACTTTGTAATCTCGTCCGTAAACTCTTTATAGTATTCCTCCAAAAAAGAATTGCTGTAAGGCTGTATGATAAGCCTTTCTGTTTCTAACATAAACCACATAATTATGTTCTTCTTTCTTGCAAATTCCGATTTGTTTACCACATCATAGCACACCCCCAAAAATGTGTAAAGCCAAATTCTACACCGAAAGGAGATCTTAACCTTGAAAGATGCAACGCAATTTCATATCCGACCAGCCCGCCCGGAGGAGGCGGGCTTATTTTATACCCCGCACCCTGAAGAAGATAAGCGGCTGGGTACCGTTGGCCATGTCCGGATGGATTTCGGGCGCAGCGGCAACGAGTTCTGGCATACATGGTGGCCCCGCGGCCCGGAGGAGCTGAACAGCCCCACGTTCAAGCTGGAGCTGCAGGAGGTCGTGGACGCGCTGCGGGAGAGTGTGCTGAAAAACCGCTTCGCTATGGAGCGTTTTTGCTATGAACACGGCGGGAAAATCAGCGACGGATGGACACAAAACTACGGCTACATCGTGGAAACGGAGCATTACCGCTACTGCCTGCGCTGTAATCCGTCCCCTGGTGACTATAACGGGTATCTGACGGCCTATGATCTGGATGTCCAGCGGCAGAACATGGCGCGGGACAAGCCGCTGGCGGGCCGTGTCACCTATGCCAACGGCGATACACAGGAGTTTACCGATGCTGAAGCCTTTCTCAAATGCATCCGTGATGAACTTCCGTATCGCCCCACCACAGGCTTCCGTTACGAGGTGCTGGCCGACGATCCCACCGTCCGCAAGCAGGCGGATGACATGATCTTCGACTTCTATGGCGAGGAAAATCCCCGTCAGTTGGAGGAATACCAAAAAACGCCCAAACAGGGCATGACAATGGGAGGAATAAGATGATGGACAGAAAAATGGTGAATTTTATCAAGGAACAGTATCCCCCCGGCACCCGCATCCGGCTCAATTCGATGGACGATCCCTATCATCCCATTCTTCCCGGCACCGAGGGCGAAGTAGACTTCGTAGACGATGCGGGGCAGCTCCACATGAAATGGGATAACGGCAGGTCGCTGGCACTTATTCCCGGCGAGGACAGCTTCACCGTGCTGCCGCCCAAGCTGACCACGCTCAAGCTCTACATGCCCTTGACCGCCGATCTCTACGAGCGAAACGAGTACGGCGAATTTGACGATAGCAGCACACTTCTGGAGGGTCGTGAGCTGCGCGGCTATCAGCCTATGCTGACGCCGGTACAGGAAAAGATGGAGATGACAATGTGATGAATAAAGAACAGTTTTGGAATATTGTGGACGAAGTCCACTCGTCGACTGAACCGAGAAATCAGAAAGAAGTGCTCGCGGCACTTCGGAACCGGCTCAGAAATCTGCCGTCAGAGGAGATTTTGGAATGGAAGCAGATTTTCAGCTTCTACCAGGACGCCGCAAGGAGAAACGACTTGTGGGCGGCGAGCGCTGCCATGGGGGCACATAGCTCCGATGACGGTTTTATGGACTTCCGCTCCTGGCTGATCTCGCAGGGGCGCGATGTATACATGTCCGCGCTTAAAGATCCCGAGTCGCTGGTATCGGTCAACACGGACGGACAGGAACTCAATTTTGAGGACTATGCCTACGTTCCATGCAAAGCCTATGCCGAGCGGCGCGCTTACGAAGAGATGTCCGTGGGAGATATCCTTGCAAGCTATATCAAGTGGGCGGCGACCAATGAGCAGCAGAAGCAGAACGATCCTGCCGCAGGAGAGAAAGTCATGCCTCAAAAGTCAACGGACTTTTTTGTGCAGTCGGCGATGCTGGGGAAATACGATCTGTATGACGAAATGGAGCGGCGGGAGCTGCCGGACGACGTTCTGCGCAGCTTGAAAGAGGATATCCCACAGCGCGGTGATATCGCAGACGGCTGGCAATATGAGGACCTGCCGCGGATCATGCCGAAGCTCTCGCAAAAGTTTCAGGAGAAGTTGGAGCGTATCGAGCAGCGGGCAAAGGAGACGCCGGTACCGGTGCAGCGCAGAGAGCTAAAAGGCAAAGCGCTCCGACGCTTCCTCGGGACGCTTCCGTGTACATCACAGGCAGAAGTAAATCTCCTGAGCGACCGCATGTCCGAGATGACGGAGCAGGATGAGACGATCCTGTCGGCCATGATCGAGCGGCACGATCCCCGCACGGCGGAGCGAGTGCTGGAGCTTATGGACGATATGAAAAACTGCGAGGTGCTGGCAGGTATCGGCAGCTATAAAGCCTTGGGAGAGTATTGCCTTACACAGGAAACCAACGTACCGCGGGAGCTTCATGAATACCTTGATCTGGATGCGCTGGGGAAGCATTATCAGGAGGAATACCCCGGCACTTTCATCGGGAACGACTATGTGCAGTTCCCGCAGCCGTCACAGGGTATGAGGATGAAGATGAAGATGTGATGGGGAAACGTGTACTTCCATTTATGGTAGCACATCCTGTAGGAGCTGTAGAAGACTATATCATTACTTGAGTAGTATTCAAAAATGTTTTGCCTTATCCCGCCTATCCGGCGGATGAGAAATAATCAACTTAGAGGCCGATTTTCCGAAAGGGGATCGGCCCCTTCTTTTTTATCTTCTTTTCGGGAAATGCAGGCCCCGGAAAGGAGAAAACATGCGCGATGAACAACTGCTGGCATACCTCAAAGGCTCCTGCTCTGGCAGGAAAAACCG
>ENA-UEQH01000587-UEQH01000587.1-human-gut-metagenome-genome-assembly--contig:-NODE-587-length-19547-cov-29.699589_pt1 | contig 19547 bp, 16 predicted proteins | sample MGYA00242945_ERZ507943 | MGnify/ENA primary metagenome ERZ507943 (study PRJEB26167, sample SAMN06115418) | human gut metagenome | host: Homo sapiens | place: China:Hubei | collected 2015-03-06... | reverse complement strand
GAGTAATAATCCAAGAGGTACATTTTTTTGACTTGATAATGTATTGAGGGAGATTTTAATCATAATTTTAATATTTTATAGAGATGTTTTAAACACTCTTTTTTTTCAATAAAATTATATCTTGGATGTAAAATGGAAAAGGAAAAGAATACAGAGCTTAAAGCTATTTTATAAAAGAATTTATATAATATGGATTTTGATGTTTTTTTAACATATAATAGCTGTGACTTCGTCATTTGTTGAATCATCCAAAGGGATTTTTTTGCAGACTCTTTATTTGCACTTTGACCTTCTAGATGTATTATTTGCGGGAGCGTATAAATATAAATAAAGTATCCTTTTTTTGTGTAACGAAACTGCATTTCTGTTTCTTCGTAATACATAAAGAAATCCGGGTCAAAAAGTCCACATTCTTTTATTACATCTCTACGGATAAACATATCAGCTCCTATTAGTCGTGGTACTTGAAAAAACGTATGGTAAGTTGTTATGTAATCGAAATCTCTCTTTTTGAGTTTGATCCCTAACTTACTGAAGGTCCTATCAAAAAATAAATAATAAAGTGATTGAAAGCCAGAAAGGAATTTAGCATATGAATGCCCATGTATTGTACACGATTGATCTGTGAATAGTAAAGTTCCCATGCAAGCAATTTGATTGGAAGATTGTTCCATTTTATCATAAAATAGTTTGATTGCATTGTTTACTATAATCGTATCTGAATTGAGTAAAAAAACATATTTTCCAGAGGAATGTGTATATCCAATATTGTTAGCACGACCGAAGCCTACATTTTTGTCTAATGCAATAAATTTAATTCGTTTGTCTTTTGATAATACATTGGGAGAATTATCTACGGAAGCATTATCTACTACTATAATTTCATATTTAACGTCTTGAGTCTTTTCGCATATCGAGTCAATGCAATTTTTTGTTAATTCCAATGTGTTGAAATTAACGATGATAATAGAAACATCAGTTTGAGAGGTCTTAAGGTTATTCATTAAATACTGTAATCTTTTTGTTTATTATTTTGACAATACGGAATGATAATATCAATGCAGTGAAAAGTGTAAGCCAACAAAGACATTTTATACTAAAATATATGATATTATCTAATCTTTCAGTGTATAGTCTTATGTGGGTTATGTGTGAAAAAATAAAGTGGCTAACTATTAGGGCTATACAACCGCATAGGGTTGGCAGTGAGAAAGATAGTAACACCTTATATAGGCTTAGTTTCATAATCTTTCTGTAATAAATTAGATAGTTTACGCATAACACAATAAGTGTATAACATGCATAGCCTATAATTGCAGAACCAACTCCGTATTTAGGCGCTAGCAGTGCATTGATTATCATTGATATGATACATGATATGGCTGAAGTAAGTACTAAAATTTTTACTTTTCCATACGCTAGAATAAGGGCATTGATGGGTGAACTATGAATTTGCAATAAAGTACATATAACCCATATGATAAGCCAAACAGATAGATTTTGGAAGTCATTTCCAACAAAAGCCGTTAGAATTTCTGTTGCGCCTAACATAAATGGGAAACATAAAATACTAGCAATAATAGTTGTGATGGTAGTCCATCTATATGCAAACTTTTTTATTTCTGTATCATTTTGTTTTGCTATTATCTCTGCTGTTTTAGGTAGGAATATACTAGAGAATGTCCCACCAATCACAATAATTAGTTGAGGGATAACTTCGATGATTCGGAATTCGGAAACAGTTTCAGCACCATTAGTTGCAAATATTCCTAAAAGGATGGGGCGTGATTGAGTGGCTGTCATTTGGAATAGAGACAAGGTAAAAATGGAAAGACTAAATATTGCTACTACTTTAAAATCTTTCCAATAAAAAGCAGGCTTAAAACTATTTATTAGGGATTGCTTTTTACATTTAATTGCGTATGGAAACAATAGGAATGAAGTTATAGCTGTTAATCCTAAAAAATATACGGTAAGCGGTATGTGTTTCCATAATACAATACATATAAGAAGAGCTTTTAGTAAAATTTGTATGCATTGTATTTGCATTGTGTATGCTATCTGTTTGTTGGATATGAGCAATTGATTGAAAGTTGTAGTTTCCCAACTGAAAACAGAGAAAATGGCGATTATGAATAGGCAGGTTTTTAATTGTAAGAATTGCTCATGTGTGATAGCAAATAAGTGTTCTCCAAATAATCCTAAGCAAATGAGAGTTACGGAGTTGATACATGCAATAAGAAAATAGAATGAAATATTTGTTTGTGCAACTCTGTCTATGAGTTTTGTTTTTCCTTCTGTTCTCCATTGTGAGAAGTATTTTACAGTTCCGATGTTCATTCCCAAATCTAACAAATTCATGTAGCCATTGCAAGCAGTTGCAATGGCTAATATACCGTATTCTGCTTTGCCATAATACCCAAGGAGTAATGGTATAGAAATAAATCCAAGAATGGCATTTAGTATCTTTTGGGTTGTACTCCAAAAGAAAGATGAAGCATAGTAGTTACTTTTTATCATTATGTTTTGATAAAAATTTGATGCTATTATACAATAATATCGTTATTTAATTGAATTCTTAATCAGTTCGATAGCCTTATCCCCCAAAATATTTTTTATATTTTGTTTTATGGTTGTCTTTATATTTTCTTTTTTTGTTTCTATGATATTACGTTGGTTTATTATTTGGTTAGCTTTACGTTCATTTTCAGGTGTTGTGAATATTTCAAAAATAATCGGTTGCTGTGATTCAGTTACAAATTGGTATGATGATTGAGAAAACTCTTCTTTATTTTTGGCTGATAAATAAATAAATCCGTTTGTTTCTGCCCATCCTTTGGCATCTTTAAAATGATTAGCTGCTGATATAAAGTTACTAACCTCTGTACGTTCTTCGAGATTACCTAGTTTGAATTCTGCTCCTCCATTGTTATTCACTAATAGAATGCGTACATTTTCTTTTATGTGGCGGATACCTAACGCGTTCATATCATAAAAAAAGGCTAGGTCACCTGTGATAAGGAAAGTCAGATTTTCTGTAGCAACACTTTGCCCTATCATGGTTGATAAACAGCCGTCAATGCCAAATGCTGCAACATTCGAAAAACAGGATATGGTGGGATCTAAATCAAAATAGCTCCATGTACGAAGACTGTTCAAAATTGCAAAATTTAGGGTACTGTTTTTGGGGATGAGTTTATACAATTGTTGGGCCGCATACATATTCGAATATGGAATATCAAATGTCAAATCAGTTTGAGATAATACAGATTTCCAAGTTTGAAAGTAAGTGTGCTCTTCTTCTTGGGAATTTTGGGTAGTGACAAATCTTTGGAAAAATATTTCCTCAGGTACTTCGAAAATTTTTGTTAATTTATTGTATGTATCTACAACATTACCATCTGGACTGATTCGCCAATGCTCAAAGGATCCATCAGGGGAGTTGGTAAGTTTAAAATAAATTCCATAGTCTCCTGTTAGTCCTCCTATAGTTAGTAGTATATCGGGTTTAAGTTCTTGCTCAAAAAATGATTGTGTAGAGTTCGCGGCTACGATATTCGCATTCAGTGCAAATTCTCCATGATAATTTGCAATATTATTTGAATATACAAAGACATTGTAGGCTTTGCAGAAGTCTTCAATAGCCTTTTTTTCATTCTTACTAAAAGGTCTGTGTTCACCAATTAAAAGTAATATCTTCCTATTATCTAGTGAAATGTTCCATGTCTCATTAAATGTAAAACGTTTGATAGTTCTTATGGAAGGTAAATTTGTTATGTTTTTATCCAATACCCATGTTTCACTATCTAATTCTTCTATGTTGAGTTGAACAGGGCCTAAAGAATGATGAGTCAGTTCCAATATCGCTTCATTCGCTATCCGTATACATTGTATACGGTCGTGATTATTTGCAATATAAGGCAGTGAATAACTTTGTTTTATTGCATCTTTGGGAAGTGAAGTTTGAATAGGACATTGCATATATTCTTGTCCTAAGTATCGTGGATGTTTAGACATTGTTATAGCTAAAATAGGGACATGCTTGTAGAATGCCTCAGTCAGACCAGGAATATAATTTCGGGTGGCTTGAGCACTTGTACAAGTGGTTGCAATAGGAACCCCTAATTTTAGATAAAGTCCAATGGCGAAATACATAGCGCTTCTTTCATCAACTACAGAATAACAAGTGAAAAAAGGATCTTGTTGTATGCCTTGTACTATAGGAATATTTGATCCTCCAGGACTTGTTACAATATGTCTAATATTATGTTCTTTTAGTAGAGCTAATACGATTCTAGCATTTTCTAATATTGTGTACATATATTTTTATTTTGAGGTGTATTTTATTATGACTATTACTTATCTCAATCATGAGATTAGAAATTTTTGCGTTAAAAATGTAATTATTGCTCTATGGCTTTAATTAAGTATTTCATAGACTCCTTCCTGTCTTGGTTTAGAACAATTTGTACTCTGTCATAATCTATGTCTTTTAACCATTCTTCATTTCTTTGGCTATAAATTCTGCTTGTTAGAGCATAATGCTCTAATAGGTCGTGAATTCTTGAATTTTGTGAGACTTTGTCAGTTTCACTGAATCTCATAAACTCAATGAAATTTTTTGATAAATTTATAGAGATTGCAGTTGCATGGAAAGAATCAGTACATACAATCGATGACTTTTCGATTAGCTTAACAAATTCTTCTGGCCCAGCTTGTGAATAAACAAAACTATCTTCCAAATTAAAATTAGGATTTTCGCATGCAGGTATAATAATAATATTATATATACCGGTTTTATTCCTGATGTCTGTTAATTGTTGTTTATATGTTGTGTTATTACCTATCAAATAGCATAATATATATTTCTCAGGCAATTTAAATTCGATAGTAGCATGATTGCTTATTTCAATCCATTCGTTTGAGGATAAAAGAAATGTTGGATCTACCACTTGTACAATATCTTGTCTTTGCAATAGTTTGGATAATACATTTACCGCTGATTTTTCTCGTACTCCGATATGTTTAAATTTTGATAGATGATCTTTAATGATGTTTCGATATTGTTCAGGTATATCTGAAGTACCTATACTTGAAGCATAAGCAGCTCGTTTTACTTTACGGGCAAAGTCCAAAAATAAAAAAGGGGAGTAATTATGGTATGTATTCCATATTTGATCACTTCCTGTAAGAAATACATCTGTACTCTTCAATAATCTTTGATATTGTTTTGGTGTATATACTTTTTTTATTTTATAATTTTTTTTGTTGAAAATATATAATTTTCTTTGCTTTGTTGATTTTAAGGCATCATACCACTGACGTAATTTGAGATGGCCGTTTAAAGTTAATATATACTTTATATATGATTTCCAGGAAAATGAGACGTCAAAATTCATCAGGTGATATACATCGTACCCGCAATCAGATAGTTTCTTGTATAGTGCAAAAGCTTGTAAGCTTGTTCCAAAATTACCGTTCCCTAGCCATGTTATAATATAAACTCGTTTCATTTATTCTGCAATTAATTTATGGTCATTAGGTTTAATGTATTATGTTCATTCTCGCTCTATATTAGCTGCTTTTGTAAAAGAACAATTAACTATGCTAATATGATTTTGGAAAGTTTCTATATATAAATGCTTTGAAAAGTAATTATTTTTTATCCTTGAATTTTTATACACCAAAAATGATATCTCAATTCTTATTGTTTAAGCTATATTAGAGTAACTTATGGAAATTAATTGAATAAAAGTGATAGATAAAAATGCATTTAAAGTCTTTTTATCGTAGAAATAAGTTTAAATTGAGTTCAATAGAAGTGTGGTAATAAGGATATTTGATAGAATTAATTATGGGGTAATTATTTTATGAATTATTCTTGTTTATTAATTTTAGGCATGCTTCGCCGTTACCACTCCCAGACCTTTTAGTCAGAAATGATAAACGAAACGTATCAGCATACAACTGCCGATTACGCAAAATTAGCGTTTATTTGATAGCTATGCAACCTTTTGGAGGCTTTTGTGGCGTCTCACAGTGTGCTTTTTGATATTTTTACAAGGATTCAAGGCATTTGTCGGAAAACGTAAAGGAATTTGGATGAAAACGCAAGGACGATTCCTTCTAAACGCAAAGGTGTTTGACTGGAAACACAAGTGCGGTTAGCTGAAAATGTAAAGGTGCTTCTTAGAAGACTATAAAGTGGGAAAACTGGAAGAAAACTTGACGGGTTGTCGGGGTTGGCAGGCATTTTTATAAAGTATATATACGCGGGGTGTGGAATAACTCTTAAGAGTTGTTCCACACCTGTATATAGAAAGTTTGAAAAACCGGTGACAACCCGTCAACCCGTCAAGCGGCGGCCGGGAAAGGCGCAGTTTTTACTCCCGATTTGCGCCCTTCGTGCGAGGGTTTTGGGTGCGTCGGGTTGATTCAATTCGCTCTAAATCAGTGGTAAGTGAACGGTAGAAGTCGCGGAGTAGCTCGTCCTGCTTTTGCGGGTCAGCGGCAAGCAGTCGGTGGTACACGGAAAGGATGCGACCGAGGAATGTCAGATCCGTCAGGAGCCCTTTTTAACTTTTTGAAACGTATGTGCGCTCATCGGCGCCAGGCGGCACAGTTCCTGCGTAGTGAGGGTACGGCCATGAGGTAATACCTGGTGACGCCACGCTTCCAACATCTGTCCTAATTCAATTAATTTCGCTTGTTTCATAAGCTTTTTGTTTTAAAAAATAAAATTATAGTAAATTATTAGTTAAAATATTGCACACATGCGTGCAATGTAAATTTGTCGATTTAACAAACTTCTGTTACATTCGTCTTGTCGTTCCAAAGAAGAGAATGCGCAAATTAAAACTAAAAGGATTGCAAATTTAATAAATCATAAAATAAAACACGAGAAAATGAATAAAATGATGCTAAGCATTTTTAAAGGTTATGCCGACACGGTGCCCGTGTCGGTGACGCTTGATGAAGTAGTTCGCCTGATCAGGGAGGACAAGGTGTTGGCCGACCACACCGAGAAATACCGCTACTACCGCTCGCAGGGACAGAAGGCGGCTGCCGACCGGGAAAAGGCGGCCTGCCCCTGCTTTGCCGTAGCGGTACATTTTGAGAACGGGAAACGGAAGGCCGACATCAGTGGCTGGACGGGTCTCTCGATGGTGGACTTTGACCACTTGCCAGAAGGGCAGGCGGGAGAGGTATTCGAAAAAGTGTGTGCCGATCCGCATACCGTGCTGGCTTATACCACCATCAGCGGGCAGGGGGTGAGGGTGGTGTGCCGCTACTGTCTGGATGGGGAAGCGGCAGACAAGGACCGTCTGACGCTGTACGCCCAGGTGTTCAACAGGGTAAACGAGTATTACCAGAAGCTGACAAAGTGTACTTTCGACCCTGCCTGCAAGAATGCCACGCGACTGAGCGGACTGGCGCATGACGCGCAGGTGCATTACCACGACAGGGCAGAACCTTTCCGTTTCGACCTTTCACGGATGAAGAAGGCGGATGAGCCGCGTAGGGGGCGGGTGGAGCGTGTGGTGGCCCGTATCCGCAGGGAGCTGGACGATCAGGGCGTGGTGTATGCCCCGCATCACCACAACGAGTACATCATGCGCATGGGGTATCTGATGAATGAGTTCGGACTGCCGTTGGAGCAGGCCATCGGCTGGGCGGACGGACGCTTTCCGGAATATGACGGTGACGTGGCCGCCATTTCCCGCTCCTGCTATGCTGATACGGAGGCGCACGGGCGGCGGGAGGCGGAGCTGTATCGTGCCAGGAAGGAGAAGAAGGGGGAGGGGCGTACGCAGCTTGCCACGCCCGAGGAGATTGAGCAGTTTCTCACCACGCAGGCGGAGTTCCGGAAGAACGTAATTACCGGGAAGGAGGAGATGCGGCATCCTGAGGCCGAGGAGTTTGTGGAACTGACCGATCGCCTGGTGAACTCGCTGTGGAGCCGCATGACCAAGGAGGGGCACACGGTACGCCTGTGCGATGTACGCTCGGTGTTGGAATCGGAGTTCGTGCCGGAATTCAACCCTTTTACGGAGTATTTCCGCTCGCTGCCCCCGTGGGACGGGGTGACCGACCACATCGGACGATTAGCGGCCACGGTGCACGTGGAGGGCGACGCGAAACTGTTTGATGATTGTTTCCGCAAGTGGCTGGTGGCTACGGTGGCCTCGCTGATGGTGAAGGAGGTGACGAACCACCAGATTCTGGTGTTCGTGGGACGGCAGGGCTGCTACAAAACGACCTGGCTGGCACGGCTGCTGCCGCCTGAACTGCGGCGGTATTTCTGCGTGCGCTCCAACAGCGGACGGCTGACGAAGGACGATAACTTGGCCTTGTCGGAATTTGCACTGATTTGCTTAGAGGAGATTGACGAGCTGCGCCTGGGCGACATCAACCAGCTCAAGGCGATGGTCACCCTGCCGGCGGTGAACGAGCGAAGGGCGTACGGGCACTACAAGGAGAACCGCCCGCACATCGCGAGCTTCTGCGGCACGACCAACCAGCCGGAGTTTCTGAACGACCCTACGGGAAGCCGGCGCTGGCTGCCCTTCATGGTGGAGCACATAGATGACCCCTACACGCATCCCGTGGACTATGCGGGGGTGTACGGGCAGGCCTTGAAGCTGTGGCAGGAGGGGTTCCGCTACTGGTTCGACGAGGAGGAAATCGCGCAGGTGAACGCGCGTAACGAGCGGTTTGAAACGGCCAGCCTGGAAACGGACTTGGTGTTGGCCTCTTTTCGCGTGCCTATGCCTGGCGAGGAATGTATGTTCCTGACGGTGGGCGAGATTCTGCAGCACATCAGCGGGGGCATGAAAAATCCCCTTAGCGCCGTCAAGGTAGGGCTCGCCCTGCGGAAGGCAGGATTTGAGCAGCTACGCGTGGCGGGGAAAAGGGGATATCGGGTAGTAATGTATTCATGCGAGGAAGTAAACCGCAACCGTCATGCCATGGGGCGGTTTACCGAGGCTGCCGGCTGACCGGTCAGCCTCACGGGTTATTTCTGTCCGTATACCTTGGGAGTGCCGTAGGTTTCTACATCGTTCAGCAATACAGCCAGTTTGGGGAACTTCTGTTCACGACTCAGCGTGTTCAGGTAGTCGAATGCAGATTTTGGGGTAACGCCTGCACGGCATACAAACACGCAAATATCTGCGGTACGGCCGATAAGAACGGTATCCGTTACCAAGGGGAGAGGAGCTGTATCTAAGATGACGTAGTCATATTTCTCCTTTAACTGGCTAATGGCGTCCGCAAATGCTTCCTGACCAACCAATTCGGTAGAGTTGGTGGCCAACGCACCTCCCGGCAGAACGTCCAGGTTGGCATGCACGGCAGAGGGCTGTACCAAATCAAGCAGACGGACTTGCTTGGGAGCATTCAGGTAGTCGGTCATTCCCTTGGCGTCAGTTGACAAAGAGAAATATTGAGGCAAGCCTGGACGGCGCAGGTTCATATCGACCACCACTACTTTTTTCCCTAAGAAGGCCAGACTGGCAGCCGTATGGCTGGCTACAAAAGTGGTACCTTCCTCGCCTTGTGTAGAGGTGAAAAGGATAACCTTATCTGTGGTGTCCAACTGGTAGAGCAATTGGGTGCGCAGGGCACGGAAAGCGTCTTCCATGGGGCCGTTCTGGTTTTCACGCACTACAAGGTGATTGGTTGGTGCCTGTTGGTCATGAGGAAGCTCGGCTAAGAACGGTATATTTGTTTGCTTCTCTATATCGGAGCGGCTTTCCATTTTAGTGCCAAACTGGTCAAGTAGGAAGATTACGCCCGCGGGGATGCACAAGCCCAAGAAAAGGGCGGCTAAAGCTACTATTTTTTTCTTCGGGGCTACAGGCTTTTTATCTGCAAGGGTTTCTTCTACGATGCGTCCGGTATCGGTGGTAAGTCCCAACGAAAGGATGTTTTCTTCACGTTGCTGTAAGAGTACCAAATAGAGTCGGCTTTTGATTTCCTGCTGGCGGGCCAGGTTGATGTATTCTTTTTCCTGCTGAGGGGCACTGTTGATGCGGTCGGTAAACTGGCGCATCTGGCGCTTCAAGTCATTTTGGGTGATTTGTAAGCCTTTCAGGGTACTGGCTACCGTGGTCTGGATGCTTTTCTGCATGGTCTGGATACCATCGTTCAGGCTGATTACAGCGGGGTTACTTTCGGAAGAGGTACGCAACAAGCGGCGCCGTTCTGCCAACAAACTGTTGTACTGGTCAATCGCCGCAGTCAGTTTTCCTTCCTGCAAACCTACATTGGCAGGAATAACCTCATTGGTATTGGCTGGATTCTGAATGTAGTCGCGCAAGAATTCTACCAAACGAATTTGGGTCTCATTTTCTACGCGGAGCTGTTCGTACTTGGCACTTTCTTGCAACAGTAGTTCTGCATCGGCACTGATATTGGTGAGACCCGCTTTTTGTTTGAAATCAGCAATTTCCGATTCTGTAGTACTCAATTCCTGATTGACTACTTCCATGCGTTCGCGAATAAAATCGCTTGTTTTCAGTACGACTTTGCTCTTTTCATCTAAAATATCCTGATTGTAGCAAGCGACTAAGTAATTGACGAAATCTATGGCGCGTTGTTTGTCGTTATTTTGCAGGCTGACCTGGGCGATGGTCGTCTTTTTTCCGCCTTCTATAACTAAGTTTTCTTTATAGGCTTTGGCGGCTGCTATAGGAGAATTGATATAGGTTATTAGCTGGATGTTTCCGTTTTCTTTCTTTCGTATTTCAGTGAGCAGAGAATCATTTTTGGTAAAACTCAATACACCTATAGGGGTAGGAAATACGGCAGGAAGTTTGTCAAATGTCTTTTCAATTTCTAATTCTTCTTTCTCTTGTACATATTCAATTTGTGCGGTTAGTTTCCCTTCTGGCGTATAAGTGGTTTTCACTCTAACCTCACTCTCTAATTCAGTAGCTTCTTCCGGTGACAAATATACTTGTATAGGGGAGGTTTTGTAAAGCGGCACGTTATACCCCGTGATTCTTCGCTGGGCTGTAGAGATATATAGTTCTAAGTCCGTCACCACTTTTTTGAGCAGGGTGCGTGACTGCATGATTTCCACTTCATTGTCAAAACTGGAAGAAAGAGAAATACCTCCTAATCCAGATAGCATGCCCAAAGCTCCTCCAGAAAGTCCTCCCAAAGAACCCTTTTGGTCTTTTTGTTGAATGAGTACGCTGGCTGAAATATTATACACGGGGGCAGTATAGCGAATGTATACAAATGCGATAATCAGGCAGACAAGTACGCTCACGACAAACCAGCGCCAGTGCTTCACACATTTTCGTAGAAGAGTTTGGTAGTCGATAGCTAATTCGTTCTGCTCATTACTCACAGGAATATTTTGTTCTTCTTTCATGGAAGTATGTTTTTTAGTAGGTTATATATGGATTAAACGGTTATCGGAGAATGTTCACCAACAAGCTGGCAATGGATACTAAAATGGAAGTGGCACTGAACCATAAGGAGGTGGTGCTGCCGATGTCAGAACTCTTGGCTTTTGCCTTGTTCGGGGTGACATACAAGATATCGTTCTGACGCAGGTAAAAATAGGGCGACAGAATCAAATCGCTCTGGGTTAAATCCAATTCCTTGATTTCACGCTTGCCATCGGCATCTTCCCGAATCAGTTTTACATTGGTACGCATGCCGTACACGGTCATATCGCCTGCCATGGCCAAGGCTTCGAGTACATTTACTTTCTCGTTGCTTACGGTAAAAGTACCGGGACGGGCTACTTCTCCCAATACGGAAATCTTATAGTTGGCCATACGCACGGTTACGATAGGAGTTTCTTTCAGATAAGGAGTGAGCTTTTCGCGAATCATATTTTCGGCTTCAGTCTTGGTCAGTCCTTCTATCTTGAGACGGCCCAATACCGGGAAGTCAATTTCTCCTTCGTTGTTCACTAAATATTGTTGCAATGAAGGGGCAGAAGTAGAACTGATATTTGTCTGTGCCGCATTCAGCGGGGTTTGCACGGTAAGGTTAAAGGGGGCAGAGGCCAGTGCATCGGTGGTATTTACCGTGATGCTTAGCAAATCCTTGGGCATGATTTTGGCATCGTAGAGTGGAATCTCTTTTCCATAGTTGTTCACCACTTCAGGATCTTGTAAATAGGGCACTTGCTTGTAAGAGGTGCATCCGGCTGTCAATGTCAGTGCGACTGCCAGAAAGGCGATTTTAGCGAATCTCATATCTTCTTAATCTAACAGTTAGTTTTTCTGTAATAATTTACAAAAGTACGATTTGTTTGGCGATTATGCAACGTTTCGGGGGTGGTTTTCCCTTTTTTTCGGTGTTTTATGTATGTTTTTACAAGAAAATAGGCGGAAGCTCTGGATTTTCGGCATGGGAGTACAGAAGGAAAATATCGGCGGAACCGGGTGGAAAAACGGAGGGGATTGTTTGCGTATTCCGCTAAAAATGAGTAAATTTATATCAAATTTTAATGATGGTGCAATATGGATTACACGCAACTGAAAACGGGACCGGGTGCTGCCTCCGGAGAGGAAAAGGAGGGGTTCAGCCTGAGAGCTTATCGTAAATGTGAACTGGCAAGCCTGTATTTTCCGCAGGCGGGAAAGAAGGGTGCCCTGCAGGGGTTGGGGCGATGGATCAAGCAGTGTGCGGAATTAGCACAGGCGCTCGAGCGGTCGGGCTACCAGAAAAACCGAAAGTTTTTCCTGAAATCGGAAGTGGAGCTTATCGTGAGATTCTTAGGGGAGCCGTGAGCGACGGCGTTTTCTCTTTCTGATTTCCTCAAATGTCTTCAAATTTCTTCGTAAGTCTTCGTATGTCCTCAAATGTCTACATGGCCGGGAACGGGGGATGTAACTTTGCCTTTGTAAATGAAGAGTGAATAATGAAGAATGAAGAACAATGGATAATGAAGAATGAAGAGTGAATAATGAAGAATGAATAACGAGGAATGGGCGCGCGTTTCCTGGATTCTTAATTCATCATTCTTAATTTTTAATTCATGATTCAAGATTCATCATTCTTAATTCTTAATTCTTCATTTAATTAGTTTTTAATTATTAATTTTTAATTGATTGACTTATGAAGAAAACAGTGACTTATTCGGTAGTAGGACGTGTGAACCCGGCAGATCGTGAAAGTGGTGAAATGAAGTATTATGCGCAGTCGCAGGCTCGCGGCGAAATGGGTATCCGTGAGATTGCGGAACGTATTCACCAGATGTGTACCGTGACCCGTGCCGACGTGATGGCGGTGCTGACGGCACTGGAGGACATCGTGGCGGAAGGCTTGCAGGGTGGCGAAATCGTGCGCCTGGGCGAACTGGGCTCGCTGCAGCTGAGCTTGAGCGGGGAAGGTGCCGCCACGGAGGATACGTACAGTGATGCGCTGATTGACAAGGTGCGCGTGTTGTTCCGTCCGGGTACGGTGATGCAGGAGGCTATCAACAACTTAGCTTTCGAAAGAGTGCCGGTGAAGTACAAGAAGGAGGACGCGACTGATGAAGGAGTAGGTGCTTAACGGGAAAAGGTGTAGTGAGAGATGACAAAGGTGAAATGGATTGTGGTCAGGGTGCTGAAGTGTATTCTCTGTCTCCTGACCGGAAGAAAACCGGATTGCGATGAGAAAAATTGACATGATTGTGGTTCATTGCACAGCAACGAGGGCGGACAGTCCGCTCTCGCCTGCTGAGCTGACGAAGATGCACCGGAAACGGGGTTTCAAGTGCTGCGGGTATCATTATTATGTACGCACGGACGGGGAGATCTGTACCATGCGTCCGGTGGAACGGGTAGGAGCTCATGCCAAGGGCTACAATGAGCATAGCATCGGCATTGCCTACGAAGGGGGACTGGATGCGCAGGGCCGGCCGGCGGACACACGCACGGAGCTGCAGAAGCGTTCGCTGCGGATTTTAGTGAGGGTGCTGAAGGCGGATTTCCCGGACATCACGCAAGTGGTGGGGCATCGCGACCTGAGTCCGGATCTGGATGGCGACGGGGTAGTGGAACCGGAAGAGTGGTGCAAGGCGTGTCCTTGCTTTGAGGTGAAACGGGAGCTTTGACTCCCGTTTTTTTATTTTCTGAAAAGTTCCGAATGACTACCTAACCGGACAAGTCATAAAGACTTGACATAATCTTTGAAATTGTCCAGATCAAGTGTTTCAAGCTCTTCACCGGATTCTGCTTCTTTCATAGCATTCAGTGTCTCTTCATTGGGTTGTGAATACATGGCATCCATTAAGGTGCTTTCTACAAAATTGTTAAGACTTCTGTTTGCTTTTTTAGCTTCCCGTTGTAAAACTTCTAACAGGTCTTCACGTAAACGGAAAGAAGTTTGTTTTCTTATGATTGCTTCCATGATGATTTGTATTATATTGTAGTGCAAATGTAGTTAATAATGCGATGATGAGCAAATTTTATAAGGTTATTTAGTTGATTATCTGTAGAAATATACTTGGATAAGAAAAGGAACAAGGACGAAGAAGAAACGCCATCAATCTGTGAGCCTGTTGCGGATTTGAAATAAAGATGTAACTTTGCAATGATATTCACGTTTCATTAAATGGTGCGATTGAGCATGGAGAACTTATACATCCTTATTGCTGCATTCGTTACGGCAGTGACGCTGGGACGAATGATTATTCCGAACATTCTGATTATTTCATTACGTAAACGCCTGTTTGACGTGCCCGACGAACGGAAGGTGCACAAACGGCCGGTACCCCGCCTGGGGGGAGTGACTTTTTTCCCGGTTATCTTGTTTTCTTTGTGCGTGTTCACGGCGCTGCGTCTGCTGATGGGGCACGGACCGGACGAATCGAAGGCGGAGCAGTTGGTGTGTGAGTTTCTCTTTCTGATGGGTGGACTGACGCTGCTGTACATCATCGGTATAGCCGACGACCTGGTGGGGGTGCGCTATCGCCGTAAATTCCTGGTGCAGATTGTTTCGGCGGCCATGTTTCCGCTTTCGGGTATCTATATCAATAATTTCTACGGGCTTTTCGGCGTGTTCATGGTGCCTGCCGCGGTTGGTATCCCGCTTACGATGCTGTTGGTGGTGTTCATTACCAATGCCATCAACCTGATTGACGGGATTGACGGGCTGGCTTCGGGGTTGAGCATGGTGGCGCTGTTAGTGTTCGGGGTGATGTTCGTGCACTACCAGATGTGGAGCTACGGCATGCTGGCTTTCGTGACGGTGGGAGTGATTATCCCGTTCTTCTCGTACAACGTGTTTGGCAGTGCCTCGATGGGGCGGAAGGTGTTCATGGGGGATACGGGCCGTCTGACGCTGGGCTTTATCCTGAGTTTCTGTGTGATAAGATATTGTATGTATGAGCCGGGGATGCTGCTCACGGTGAAGAGCAGTCCGGTGCTTGTGGCTTTCAGTGTGCTGATGGTGCCGTGTCTGGATGTGGTGCGTGTGGTGCTGCGTCGTGCCCGTCATAAGAAGCCGCTGTTCATGCCCGACCGCTCGCACATTCATCATAAGTTTCTGGCCATGGGTTTTTCGCCGCGCAAGGCACTGGTGACGATTCAGCTGATGTCTGCCTGCTTCGGGGTGTTTACGCTTGTGGGAATCCGTTACCTGAACAATACGTTCGTCTTTGTGATGGATGTGGTGATATGGACGCTGCTGAATATCTGGTTTAACTGGGTAATCAGAATGAAGAATGAAAAATGAAGAATGAAGAATGAAAAATGAAGAATGAAAAGCGAAGACGGGATGCTTTTTCCGCTTTTACTTTTTAACTATTAACTTTTAACTCAATATGTTCTTCTGTCTGAATCGTTTGAAAAACATACATGATTAAGTTGGAAAGATAAAAGTTTTTATGTTTCTTTGTATGGATTTCATCGTTGCAAGCTATGATTAGTACAACAGACATTATCAACAGACTGAAAATATTTAAGGCCCAATCGGCTGCGAAATATCAAATTAAGTTCATGGGACTGTTTGGCTCCTATGCACGTCAGCAGCAAGATGAAAAAAGTGATGTGGATGTTTTTATCTGTCTGCAGGAACCTGATTTCTTTGTGATGGAGCAGATTAAAGAGGAACTTGAGGGTTTGCTTCATTCTTCGATTGATTTAGTGAACTTTAGGGAGTCGCTTCGTCCGACGTTAAAAAAGAATATTCTTAAAGATGCGATCTATATCTAAAGAAATATTGATTGATTTGTTGGAGCTGATTCTGGAAAAAGCAACTCTTGTGATAAACAGAAATCAGTCAATCACGTGTGCGCAGGATTTTCTTACATCTCCAGACCGAATGGAGAAATTCGATGCGGCGTGTATGCTGATACAAGTAGTAGGTGAAACAGCCAAGAAGATAGATGACCGTACTTCATCTCTTCTGTTTGCGCATTATCCGCAAGTCTACTGGCGAGGGGTTTTCGGATGTCGAAATATTATTTCGCATGAATATGGGAATGTAGATCCTGTCCAGATATTCGGTATAATCAAAAAGTATCTTCCGGAACTGGTGAATTGTGTAAAACAAATTCTATCAGATGTGGAAGCCGGTAAGCATGACAGCTTATTCTTGTCATAGAATGAAAAATGAAGAATGAATAATTAAGAATGAATAATGAAGAACGGGAGGGGTGACTCTTCCGTTTTTTTTATTGCTTTCCGCTTTTACTTTTTAACTATTACTTTTTAACTCAATATGTTCTTCTGTTCTTTTGTCTAAAAAAAGACATAAAAAATAGACATAAAAAAAGGGAATCTTCCCAGACTCCCAATCTTCATTAACCTTAAATCTAATACCATGAAAAACACAGTGCAAAGGTAAGGGTTTTATGTTATGAAACATATAAAATCAGCAGAAATGTGCTTTATATTAACACTATTTATATTTTAACGGCGTAAATCGGGCGGTTTATGCCGTAATTTTTTCTGTGAGGTGTGGAATTTCAGGTGCCTGGGGACTTGGTGATTCGCCCGAAAGATGTATCTTTGTCCTTAAAACTAAAATGACAGACAGAATGAGAAGACAGTTTGTGAGGTGGGTGTTGTGCCTGTTTCTGTTAGGAAGCGCCGTTGCGTATGCCCAAAGCGGAATGACCGACAGCCAAGTAATAGAATATGTGCAGCAGGCACTTCAGCAGGGCAAGGACCAGCAAACCATTGCGATGGAGCTGCTGGCCAAAGGTGCCACTCAGGAGCAGTTGCTGCGATTGAAATCTCAGTACTCGGGTGCGTCGGCATCGGGTAGTGCGACCCCGGCGGGGGAGAGCGGTGCGCAACTGGACTCCAGCACGCGGACACGGAAAACGGCGGCGACGGGCCGCGAGGAAGAGGCGAAGGGCACGGCGGACGAGGATAAGGGTATCTGGACGGACGACATGCAGCAGAGCATGAAGCAGCGCCACAACCTGACGACGGCACCTGCCGACGAGAACGACGTGTTCGGACGAAATATTTTCAACATTGAACGACTGACATTCCAGCCGAACCAGAATATGGCTACGCCGGAAAACTACCGCTTAGGTCCGGGCGACGAGGTGATTATCGACGTGTGGGGGGCAAGCCAGAATACCCTGCGCCTGGGTATCTCGCCCGACGGCTATGTGAACATTGATAATGTGGGGCCGGTGTTTCTGAGCAACATGACCATCAAGGAGGCGCGCCAGCTGCTGAAGCAGGAATTGGGAAAGATTTATGCGGATTCGGGCAATCACATCCAGGTGACACTGGGGAATATACGTACCATCCAGGTGAACGTGATGGGCGAGGTGATGGCACCGGGTACGTATGCGCTGTCGTCGCTCTCGTCGGTGTTTCATGCGCTGTACGTGGCAGGCGGGGTGAGCGACATCGGTAGCTTGCGTAACGTGCAGGTGGCCCGCGGTGGAAAGACGTTTGCCCGTCTTGACGTGTACGAGTATATCATGAAGGGGCAGATTCAGGACGACATCCGCCTGCAGGACGGCGACGTGGTGATTGTGCCTCCCTACGATGAGCTGGTGAAGATTGCGGGCAAGGTGAAGCGCCCGATGTTCTACGAAATGAAGAACGGAGAGTCGGCGGCTACTTTATTGAAGTATGCGGGCGGATTTTCTTCGGACGCGTATAAGAAGAGTATCAGGGTGTTACGGAAAAACGGGAAAGAATTTTCCGTAAAAACGGTGAACGATACCGACTACTCTGCGTTTATATTAACAGACGGTGACGTGATTACGGTGGATTCGATTCTGAACCGCTTCAACAACCGTCTGGAAGTGAAGGGGGCTGTGTATCACCCGGGAGTATTTGAGTTGAGTGGTTCGCTGAACACGGTACGCCAGTTGGTGGAGAAGGCCGACGGACTGTTGGGCGATGCCTTTACGGGACGTGCGGTGCTGTATCGCGAACGGGAAAACCTGACCAAGGAGGTGCTGCCGGTTGACATTCAGGGGATTCTGAACGGAACGTCGCCCGACGTGGCCCTGCAGAAGAATGACATTTTGTATATCCCGAGCATCCACGACTTGCAGGACATGGGGAAAGTGACCATCAGCGGCGAGGTGAACAAGCCGGGCAGCTATACGTATGCCGACCACATGAGTCTGGAGGACCTGGTGATTACGGCGGGCGGACTGAAGGAGTCGGCTTCGCTGGTGCGCGTGGACGTGGCGCGACGTATCCGCGACCCGAAAGGTACGACGGAACCGGACATGATAGGACAGAATTTTTCGTTCGGATTGAAGGACGGTTTCGTGGTGGACGGAGAGGCGGGCTTTGAACTGCAGCCGTACGACCAGGTGTTTGTGCGCCGCAGTCCGAGCTACAACGAGCAGGTGAACGTGAAGGTGGAAGGCGAGGTGCTGTATGGCGGCGACTATACGCTGAACACGAAGAGCGAGCGCCTGAGCAGCCTGATTCAGCGGGCCGGAGGTGTGAGCCGCTATGCGTATGTGCGGGGAGCCAAGTTGCGCCGCGTGGCCAACGAGGAGGAGCTGCGCCGCATGGAGGATGTGGTGAAGATGGTGCGCCGGGAAATCGGTGAGGCCATGGCCAACGCACTGGGACTGAAGGTGGACAGTACGTTCACGGTGGGCATTGACCTGGAGGCGGCACTGGCCAATCCGGGCGGAGATGCGGACCTGGTGCTGCGCGAGGGCGATGTGCTGACGGTGCCGGAATATAACAATACGGTGAAGGTGAACGGAGCGGTGATGATGCCGAACACGGTGTCGTTTGCCTCGGGCAAGAGTGTGAAGTATTACCTGAGTCAGGCGGGAGGTTACTCTGCCAACGCCAAGAAGAGCCAGAAGTTCATTATTTATATGAACGGACAGGTGGCCAAGGTGAAGGGCAGCGGTAAGAAACAGATTGAGCCGGGCTGCGAAATCGTGGTGCCGAACAAGACGAAGAAGTTTAACTTTGCGACGGTGATGTCGAATGCCACTTCGTTTGCGTCACTGGCTACGATGCTGGCTTCGCTGGCTACGATGATGAAATAACCTTTAAATCTATAAGTATATGAACATGAAAATGAGACTGATTGTCATGAACTTCCTGCAGTTTGCCGTGTGGGGAGCGTATCTCACCTCA
>ENA-UEQH01000580-UEQH01000580.1-human-gut-metagenome-genome-assembly--contig:-NODE-580-length-19678-cov-44.869496_pt1 | contig 19678 bp, 17 predicted proteins | sample MGYA00242945_ERZ507943 | MGnify/ENA primary metagenome ERZ507943 (study PRJEB26167, sample SAMN06115418) | human gut metagenome | host: Homo sapiens | place: China:Hubei | collected 2015-03-06... | reverse complement strand
CGTTCTATACCTACGCCGGACAGGCGGCCTTCGACAGCGGCGATTTGGCCGCGGCGGAGGAGTATTTGTCCCTGGGTATTCGCCAGTTTAACGCGGTGGAGCTGATGTGGGGACGGGGCGCGGCCTTTGGTTATTACGGGATGCTGTGTGTGCAGCTGGGCCGCTACCAGGAGGCCTTTGACTATCTGACAAAGGCGGAGTGCTTTGCCCAGCGGCTGGAGAGCTGCTATGAGCAGGGTATGCTCAACCGTATGTACGGACAGATTGCCCTGCGGATGGAAGAGAATTCCAAGCTGCGCTCGGTATTTGGCCGGTATCTGGACCAGGATGCGGCATTTTATGCCGCCCGGACCAGAAAACTGTTGGAACATGTGTATTCCCCGGTGGATCTGCTCTATCTGGAACAGGTGGAACAGCGGATACGGCGGAAGGAAGAATAAAACCAGGCGGTACGCTGAATCTGGAATGGAAAAACGAAAGGACCCAAGGGAGGAAAAAGACATATGGCGGAAAAGCAATATCACATTACGATAAACTTAAACGGGACAGACCGGGAGTTTACCGTAGAAGAGCAGGAGACACTCCTGCATGTACTGCGGGAGCGGGCGGGCCTGACTGGAGCCAAGAAGGGCTGTGACCTGGGAGAGTGCGGTGCGTGTACCGTAATCATGGACGGCCGGGCCGTCAATTCCTGCTGTGTGTTCGCGGTGAGTGCGGATGGCAAGCGGGTGGAGACCATTGAGGGTATCGGCACGGAAGAGCACCCCCACCCGCTGCAGCAGGCCTTCATTGATGCGGGCGCCATTCAGTGCGGTTTCTGCACCCCCGGCATGATCATGGCGGCCAAGGCGCTGCTGGACCGCAATCCCCATCCCACCCAGGAGGAGGTCCGGCAGGCCATGTCGGGCAACCTGTGCCGGTGCACAGGCTATGAAAAGATTGAAAAGGCGATTGCGATGGCTGCGGAAGTAGTGGCCCGCTATGCCCAGGGAGAGGAGGAGCCGGCGTGAGCGAAGCGAGACAGTTTGACAGTGTCAATAAAGAGGTGCCCCGCCTGGAATCCTGGAAGAAGGCGTCGGGGCAGGCCGTCTATACCGATGATATCCGGCTGCCCAACATGGCTTATGCGGCGCTGGTGCGCAGCCCCTATTCCCGGGCCACTTTGCAAGCCTTTTTTGCAAGTTTTTTGCTCTTTTTTCGCTTTTGGACTTTTTCTCCAGTTTTTCTCCCCGTTTTATCCTGTTTTTTGCTCTCTATCCTTTCTTATTATAATATAGAAGCAGAGCGGGTGCTTCTAAGGCATTTCTACCCCAAAAGCACCCGCTCTTATTCTTATCTTATCATCTCATCAGAAGTAGCACTTGATCTGGAACCGATCGGCACTGTCCTGCTTTTTCTCCACCACGATATGCTCATGGTTGAAGTCGAAGTGCACCGGCGTACACAGATCGTTGTTACGGGTCAGGCGCAGCAGCTCCTGCACCCGCTTCTTCTCCTCCGGCACATAGAATAGATAGCTCACGCCCTCCTTCTTTGCGCGGCCTGTGCGGCCGATGCGGTGGGTGTAATGCTCATTGTCGCCAGGGACATCGTAATTGATGACAGCATCCACATCTGAGACGTCGATGCCGCGGGCCGCCACATCGGTGGCTACCAGCACATTCAGCTTTCCGTCACGGAAGTTCTGCATGATGCGGTTGCGCTCGTTCTGGGAGAGGTCGCCGTGGAGGCAGTCCACAGAGAAGCCCAGACGGGCCAGCTGGTTCGCCAGAGCCGCCGTATTGAATTTGGTATCGCAGAAGACCATGACCCGCTTGTAGCCCTCCCCAATGATGATCTGGGCCAAATCGGACAGTTTGTTGCGTCCGGAGGTCTCCAGCATATACTGGGTGATCTTGGGCTGGCTCTCTTCCTTGGGCTGGACAGTGATCTCCTCGGCGTCCTTCTGATACATCCAGCCGATGTCCATCACCTCGCGGCTGATGGTGGCCGAGAACATCGAGAGGGACTTGCGGGCCTTCATCAGGCCGATGATATGTTTCACGTCCTTATAGAAGCCCATATTCAGCATCTCGTCAGCCTCGTCGAGGACCACCTGTGTCACATGGTCGAGGTCGATATTGTGGTGCTTGTAGTGGTCCATGAGGCGGCCCGGGGTCGCCACCACGATCTGACAGCCCTCGGCGAGGCGCTTGGCCTGCTTTTCCATATTCGCACCGCCGTAAACGCAGACTACCTGCACTTCCGGCATAAAATAGGTCAGCCCGGTGAGTTCTTCAGCGATCTGCTGGGCCAGCTCACGGGTGGGGGCCAGAATGACGGCCTGCGGTGCCTTGAGGGCCGGGTCGATGTGCTCGGCCACCGGGATGCCGAAAGCGCAGGTCTTGCCAGTGCCGGTAGGGGCCTTGGCGATAACGTCACGCCCGGCCAGCATGACGGGGATGGTCTTTTCCTGCACCTCGGTCATTTCCGCAAAGCCCATCCGCTCTACGGCCTTATGGATGGCCTCGCTGCACTGTAATTCGCTGTAAAGCATGGATTCCTCTACTCCGTTCTTTTTCTTTTCTCTTCCGCGCAATGCCCTCTGAGGGCCGCTTTTCGTTATGATATGCCCAGTATACCATGAAAATCGCATTCTGTCAGCAAAAAAGCGCCGCATCCCGGGTCAAGGATGCGGCGCTTTTGGTTCAGGTCCTATCAGGCAGTCTCTTCGACGCTCTTGGCAGCACGGCCAGACTCAAGCTTCTGCTTGAAGCGACCACTGGCCTTGAAGCCGGGGATAGAGGTAGACTCCAGACGGCTGGAGACCTTGGTCTTGGGATTGGTGTAAGCCTTCGGCTTGCGGGGACGCATCTCAAAGCGGCCAAAGCCAGCGATGGTGACCTTTTCGTCAGCACGCAGGCAATCGGCGATCTGGTCAAACAGTGCATCCATCGTGGTCTCGACCTGAGCTTCGGTAAAGCCGGTCTTGCGTGCCACGGTTTCGATCATCTGGGAACGAGTCATGTATCTATATCCTCCTGGAACGTCCAAAAGTAACGTCTTTTGGCAAATTTTGCGTTGTTGAGTATAACAAATGCAGCCCCTCATTACGAGGGGCTGCGCACAAACGGTATATTTTTGCGCACGAAGTAATAGAGTGGGATTATTTTTTATGATACAGCGTTGCAATATCCACCAGCGGGATGTCCTTCATGCTGTGGTCGCTGCGCAGACAGTCGACCAGCGCATTGGCGGTATCCACGGCGGTGATGCAGGGGATGCTGAGCTCCACGGCCTTGCGGCGCAGGCGGACGGAATCGCGTTTGGGGTCGCGGCCCTTGGCGCTGGTGGAGAAGACATAGTCCACCAGACCGCTCTGCAGCAGGTCCACGATATTCGGCGCTTCACCGGACATATTCCGCACCTCGTTGCAGGGGACCATGTGCTTGTTGAGCCATGCACAGGTGCCAGAGGTGCCGTAGAGCTTATAGCCCATGCTCTTGAGCTTCCAGGCGATGTCCACGAACTCAGGCTTGTCGCTGTCCTTCACGGTGAAGATGCAGCAGGAAGCCGGGCCGGGGGTCTTGAAGGTGTAGCCCGCGCCGATAAGACCCTTGAGCAGGGCGTCATGGAAGTTGGGAGCAATGCCCAGCACCTCGCCGGTAGACTTCATCTCAGGGCCGAACTGGGTATCGACGCCGTGGAGCTTCTCGAAGCTGAAGACAGGCACTTTGACGGCCACATAGGGGGCGTTGGGGTGCAGACCGGTGCCGTAGCCCATATCGGTGAGCTTCTCGCCGAGGCAGCAGCGGACGGCCAGATCGACCATCGGGACGCCGGTGACCTTGGAGATATACGGCACGGTACGGGAGGAACGGGGGTTGACCTCGATGACGTACACCTTGCCGTTGGAGACCGCATACTGGACGTTGACCAGACCGGTGACGTGGAGCTCACGGGCAAAGCGGCCAGTGTAGTCCACCATGGTGTCGATCTCGGCCTGGGTCAGGTGCTGGGCCGGGTAGACGCAGATGGAGTCGCCGGAGTGGACGCCGGTGCGCTCCACCTGCTCCATGATGCCGGGGATGAGGTAGTTCTCGCCGTCGCAGATGGCGTCCACCTCGCACTCAGTACCCATGATGTACTTATCCAGCAGGACGGGGTGGTCCATATCGACGTGCTCGGTGATGACGCCCATGTACTCGATGACGTCGGCCTTCGTGTAGGCCACAATCATGTTCTGACCGCCGAGGACGTAGGAAGGACGCATCAGGACAGGCAGACCGATCTCGTCGGCTGCGGCCAGAGCCTCTTCCAGATTGAAGACAGTGCGGCCGGGTGCGCGGGGGATGCTGCAGCGCTCCAGCAGCTCATCGAAGCGCTCACGGTCTTCGGCCTCGTCGATGGCATCCGCCGGGGTGCCGAGGATGGGCAGACCGATCTCGTCCATATGCTTTGCCAGCTTGATGGCAGTCTGACCGCCGAACTGGACGACGCAGGCGTCGGGCTTCTCGGTCGCGATGATGTTGTCCACGCTCTCGGGGTTCAGCGGGTCGAAATACAGGCGGTCGCCGGTGTCGAAGTCGGTGGAGACCGTCTCGGGGTTGTTGTTGACGAGGATAGCCTCACAGCCGTGCTTCTTGAGGGTCCAGACGCAGTGGACAGAGCAGTAGTCGAACTCGATGCCCTGACCGATGCGGATGGGGCCGGAACCGAAGACGAGGACTTTCTTTTTCCTGGGCTCGCCCTTCTCGGCGGCCTTGGCCTCCTTCTCCGCGATGAACTCGGCGGCTTCGTTGTCGCCGTCGTAGGTGGAGTAGAAGTAAGGGGTGTTGGCCGAAAACTCAGCGGCACAGGTATCGACCATCTTAAAACCAGCACGGTAGTTCTCCACGGGGAGCTTGTCCACCCTGGCCAGACGCTTGATGGTCTTATCCTGGAAGCCGTACTTCTTGGCTTCCTTATACTGGGCCACGCTCAGGACGCCCTCGCACTTGGCCAGACCCTTTTCGAGGTCTGCCAGATGCTGCATCTTGTCGAGGAACCACCAGTCGATCTTGGTGATGCGATAAATGGTCTCGTGGTCGATGCCGCGTTTGAGGGCCTCATAGACGCAGAAGACGCGCTCGGCATCCTGCACATGCATGTGGTCCACGATCTCGTCGTCGCTCAGCTCCTCGAAGGGCTTGTGGGTCAGGGTGTCCATGCCCAGCTCGATGGAAGAGACAGCCTTCATCATAGCAGCCTCAAAGCTGTTGCCGATGCTCATGACCTCGCCGGTGGCCATCATCTGGGTACCCAGAGACTTGTCGGCGTAGACGAACTTATCAAAGGGCCACTTCGGGTACTTAACTACGATGTAGTCCAGCGCAGGCTCGAAGCAGGCGCAGGTCTTGCCGGTGACGTCGTTGGTGATCTCATCCAGCGTGTAACCGATGGCGATTTTGGTCGCCACCTTGGCGATGGGGTAGCCGGTGGCCTTGGAAGCCAGAGCGGAAGAACGGGACACACGGGGGTTGACCTCGATGACCGCGTAGTCGAAGCTGTCGGGCTTCAGGGCAAACTGGCAGTTGCAGCCGCCCTCAATGCCCAGCTCGGTGATGATGTCCAGCGCAGCGGTGCGGAGCATCTGGTACTCGTGGTCGGTCAGGGTCTGGGAGGGTGCCACGACCACGGAGTCACCGGTGTGGATGCCGACGGGGTCAAGGTTCTCCATATTGCAGACGGTGATGACGTTGCCCTTGTGGTCGCGCATGACCTCGTACTCGATCTCTTTCCAGCCCGCGATGCACTTTTCCACCAGGATCTGATGGATGGGAGAAAGACGGAGGCCGTTGGTGCCGATCTCGATGAGCTTTGCCTTGTTCTCGCAGATGCCGCCGCCGGTGCCGCCCATGGTGAAGGCGGGGCGGACGATGACCGGGTAGCCGATGCGGTCGGCGCAGGCCAGAGCGTCTTCCAGCGTCTCCACGACCTCGGAGGGGATGATGGGCTGATGCAGCTTCTCCATCGTCTCCTTGAACAGCTCGCGGTCCTCGGCGCGGTCGATGGTCTCGGGCTTGCAGGCCAGCAGACGGATGCCGGTGCGGTCGAGGTAGCCGGAACGGGCCAGCTCCATGGAGAGGTTCAGGCCCATCTGGCCGCCCAGGTTGGGCAGCACGGAGTCGGGCTTCTCGATGTCGAGGATGCGCTCCACGACCTCGAGGGTCATGGGCTCGATATAAACATGGTCGGCCACGTCGGGGTCGGTCATGATGGTAGCGGGGTTGGAGTTGAGCAGAACGGTCTCGATGCCCTCTGCTTTCAGGGCGCGGCACGCCTGGGTGCCGGAGTAGTCGAATTCAGCAGCCTGACCGATGATGATGGGGCCGGAGCCGATGACCAGCACTTTTTTGATTCTGGGGTCCTTAGGCATTTCAGCGTGCCTCCTTCTTTGCTGCTTTGACGTTGTTCAGGAAGCGGTCGAACAGGAACTCGGTGTCCTTGGGGCCGCCGTTGGCTTCGGGGTGGAACTGGACGGTGAAGCAGTTCCACTTCTTGTACTTGATGCCCTCGCAGGTGCCGTCGTTGGCGTTCACCTGGGCCACCTCGCCCATCTCGGCGGGCAGCTCATCGCCCACGACTGCATAGCCGTGGTTCTGGCTGGTGATGAAGGTGCGGCCCGACTCGAAGTCGGTGACGGGCTGGTTGGCGCCGCGGTGGCCGTACTTGAGCTTCATGGTCTTGGCACCAGCGGCCAGAGCGGAGAGCTGGTGGCCGAGGCAGATGCCGAAGGTGGGGATATTCAGCTCAAAGATATGCTTGAGGTTCTCGATGACCTCCACCGGCTCGGCGGGGTCGCCGGGGCCGTTGGAGAGCATGATGCCGTCCGGGTCCAGGGCAGCGACTTCCTCAGCGGTGGCAAAGGCGGGCATGACCGTCACCTTGCAGCCGCGCTTGACGAGGCAGCGGACGATGTTCCGCTTGCAGCCGTAGTGCATCAGCACGATGTGGGTCTCACCCTTCTCGTTGTAGACCTCAGGCTCTGCACAGGTGACGCTCTTCACGGCGTCGGTGACGGCGTAAGCCCGGATCTCTTCCAGCAGCTTATCCGTCTCGGCTTTGTTGGCCGGGTCGGCGGGGTCGAAGGTGGTCAGGATGGCACCGTTCATGACGCCGCTCTCCCGGATGATGCGGGTGAGGTGGCGGGTGTCGATGCCCTCGATGCCGATGGTATTGTTTCTCTTCAGAAAGCTGTCCAGCGTCTCCTCACAGCGCCAGTTGGACGGGGTCTGGCAGGCCTCGCGGACGATATAACCCTTGGCCCAGATCTTATCCGACTCCATGTCGTCCTTATTCATGCCGTAGTTGCCGATGAGGGGGTAGGTCTGGGTGATGATCTGGCCGTAGTAGCTGGGGTCGGTCAGCGTCTCCTGAAAGCCCACCATGCCGGTGGCAAAGACGACCTCGCCCACGGTGACGCCCTCGGCGCCCACCGACTGGCCGGCAAAGACCATGCCATTTGCCAAAAGAAGATATGCGTTCATTAGATACTCCTCGCTTCAACACGCCTGCGCGTTTACAGGGTCTGCTTGGCTTCCTGCTTCATCTTGCGGCTGCCCAGATGCACCAGAGGCAGCTTGCCCTCCTTGCAGATGGGGCACTCCTCGGGGGCGTAGTTGGGCAGGTCCAGCTTGAGAGCGCTGGCCACGATGGGGATGGGAGACGGAGCCTCGGGCTTGGTGCGGTCCACCACGCAGGTGATGCCCAGGCAGACGCCGCCGGCCTCTTCGATGACACGCTTGGTCTCCAGAGAGGAGATGCCGGTGGTCACGACGTCCTCAGCGATGAGGCACTTCTCACCCGGATGGATGGCGAAGCGCTTCAGGGTCATCACGTTGTCCACGCGCTCGGTGAAGATAGCGCGCTTGCCGGTCTGGCGGGCCAGCTCGTAGGCGTAGACGATGCCGCCCATGGCAGGTCCGACGATGACGTCCACGTCCATCTCACGGATCTTATCGGCCACAGCCTTCATGGCCTCGGCACAGCGGTCGGGGTACTGCTGCAGATATGCCATCTGGCAGTATGCGCTGGAATGACGGCCAGAAGACAGCAGGAAGTGGCCTTCCAGAAATGCGTCACAGCTCTTCAGAATTTCAAGTGCTTCACTCATGATATTTTTCCCTCTCTATACTCTGTTGTTTTCGTTCATGCGGTATTGTACCACGCATTTTGTCAAAACGCAAATTTATTCATGAATTTTAAGAATTAATGAATATTTGCAAGCCATATACGTTTAATCTCTGTTTTATTCGCTCAGCGTGCGCAGCCGCGGATCTCGTCCAGCGTCTTGACGCCGTGGGCGTCCATCCAGGCCGCCATTTCTTCGGCGATGGTCTCCATGGCGCGGGGGTTGGCGAAGTTTGCTGCACCCACCTGCACCGCCGTGGCACCGGCCATGATGAATTCCAGTGCGTCCTTCCCGGTGGCGATGCCGCCGAGGCCCACGACCGGGATGTTCACCGCGCCGACGGCCTGCCAGACCATCCGCAGGGCGATGGGGCGCACCGCCGGGCCGGACAGGCCGGCAAAGATGTTGTCGAACACCGGGCGGCGCTTCTCCAGATCGATGGCGCAGGCCTGGAAGGTGTTGGTCAGGCTGATGGCGTCCGCACCGGCGGCTTCCACGGCCTTGCACATCTCGGGGATGTTCTCGGCCTGGGGGCTGAGCTTGACCATCAGGGGCTTTTTGCAGGCCTCGCGGACCATCCGCACCACCTCACCGGCAGCTTCCGCCTTGACGCCGTAGGCCATGCCGCCCACCTTGACGTTGGGGCAGGAGATGTTCAGCTCCACGATGTCCACGCCGCTCTCGCTCAGCATGGCTGCGCCCTCGACGTACTCTTCCTCGCTGTGGCCGCCGAGGTTGGCAATGGCCACCGTGCCGTACTTCTGCTTGAGTTCCAGCATCTCGCCCAGCTCCACATCAATGAAGTGCTGGACACCGGGGTTCTGCAGGCCGATGCTGTTGATGAGGCCCGAGGGCGTCTCCCACAGGCGCTCGCCCTTGTTGCCGTACTGGCCGTGCAAGGTCAGGCCCTTGCCCGAGATGCCGCCGATCTTGCTGAAATCAGCCAGCTCTTCGTATTCCACGCCGTAGCCCACCGTGCCGGAGGCCCCGATGATGGGGCTGTTCATGGTAAAGCCCAGCAGGTTCGTTTTCAAGTCTGCCATCAGAACACCTCCGCTGCATCAAACACAGGGCCATTCTTGCACACGCTCTTGCCCTCGCCGCTCCTGGTCTCGCAGGTGCAGCCGAGGCAGGCACCGATGCCGCAGGCCATCTTCTTTTCCAGACTGACGAAGCAGGGAGTTCCCTTCTCCGCGCAGAGGCGGGCGGCATTCCGCATCATGACCGTGGGGCCGCACACCAGCACCACATCGTAATCCGCCGGGTCATACAGCTGGGTGACGAAACCGTGGAACCCCACCGCGCCGGTGTCGGTGGACACCTTGACGATGCCCGCGATGGAGCGGTACTCTTCCATGCAGTAGGGCTTATCGCGGAAGCCGAAGAAGACGTCCGGCTTGACGCCGCCAGCCGCCAGCTCCCGGGTGAGCTGGTACATGGGGGCGGTGCCGATGCCGCCGCCCACGACGGCGATCTTCTGATACTTGCTCAGGATGTCGGCCACATCGAAGCCGTTGCCCATAGGACCGGTGAGCTGGAAACTGTCACCCTTTTTCAGGGCCGTCAGCTTGCGGGTCCCCTCGCCCACGACGGCGTACAGGAACTCGACGGTCTGGGTCTCGGCATCCCACTTGTGGACGCTGATGGGCCGGGACAGGAAGGGAGCTTCATCTGCGCCCCAGGCACGCAGGGTGAAGAACTGCCCCGCGTGGGGGGCATGCTCGCGGTCCGGCCAGAGGGCGGTCAGCAGGCGGATGTCGTCCGCGATGACCTCATGGCGCAGGACAGTGGCCTCACAGCAGGCTGCACGCATGGGCAATGGCCTCCTTCATGTTCACACACTCGTTGTAAGCGGCCTCGTCGAAGGCTGCGCCCGGCTGCTTCTTGTAGGCCAGCAGGATGCCGCGGCTGGAGTTGACCACGCCGCCGTTGCCCTTCGACAGATACTGGGCGATGTCCTCGGCCTTGCCGCCCTGTGCGCCGTAGCCGGGGATGAGGAAGAAGCTGTCCTGATACTTTGCACGGATCTCGGTAGCCTCTTCGATGTGAGTGCCGCCGATGACCAGACCGATGGAAGAGTAGCCGTGCTCACCCATGTAGTCCTTGCCGAGGGCGTTCAGCTTGTCGCCCACGAGGTCGTAGACGTGGCGGCCATCGGCCAGCTTCTCATACTCGAAATCCTTTGCGCCGCCGTTGGAGGTGCGGCAGAGGACGAACATCCCCTTGCCCTGCTTCTCTGCGTAGGGCAGATAGGGACTGATGGAGTCCAGACCCATGTAGGGAGCCAGCGTGACAAAGTCGGCCTCAAAGTCGCCGGTGAAGTGGCCCATGGCGTACATCTCAGCGGTCTTGGCGATGTCGCCGCGCTTGATGTCGGCGATGACCGGCACACCGGCCTCGCGGACAGCCTTCAGGGTGTCGGCATAGGCCTTCAGACCCTCGAGGCCCAGGGACTCGTAGTAAGCGATCTGCACCTTGTAGCAGCCCGCGACGGCCTTGGTGGCGTCGATGAGCTTCTTGTTGAAGCGGACGATGTTCTCGCCCTTGGAGAGGGTGCTGTCCACGAAATCTGCGGGCAGGTAGCTGAAATCGGTGTCCAGACCCACGCAGACCGGGCCGCGTGCTTCGACTGCTTCGTAAAGCTTATCCATGTTCGTCATTTGGGGTTCCTCCTGTTTGTCTCTCTTTTATATAAATGTATTTGCAGCTTATTCTTCTGCCTGATAGGTCAGCTCGCCGCCCTTGACCGTGGCGCAGACCCTGCCGTAGAGCTGCGCACCGTCGAAGGGGCAGTTGTGGGACTTGGAGTGGAGCTTGTTCTTGTCCACGGTATAGGGGGTGTCGAGGTCTACCAGCACAAAGTCGGCGTCATAGCCCGGCTCGAGCTGACCCTTGGCAAGGCCCAGAATTTCCGCCGGGCGGGTGCTCATCAGGTGGCTCAGCAGCTCGAGGGGAAGTCCCTCTTCCTTGCAGAGCTTGGTGTAGCAGACGCCGAAAGCCGTCTCACTGCCCACCATACCGGCCATGCCCTTGAGCTTGTCTTCCTCGGAGTGGGGCGCGTGGTCGGTGGCGATGGCGTCCACCACACCGCTGCGGATGGCATCGATGAGGGCCTGCACATCGTCGGCGGTGCGGATGGGCGGGTTGACGCGGTAGTCGCAGGTGTCATTGGTGAACCACAGGTGGTGGGGCGTCACCTCGCAGGTGACAGGTGCGCCCCGCAGCTTTGCCATCTGGATGGCCTCAATGGCACCCCGGGTGGAGACGTGGCACATGTGCAGGCGGGTCTGGTAATACTCGCTCAGCCAGCAGTTCCGCACCGTCTCGATGTCCTCGGCCAGCCGATAGTCCCAGGGGCTGATCTCCATATCCTCGGCGTGGCTCATCACGGTGATGTCCCGCTGGGTGCAGATGGCGAACGCCCGGGCCATGGTGGCGTTATCCTGCACACCGTGGCCGTCCTCGGTGATGAACTTGACCGAAGCGGGCAGGGTCTTGAGGTGGTCGATGGTCTTGCCGTCGAACTCCTCGGTGATGGAGACGGTCTGGTTCACGTCGCACAGGCCCACCTCAGCGGCCTTCTGTTCCACCATCGCGGCCTGTGCTGCCGAAGAGCAGACAGGCTTTGTGTTGGGCATCAGGTTCACGAAGGTGTAGCCGCCTGCGGCTGCGGCGCGGCTTCCCGTTTCAATGTCCTCTTTGTACTCGAAGCCCGGCGTGCGCCAGTGGCAGTGCAGGTCCACGAAAGCGGGCAGCACGGTCAGTCCTCCGGCGTCCAGCACCGTTTCGTTTTCTCCGGCCAGTGCGGCCAGGTCCTGACCGACGGCGGCGATCTTTCCGTCCTTTACATACAGCTCCACAGGCCGGCCCTCGGCGTTGACAGCGTTGATGAGCAGCATAAGATTACCTCCCTGTCTGTGTTCGTCTGGTTTCATCGTCCGGGTGTGTCTGCCCTCAGAAGGGCAAAAAAAAACTTTTCCCAGCAAAGGGAAAAGTCAACACATCAAAAAAGGAAACACTGGAGCCACAGCAAAAACGGCTGCAAACTGATTCTTCAGTTTTGCACGCATCATCTTGGCCTTCATGCTCCCGTCTCCTTTTCTATCCGTTCTTTTTCGATATATTTTATCATAGAAGCGCAAAATGTGTCAATGCTTTCGGTCTCATTTCCATGTGAGAAGGTTTGCATCCGTAAGCCTCGAATTTTAGCTACTCTACCGAAAAGTCCCTCTTCTCCCCCCGCCGCCAGCGCCCTCGTGCAAAAAAATCCTCATTTTCGTTCTCATATCCTACCATTTCACTGTACATTAAAGTTCAGATGTGCTATTATAATGTCTATCAGAGAGGGGGCCGCCATTGCGGGCGGCAAAATGGAGGTTTTCTATGATGGGTCTTTTAGAGGACGCGCGGAACATCCAGCGCAAGGACCCTGCGGCACGCAGCGTGCTGGAGGTCATCCTGCTTTACCCGGGCTTTCACATTCTGGTCTATCACCGCATTGCCCACTGGCTGTTCGAGCACAAGCACTTCTTCCTCGCCCGCTGGGTCAGCCAGCGGGGCCGGCATAAGACCGGCATCGAGATCCACCCCGGCGCGAAGATCGGCAGCTGCCTGTTCATCGACCACGGCATGGGCATCGTCTTCGGCGAGACGGCGGAGATCGGCAACAACTGCACCATCTACCACGGCGTGACCCTCGGCGGCACCGGCAAGGACACCGGCAAGCGCCACCCCACCCTGGGCGACAATGTCCTGATCGGCGCAGGCACCAAGGTGCTGGGTCCGGTATATATCGGCGACAACGCCCGCATCGGCGCGGGCAGCGTGGTGCTCAAGAACCTGCCTGCCAACTGCACCGCCGTCGGCGTCCCCGCCGAAGTGGTGCGCATCAACAACAAGGCCATCAACCCCGCCGACGACCTCGACCAGCAGGACCTGCCGGACATCATGGCCCAGCGGCTGGTGGATCTGGACCGCCGCATCGGCCAACTGGAAAAGGCCGCCCAGGGCGATATTCCCCCCACGGCCCAGCAGGTGGCCGCACGGCAGCGCAGGCATTAAAAAACGGAAGCTTTCCCTCGGGAGAGCTTCCGTTTTTCTTTTATCGTATCAACTCTTTGACCTTCTCCACCGCTGCTGCTACCAGCTGGCCGATGGGCTGGTCCGGCACACCCACCACGATGTTATCGCAGTGATTGATGGGGATGAGCACCCGCGCTGCACTGCTCTGGCAGACCGCCGCCGCCATGGCCGGGGTGATCTCGCCCAGCAGCGAATCAGCGATGACGATGCCGATGGGGCCGACGATGATGTCCGCCCGGCGGCAGTTGACCACCACGGCATTCTCGCCGGTGGCGGCGCGGTGTGCGCCCGCCTTGAGCATGGCCGAAGCCGCGATGCTGTTGGTCCCTACGGCGGTCAGCTCGATGTCCGGGCATCCGGCGGCAAGCGCCGCCGTCAGCTGACGGCCAAGACCGCCGCCCTGCCCGTCAATGACTAAGACGCGCACCCGGCTCAAAAGTCGATCTCCTCCAGCCGCAGCAGAGCGATGATATAAATTTTCAGGGCTTCCAGCAGCTTGTCGATGGGAGCGGCCTCGTTCGCGCCGTGCATCGGGCCGCCGAACTCGGGCAGCACCATATCACTGTGCTCCGGGCCAAAGCTGACAGCATAGGGGAAGTGGCGGGCGTAAGTGCCGCCGCCCATGGTGAAGGGCGTTGCGTTCTCGCCGGTGACTTCGTTGTAGGTGTCGATGCAGGCCTTGATGGCGGGGGTGTCAGCCTCGATGTAGAAAGGCTTTGCGCTGCCCACATCCGTCAGCTCTGCGCCGGTGCCGATGGCGGCACGGATCTGCTTTGCGATGGTGTCGCCGTCGGTGCAGGTGGGGTAACGGCTGTCCATGGTCTGGACCATCCGGCCATCCACCATGGACATCTTGCCGCCGATGATGGTCAGCGGGCCGAAGGGGCCGTCGGCGCAGTCGATGCCGAGGCCCACGCCTGCGGTGGAGTCGTGCAGCTTCTTGACGGCTTCCAGATAGGCGCGTTCGGCGTCGTTGCAGAGGTCATTGTCCAGCAGGTAGTTCACCACCAGACCGATGGCGTTGACCGTGCCTTCCGGCATGGCAGCATGGCCGGACTTGCCCCAGCCGCGGATGCGGACACCGTCGCCTTCCGGCTCGAGGGTGATGTTGGGGGCGTTGCGCAGCTTGGTGATGTCGGTGGCCACGAGAGCGCTGGCGCGGTCAGGCACAGCGTTGGTGGCGACGCCGCCCACGAAGTCCTTGATGACGCCGTTGCAGACGGGGCTGACCAGCTTGCCGTCGAAGTGGCCCTTCTCGCCGTTGCAGACCGGGAACTCTGCGTCCGGGGTGAAGCAGAACACAGGGGCCGGGTAGTTGGCGAGGTAGTAGTCCACATCGTGCATGTGCGTCTCCTCGTTGTCGCCGACGAGGGCGCGGATGGGATAGCGCAGGGAGACGCCTTCCTCTTTGAGGAACTTCAGGGCGTACAGGGTGGCGACCATGGGGCCTTTGTCGTCAGCGACGCCGCGGCCGATCATCCACCCGTCGCGGATCTCCATCTTGAAGGGGTCTTCCGTCCAGCCGTTGCCCTCCGGCACCACGTCCACATGGCAGATGGTAGCCAGATACTTCTCGGCATCGGCACCGGCCAGCTCGGCGTAGCCGATATGGTTCTCGCAGTTGCGGGTCGCAAGGCCCATGCCTGCGGCCAGCTCCAGCGTCTTGTCCAGCGCGGCACGGGGGCCTGCGCCGTAGGGTGCGCCCTCTTCCGGGGCACCCTCCACGCTGTTGATGGACACCAGCGTGGCAATGTCTTTCAGGATCTGCTCTTTGTTCGCCGCAATAAATGCGTCGATCTTCTGGTTCAAAGCCTCTTGCATCTTTGATTCGTCCTTTCTTCGTCTTTACTCAAGACACGCTGTTGTTATTCTAGCACACTTTGCGATGGAAAACCAGCCTTACACCGCAAACAGACCGCTCAGCGCTCCCAAAAGACCTGCGCTTGCCAGACCCATGATGATCCCAGCCAGCAGCACGCCGCCCATGCAGGCGATGAGCACATCTTTGAACTTCATGTCGAGGATGGACGCGGCCAGCGTGCCGGTCCATGCGCCGGTACCCGGCAGCGGGATGCCCACGAAGAGCAGCAGCGCCGCCACGAGGCCGCGCCCGGCCTTGGCTTCCAGCGCACGACCTCCTTTTTCGCCCTTGACGATGCAGAAACGGCAGAAGGGGCCGATGATGGGCTTGTGGTAGCCCCAGATGAGGACTTTACGGGCGAACAGATAGATGAACGGCACCGGCAGCATATTGCCCACCACACAGACCAGATAGGTCGGCAGGATGGGCAGGCCCATCCCGATGCCCACCGGGATGGCACCGCGCAGCTCGATGAGGGGCAGCATCGAGATAAAGAATACGATGAGATAGCTTTTGAGCATAGAGCCCTCCTTATAGGTCGATGTCCAGCTCCACCGGGCAGTGGTCAGAGCCAAACACCTCGTTGTGTATCTCGGCGGCTTTTATCTTGTCCGCAATGCGGTTCGAGACGATGAAGTAGTCGATGCGCCAGCCCGCGTTCTTCTCCCGGGCGTGGAAACGGTAGCTCCACCAGCTGTATTTCACCTCGTCCGGGTGGATGGCGCGGAAGCTGTCGGTGAAGCCCGCCGCCAGCAGCTCGGTCATCTTGGCCCGCTCCTGGTCGGTAAAACCGGCGCTCATCCGGTTGGTCCTGGCGTTTTTGATGTCGATCTCCTGATGGGCCACGTTCAGATCGCCGCAGAGGATGACCGGCTTTTTGGCATCCAGCTCCAGCAGGTAGGCGCGGAAGGCGTCCTCCCATGTCATCCGGTAGTCCAGCCGCTTGAGGCCGTCCTGGCTGTTGGGGGTGTAGCAGTTGACGAGGTAAAACTCCGGGTATTCCAGCGTCAGCACACGGCCCTCGTGGTCGTGCTCTTCAATGCCGATGCCGGTGGCCACGCTCAGCGGCGCGGTCTTGCACCAGCAGGCTGTGCCGGAGTAGCCCTTTTTCTCCGCCGAGTATGTATATTCCGTGTAGCCCTCGGGGGCGAAATCGGCCTGCCCGGGCTGCATCTTGGTCTCCTGCACCGAGAACACGTCCGCGTCCAGCGCGGCGAAGCTTGCGGCAAAATCGTGGGTCAGACAGGCGCGGAGCCCGTTCACGTTCCAGCTGATGAGTTTCATGTAACGTCCCTTTCTGTTGTCAGGCCTTATATTTTTCTTTCCAGACACCGCTGCGGAAGCGGGTCACGAAGCAGGTCACGCGGCAGACCCAGTCCACCACCATGGCGATCCAGACGCCGATGGCACCCATGCCCATCCGCACACCGATGATATAGCTGAAGCCCACACGCCAGCAGGCCATGCTGGCGATGGAGACGATCATCGTGAACTTGACGTCGTTGGCGGCGCGCAGGGCGTTGGGCAGCACGAAGGAGAGAGGCCAGAGCAGCATTGCAAAGCCCGCGTGGATGCAGGCCAGAATGATGGAGAGCTCCATCGTCTCGCCCGAAAGCTCGTAAATGCCCACCAGAGGCCGGACAAAAATCAGGATCAATCCATTCAGCACACCCATGACGAGATAGGCCCAGCCCAGCAGCTTCTTTGTATAATAGACGGCCTGCTCGTTGTCCCCTGCGCCGACGCAGCGGCCCACGACGGTTATCATGGCAAGGCCGATGGCCTTGCCCGGGATGCAGCCCACACCATCGAGGTTGTTGGCGACGGCGTTGGCGGCGATCTGGACCGTGCCGAAGGTGGAGATCATGCTCACCACAACGATGCGGCCCGCCTCGAACAGGCTGTTCTCAAAGGCCGACGGCACGCCGATGCCGAGGATGCGCTTGGCCATACCGGTATCGAGCTTCACGGTCTTCGGCACCGTGAGGGCATGGCCCTTCTGGTAGCAGCGGCCCAGAATGAGCACCGCTGCGATGACACGGGAGACGACACTGGGCCATGCAACGCCATCGACGCCCATTTTCAGGCCGAAGATGCAGACTGCGTTGCCCACGATGTTGATGATGTTCATAAGGACGCTGATCTGCATGGAGATCTTGGAGTTGCCCATGCTGCGGAAAAGGGCCGCGCCCGCGTTGTACAGCGCGAGGAAGGGGTAGCTCAGGGCGGTTATTTTAAGGTAGAGGACGCCGGCGTCCAGAACGTCCGCGTCGATGGAGCCGTAGCAGGCGCTGATCATGGGCCGGGCGAAGAGGATGCAGAGCGCAGCCACCACGGTACCCAGGATGGCGCTCAGCAGGATGAGCTGACCCGCACTGGCATTTGCCTTTTCCTGCTCCTTCGCGCCCAGATACTGGCTCACCACCACCGCGCCGCCGGTGGCCAGCGCCGCGAACAGCACGATGATGAGGTTGTTTATCATATCCACGAGGCTGACGCCCGAGATGGCCGCCTCGCCGCAGCGGGAGACCATCATGGTGTCGGCCATGCCCACCGTCACGGCCAGAAACTGCTCGATGAGCAGCGGCCCCACCAGCCGCAGCAGGTCTTTCTGGGAAAACAGCGGCGTCCGCCCGTTGAACCAGCCGGCCTTTTCGCCAGCTGACGCACTTTTTAACATCTATATTCTCCTTTGTCGTTTGCAATATCACATCTGTTTTTCATTTCAGCGCAGACTTCTCATTTTACGCTATCATCTTAGCACAGCCTTCTCCGCCGTGCAAGAGCCGGAGGGCGGCTTACGAAAATTTATAGTGTTCTTGTTTGAAACACCCCGCCGTTTCGTGCTTCGTCAAATTGCCGGTGAATCTCCCCGGGATTTGTGCGTTGTGCCAAAAGTACCGCATTCCGCCCCTTTTTTGGAAGTTTTTTCAAAAAAGGGCTTGTAATTTTTCTGTAATCGTGCTATTGTTGTATCCAACAAAGGCAGGCTGTTGGATACATATTGTCCCGCTGCCCTTGTTTTTCTTCTTGTTTTTACCTTCTTATTATTGCTATTTCCTTCATTTACCTTCTTATCATTTACCCTGCTTGCCTGAAAGGGCAAAAAAGCGATGGCCCACCTGCACTGGGCCATCGCTTTTCTTTTTGTCGTTTATTCTGCGGTCAGCCGGGCAAACGCCTGCCGGACGTCGCCGGAGAAGTAGAGGGTCCCCAGCGCACACACCGGGCCGTCGCCGCCCAGCTCCACCGCGCGGGCGACGCCCGCCGGGATGTCCGCCGCTGCCTCAGCCTTTCCGCCCCGGGCGCGGATGTGTTCTGCCAGCGTCTCAGCGGGCATGGCGCGGGGCGTGTGGGCCGCGACCGTGACGAACCGCTTTGCCAGCGGCAGCAGCAGTGCCAGCATCTCGTCCACGTCCTTGTCGGCCATGATGCTGAGCAGGAAGACGAACTTCTGCCCCGGGAAGCGGTCCCGGAGGCTCTGGACGGTGGCCCGCATCCCGTGGGCGTTGTGACTGCCGTCCAACAGGAAAGCGGGCGAATGCCGCAGCAGCTCGAACCGGCCCGGCCAGCTCACCTGCTCGAGGCCGGTGCGGATGGCGCTGTCGGGGATGTTCCATCCCCTGCCCCGCAGCACACGGAGGGCCGTGATGGCGAGGGCAGCGTTTTTCGGCTGATAGCTGCCGATGAGGGGCAGACGGACACCGTCCAGCCCGTCGAAATCGAAGGTGACGGCGTCGAGGTCGCCGCCCTCCACTTTGAGGCGGGAGAGATCCACCACCGTGAGAGGCGCGTTCTGCTCCCTGGCCACACGGGCGATGACAGCGTCCGCTTCCGGCACACCGCCGTAGCTCACCACCGGACTGCCCGGCTTGATGATGCCGGCCTTGGCGGCAGCGATGTCCGCGATGGTGGGGCCGAGTTCTTTTACATGGTCCATGCCCAGCGCCGTGATGACCGCGCACTCGGGCGGGTCGATGACGTTGGTTGAGTCCAGCGTACCGCCGAGGCCCACTTCCAGCACCACGATGTCGCATTTTTCTTCCGCGAACCAGAGCATCCCCAGGGCCGTGATGATCTCGAACTCGGTAGGGACGTCAGCCATGGCGTCTGCCGCCGGGCGGACGCGCTCCACCAGACGCACCAGCGCGTCGTCGGGTATCTGTTCGCCGTTTACCTGAATGCGCTCGTTGAAGCGGTTGATAAAAGGCGAAGTGTACAGGCCCACCCTATACCCCGCCGCCTGCAGGCAGGACGCCAGCATGGCGGCAGTGCTGCCCTTGCCGTTGGTACCCGCCACATGGACGAAGCGGAGCTTCTTGTGGGGGTCGCCCAGCGCCGCCAGCAGAGTGCGGGTGCGGCTGAGGCCCGGCTTGTGGCCGGCCCACTGGACAGCGTGGATGTATTCCAAAGCGGATTCGTAATTCATGAAAAAACGCCTCGTTTTATTTGTTTCATTTTTAGGGAAGCGGGTATTCGCGCCTGTGGCGCGGGGTGAGTTTTCTTTTTCGGTCAAATGGCTTTGCGCTCCGCGCGGGCCAGAGGTAGGGAGGGGTGTTTCGAATCCCCCCTCCCTACCTCTG
>ENA-UEQH01000561-UEQH01000561.1-human-gut-metagenome-genome-assembly--contig:-NODE-561-length-20092-cov-32.228329_pt1 | contig 20092 bp, 19 predicted proteins | sample MGYA00242945_ERZ507943 | MGnify/ENA primary metagenome ERZ507943 (study PRJEB26167, sample SAMN06115418) | human gut metagenome | host: Homo sapiens | place: China:Hubei | collected 2015-03-06... | reverse complement strand
TATTATGCAGATCGTGTATGTAAGATTGCTTCCCGTTTCATGCATCCGGAAGAATGGAAGGGAAGTACGGGACCTGATGATGTGAAATGGCTTTTACTTCATTGGTCGGCTAAAGAGACTCTTTATAAAAGACTTGGGGTAGATGAGGTCGATTTTTGCCGGCATTTACGGTTACTTCCTTTTGTGTTGTCCCAAGAAGGATGCTTGCAGGCTTGTGAGTTTCGTACACCGGAAAACCGGCATTTTGATGTACACTATTTATTTGAAAATGATTTTGTATTAACTTGGAGTGTATAAAACAAAAAAAGCAGGAGTCGTTTTCCTGCTTTTTTTTGTTTTATAATGCTTTTATGATTAATGACAGTGTCCGCATCCACATCCGCAACCGCCTTCTTCTTCAGTATGGTCGCCGCATCCGCTGCAACATCCTCCACAACCACCTTCACCAGCCATCATGTTTAATGTTTCTTCTATTTCTTTGGCTGTAGCAGGTCTGTTTTCAATTACAGTACCTTCGAAAGTAAGATCCTTTCCTGCATGAGGGTGATTCAGGTCGATTACGACAGTATCTTTAGTGATTTCACCAACTGTACCCAGGAACTGGTGGCCTTCGTGGTCCTGAAGTGGAATAACATTACCTTCGAAAATGTGTTCTTCATCGAATTTGCCATCAGCATCAGTGAACATTGATTTAGGAACGGTTCTTACATTTTCTTCGTAGAATTCACCATATGCTTCGGCACATGGGATAGTAAAACAGAAATTATCGCCTTGATTTAATACTGTTATTTCTTTTTCAAAGCGCTCCAATGTGTATCCTAAGCCAGAGATAAACTGGAAAGGATGTGCCTTAGGTGCTTCTTCTACTAATACTTTTTCACCTTTATCCATTACATATAATTTATACGCAACGGTTACATACTTGTTAAGACTGTTTTCCATCTTTGGGTAAATAGCTAATATGATTTATTTGTTTTACGGGGCAAAGATAGCGATAATATCTGTAATATGGTATTGCTGATGATTATTTATGCATAATAATATCATAATGTTTCAATAGTGTTACTTGGTTTATGCAAAAAGCTTGATATATGTCAATATTTCAAGTCTGTAAGCTATAATTGTAATATAATTAACGTTTCTTTGATAGTTATTATTCTTCTTCCTTTTATTTTTGTATCGGTAAAAAGTTAAAGATTTGAAAGCAAACAAACATCTGTGACAGATTTTTGTTTGTACGAACAGGTAAATTGATTGTTTAATTTTTAAGGTATTATTTTTATTATGAAAAAGATTTTTTTAGCGTTGACAGTAGTTTTAAGTGTTTCAACTTCTGCCTTTGCAGGAAACAGCAGTAATAACAGTGCTGCCTGGAATATGGAAATCAACACCTACAAACTGGGCCGTTTTCTGGATTTGAAAGGACAGCAGTATGATGATGTGCTTATGATTTCAGAGCATTTTTCAGACGAATTGCGTAAAGTAAGTTTTGCTAAGGAAGAAGATAAGGCAAAAAGACTCCGTACTGCAGTTTATGGTAACTTGAAGTTGATGAAAAATACATTGACAGATGCGCAGTATAAAAAATATGTGCACTTGGTTAATGTCACTCTTAAAAATAAAGGTCTGGATACTTATCTGACTATTGCTGAATAAGTAAGTGTCGTTTGTGTAAAATAGAAGAAGGCTTTCTGGTTTCTGAATCAGGAAGTCTTTTTTCATTTATATAGCTTATAATAAATGTTCTTTGCAACTTCTTAATCTATTAAAATGAAAATATAATGCATGTTTTTCTTACGGTTGTAATGTTTTTGCGAAAAAAAATATCAATTTATTTGTTTATTACGAAAAACACTTATACCTTTGGAAAAAATTGAAGAGAGTTATGATAGCAACTAGTTTTACAATTATCGAAGTCTTGCATATTATTCGCGTCGTGGTGAAATCAGGATGTGAGGAAGGCTCATGTAATTAGTTGTATGATATAGAAAATGTAGAAAGCCTTTCTCACAGACGGTGGGAGAGGCTTTTTAATTGAAAATGAAGAATAAAATGAAACATCAGTTACGCAGTTCAATGAGTACGCAAGGCCGCCGTATGGCTGGAGCCAGAGCGTTATGGGTAGCAAATGGTATGAAAAAGGAAATGATGGGTAAACCCATTATTGCAATTGTAAACTCGTTTACGCAATTTGTTCCCGGCCATACACATTTGCATGAAATAGGCCAACAGGTAAAAGAAGAAATAGAGAAACTGGGATGTTTTGCCGCAGAATTTAACACGATTGCTATTGACGACGGTATTGCCATGGGCCACGACGGAATGTTGTATTCTTTGCCATCACGGGATATTATAGCAGACAGTGTGGAGTATATGGTTAATGCTCACAAAGCAGATGCTATGGTATGTATTTCCAACTGTGACAAGATTACACCGGGAATGCTGATGGCAGCCATGCGACTGAATATTCCGGCTGTATTTGTTTCAGGCGGTCCTATGGAAGCCGGTGAGTGGAACGGACAACACCTTGACTTGATTGATGCTATGATTAAATCGGCAGATACAACCGTATCTGATGAAGATGTAGCACAGATTGAACATCGTGCCTGTCCGGGATGCGGAAGCTGTTCCGGAATGTTTACTGCCAATTCGATGAACTGCCTGAACGAAGCTATTGGTCTGGCTTTACCAGGAAACGGAACCATTGTTGCTACTCATGCAAACCGTAAGGAACTGTTTAAGAAAGCTGCGCAACTGATTGTGAAGAATGCATACAGATATTACGAAGAAGGAGACGATTCTGTTTTGCCACGCAGTATAGCTACTCGTGCCGCATTCCTCAATGCAATGACATTGGATATCGCTATGGGTGGTTCTACCAATACCGTATTGCATTTGCTGGCAATCGCCCACGAAGCCGAAGTAGATTTTAAAATGGACGATATTGATGCCTTGTCAAGAAAAGTTCCATGCCTGTGCAAGGTAGCACCTAATACACAGAAATATCACATTCAGGATGTCAACCGTGCAGGCGGTATCCTGAATATACTGGCTGAGCTTGCTAAGGGTGGATTATTGGATACTTCGGTTAACCGCGTTGATGGAATGACATTGGCTGATGCCATTGAAAAATACAGAATAGACAAGGATGTTATCGATGCAGATGCCGAAAATGTCTATACCAGTGCCCCTGCCGGACAGTTCAGTATCAAGATGGGATCGCAGAACAGCCGGTTTAAATCGCTGGATACAGACCGTAGCGAAGGTTGTATCCGTGATTTGCAACATGCTTATAGCAAAGATGGCGGATTGGCTGTATTGAAAGGAAACATCGCTCTGGATGGCTGCGTAGTAAAAACGGCTGGAGTTGACGAAAGCATCTGGAAATTTACAGGTCCGGCTAAAGTTTTCGATTCTCAGGAAGCAGCCTGCGATGGAATCTTGAACGGAAAGGTTGTAAGCGGAGATGTGGTTGTAATTACCCACGAAGGCCCTAAAGGCGGTCCCGGCATGCAGGAGATGTTGTATCCCACTTCGTATATCAAATCCAAGCACCTTGGTAAGGAATGCGCTCTGATAACCGACGGCCGTTTCAGCGGAGGTACATCAGGACTAAGCATTGGCCACATTTCACCCGAAGCGGCAGCCGGAGGAAACATCGGTAAGCTGGTGGACGGCGATATCATCGAGATTGATATACCGAACCGGACAATCAATGTAAAATTGACCGATGAAGAGCTGGCAGCCCGTCCGATGACACCGGTTACTCGCAACAGAACAGTATCCAAGGCTCTGAAAGCCTATGCAAGCATGGTAAGCTCTGCCGACAAAGGTGGAGTAAGAATTATTGATTAAAGATTAGGAACAGATATGGAAAAAGAACTGATAACGGGATCTGAAGCATTGATGCGTTCTCTGGAAAGAGAAGGAGTAAAAACCATCTTTGGTTATCCGGGTGGAGCTATAATGCCGGTTTACGATGCTTTGTATGATCATTTAGATAAGATAAATCATATCTTGGTACGTCACGAACAAGGAGCAGCTCATGCCGCTCAAGGTTTTGCCCGTGTATCTGGAAAAGTAGGTGTATGCCTGGTTACCAGTGGTCCCGGCGCTACCAATACCATTACCGGAATAGCCGATGCCATGATTGACAGTACACCTATTGTCGTGATAGCAGGACAGGTAGGAGCAGGTTTGCTGGGTACCGATGCTTTTCAGGAAGTAGACTTGGTAGGCATAACCCAGCCAATCTCTAAGTGGAGCTACCAGATTCGTCGTGCTGAAGATGTGGCATGGGCGGTATCACGCGCCTTTTATATTGCCCGTAGCGGTCGTCCCGGTCCGGTCGTTCTCGACTTCGCAAAGAATGCACAGGTAGAAAAAACAGCATACAATCCAGTTGATGTAGACTTTATCCGCAGCTATGATCCCAATCCGGATGTAGATATGGAATGTATTAAGGCTGCCGCAGATTGCATCAATGCAGCCAAGCGTCCGCTTGTATTGGTAGGACAGGGTGTTGAGCTAGGAAATGCCCAGCAGGAGCTTAAAAGCTTCCTGGAGAAAGGCGACTTACCCTGCGGTTGCACTTTGCTGGGACTTTCGGCTATTGCTACCGACCATCCGCTGAACAAAGGAATGTTAGGCATGCATGGTAATTTAGGTCCAAACGTAAAGACCAACGAATGCGATGTACTGATTGCTGTAGGAATGCGATTCGATGACCGTGTAACCGGAGACCTGGCAGCTTATGCCCGTCAGGCAAAAGTTATCCATCTGGATATTGATCCTTCCGAATTTGGTAAAAATGTTCCTGTAGATATCCCTGTTCTTGGAAACTGTAAGACCACATTGGCGCTGCTTACCGAACTGATGAAAGAAAACAAGCATACCGAATGGATTGAAAGCTTCAAGCAATACGAAGAAACCGAATATGCCAATGTTATCCGTCCGGAAGTATATCCCGAAGAAGGTCCCATTAACATGGGTGAAGTCGTTCGTGCAGTGAGTGAGGCCACCCAGAACAAAGCCATATTAGTAACCGATGTCGGTCAGAACCAGATGATGGCCTGCCGTTATTTTAAGTTTACGCAGAAACGTAGTGTCGTAACATCCGGTGGTATGGGAACGATGGGATTTGGACTTCCGGCAGCCATTGGAGCCACATTTGGTGCACCCGACCGTACCGTATGCGTATTTATGGGTGATGGAGGTCTGCAGATGACCATTCAGGAATTGGGAACCATTATGGAGCAGAAATCTCCTGTAAAAATCATCTTGATGAACAACAATTACCTCGGTAATGTTCGTCAGTGGCAGGCCATGTTCTTCAACCGTCGCTATTCTTTTACGCCTATGATGAACCCGGACTATATGCAGGTGGCGCAAGCTTATGGTATCCCTAGTACCCGTGTGATGAGCCGTGAGGAATTGAGTGCAGGTATTGAGCAGATGCTGCATACAGACGGACCATTCTTGCTGGAAGTTTGTGTAGTCGAAGAGGGCAAGGTACTTCCGATGACTCCTCCGGGCTATCCGGTAAACCAGATGCTGTTGGATTGTTAATTTAAAGAGAGGGTACAGTTATGAATAGCGAAAAGACATTATATACAATCATTGTACATTCGGAAAACATAGCCGGTATATTGAATCAGATAACTGCCGTATTTACACGCAGACAGATAAATATTGAAAGCCTGAATGTGTCGGCTTCTTCCATACAGGGAGTACATAAATATACGATAACCTGCTGGACTACACCCGATACCATAGAGAAAGTAGTAAAGCAGATAGAAAAAAAGATGGATGTGATAGCAGCCCGTTATTTTACGGAAGAAGAAATATTCCATCGCGAAGTAGCGATGTACAAGGTTTCTACTCCGGCTTTTGAAAATAACCCGCAGGCCTCGAAGATTATCCGTCAGTATAGTGCTCACATTGTAGAAGTAAACCCCACTTTCTCTATTGTAGAAATGGTAGGTGCCAGTGAGGATATTACAGCCTTATATCAGGAACTTCAGGCAGCAGGCTGTATTCTTCAGTTTGTCCGTTCCGGCCGTGTGGCCATATCTACAAGTTGCTTTGAGCGGGTAAACGAGTATCTTGATTACCGTAAGGAAAAGTATCAGAGAGAAAAAGAAACTCAAAACTAAGCTGTTATGGATAAGGAGTGTAATAATAAAGTTGGTGTATACCAGTTTGTGGCAGAGCCCTTTCATGTTGACCTGACTGGAAGACTCACCATGGGAGTCTTGGGAAACCATCTGCTTAACTGCGCCGGTTTTCATGCATCGGAAAGAGGATTTGGAATGGCTACACTGAACGAAAGCCGATATACGTGGGTATTGTCCAGACTGGCCGTAGAAATGACCGATGTACCCCGTGAGTATGAACCTTTTTCTATTGAAACCTGGGTAGAGAATGTATACAAGCTGTTTACCGACCGCAATTACTCCATTCTTGACAAGGAAGGCAAGCCGGTGGGATATGCCCGTTCCATTTGGGCCATGATTAGCATGGATACCCGCAAGCCTATAGATTTGCTCACCTTGCATGGAGGCCATATCGTAGACTATATCTGCGAAAAAGACTGTCCGATAGCCAAACCCGGCAGAATCAAAGTCACCGAAACAGAAGCTGCGGCCAACTGTCAGGTGAAATACAGTGATATAGATATCAATGGCCACGTAAACAGCATAAAATACATAGAACATATATTGGATTTGTTCCCGATTGATTTTTTCAAAACAAGAGGAGTTCGCCGCTTCGAAGTTGCTTATGTAGCCGAAAGCTATTATGGTGACACGCTTTATTTCTATAAAGAGCAGAAAAGCGAGAACGAATACGATATAGAAGTGAAGAAAAACAATGCGGAAGTAGTAGTCCGCTGTAAAGTGATATTTAACTGAATCATTAATAAAATGTCTGCGTAAAAGCAGGCCTTAAAAACTAAATTGAAAATGGCACAGATGAATTTTGGCGGTGTAATCGAAAATGTAGTTACCCGCGAGGAATTTCCACTTGACAAAGCACGTGAAGTATTAAAAAACGAAACTATTGCAGTAATTGGTTATGGTGTTCAGGGACCTGGACAGTCATTGAACTTGCGCGATAATGGCTTTAACGTAATCGTAGGCCAGCGCCAGGGTAAAACATACGAAAAGGCTGTTGCCGACGGATGGGTACCGGGCGAAACCCTGTTCAGCATTGAAGAAGCTTGCGAACGTGCAACTATCATCCAGGTATTGCTGTCGGATGCTGCACAGATTGCTTGCTGGCCAACCATCAAGAAATACCTTACTCCGGGCAAGGCACTGTATTTTTCACACGGTTTTGCCATCACTTATAAAGAAAGAACTGGTATCGTTCCTCCAGCAGACGTTGACGTAATTATGGTAGCTCCGAAAGGTTCGGGAACTTCACTGAGAACAATGTTCCTTGAAGGCCGTGGCTTGAACTCATCATACGCTATCTTCCAGGATGCTACCGGTAAGGCATTCGACCGTGTTATTGCCTTGGGTATCGGTGTAGGTTCTGGTTACTTGTTCGAAACTACTTTCAAACGTGAAGTTTATTCAGACCTGACCGGTGAACGTGGTACACTGATGGGAGCAATCCAGGGATTGTTGCTGGCACAGTATGAAACTTTGCGTGAAAACGGACATACTCCATCCGAAGCATTCAACGAAACAGTAGAAGAACTGACACAGTCATTGATGCCGTTGTTTGCTGCAAAAGGTATGGACTGGATGTATGCTAACTGCTCTACTACTGCTCAGCGCGGTGCATTGGATTGGATGGGCCCGTTCCACGATGCTACAAAACCTGTATTCCAGAAACTGTACAAATCTGTAGCAGACGGTATCGAAGCGCAGCGTTCTATCGACTCTAACTCACAGCCAGACTACCGTGAAAAACTGAACGAAGAATTGCGTCAGTTGCGTGAAAGCGAAATGTGGCAGACTGGTGCTGTAGTACGTAAGCTCCGTCCTGAAAACAATTAATGCACTACAGTCTGTATCAGACTTACCGTGTAATACATAGAGAGAGTGCTGGTTGCTATACCGGCACTCTTTTTTTTTATCCGGCCTTTGGGCTTATTCGTTTCTGTATTCTTATCGCATTAGTTTCACAAGCCTTATTGTCTTTGCTTTTTTTGTCGGTTAGTCATCAGTGCATCATTGTTGTGACAAACATGCATCTTTTTTATGCTGGAACTATGGTATAACTGAGATACATGTTTATCATATCTGAGCGGAACTTGCGCAGTAATGATAAAAAATGGTTGCGGGCTAATAAAATCTCAACTTATGTTGAAAATATTATAGGTTTGACATTAATTAGATAATCGTTTCTCATGGTGAATTGTATAATGTTATATTTATCGGTAAAAATAATTGTGGTCTGGAATGTAAATGCGAAACCTTAGACCATTCTACTTATTTTATTACAACAATATAATAAAGTTCAAAGTAATATGAAAACAAAGAATTTATTGGGAATACTGATGTTATTCCTGTTTGCATTTATCTTTATCAGTTGTGATAAAGATGATTTGACAGACAAAGTTGAGACCATACGAATGCATGTGTCTGCGGAAACTGATACTTATACTCCTTGGGGAAGCGATACTCCTGTAGAGTGTATGCTTGTAAAAGAAGAAGGAAGTGCAAACTTTTCGAAACTTCCTTTCAATGGTATAGACGGATTTGTTTATAAAAAAGGTTATGCCGGACCTTTCGCTAAGGATGGCCGTACAATCTATAAAATTGGAGTTAACTTCAGTGATGAGATTCGGAACATTCAGGAAGTAAAGGTTGAATGAAAGAGTGGAGGTCGTATAGCGAATAACATCTTTATAGAAGTGTTGGTATATTTCTTTTAAAATATTTTTTATTTGGAGGATAGGGGTTTTGTAGAATAATTGTGTTTTACAAAAAAAGAATACTAACTCCCAAATAAAAAATATGAAAAAGAAAACTTTACTGGTGTTGGCTGTCTGTATGGGACTGGCTGCTACTGCAACTGCGCAAGAGTTTAGATATGGAGTTATGGGTGGCTATAACCTGAACTCTTCTGCATCTAATTTTTCAAAATCAGGTTTTCATGCCGGATTGAAAGGTGAATATGCATTTTCGGATGCATCGAAGGGATTCTACACAGACTTTGGTCTTCTGCTATCGTCGAAAGGATGGAAGAGTGAATGGTATTATGACCAAAGAGAGAATATGCAATGGGAATGTACGCCATATTATTTGAATATACCGGTTCATTTAGGTTATAAGTTTCGGATAAGCGATAATCTGGGTATTTTTGTGGCAGCTGGACCTTATTTCAATTGGGGACTCTTTGGGAAGATGAAGCAGATTGCAGGTCCTTTGGGTAAGGAGACTGCAAAAAAAACTTCGGACAATGTTTTCAAAGATAATCTTGTAGAACGTTTTGACTGGGGAGCCGGTTTTCGGGCTGGTGTAGAAGTCATGCGACATTTACAGATAGGAGTAGGTTATGACTGGGCATTTAAGAGCCCATATAAGAATGTTTACGATACAAAGCACCGCACTTTAGTGGTTTCCTGCTCGTATTTGTTCTGATAAAAGCATTCTATATTTGGAATGAGGGATTTCTTTCCTTCATTCCATTTTTTTTTGAATATAATTTATACATTTGCGGATTGTGTCATACGAACAAGACATCTAGAAAATGAATTTTTTAAGACTGCAAATATTATTATGTTGGATTTTTACTGTGTCCATTCTATATGCACAGGCTCCAGAGTATTCATCCAGAAAATTGACACATATAGTCGGTTTTGACTTCAGGCCTTCGTATGTGTTTCCGACCAATGAATTCTTTAAAGGAGCCAACAATGCGCAACAACCTATCAATACGACACTATCGGGACATTTGAAGTATGGATTCAAGTTTACTCCAGATTCGGAAATGGGGCAATTGTACCCTCATGCCATTCAGGGAATAGGTATAGCATACAACACGTTCTTCAATTCGCAGGAGCTGGGAAATCCGTTTGCAGTGTATGTATTTCAAACATCTAGAATAGCTACGCTTTCTCCTAAGCTGTCGTTCGACTACGAATGGAATTTTGGAGCTTCTTTTGGCTGGAAGGAATATAATGAAGAAAGGAATCCGATGAATCGGGTGACGGGTTCGAAAATAAATGCTTATATAAACTTGGGTTTCCTTTTGAACTGGCAAGTGTCTGCTCACACACATTTACGTGCCGGAATCGGGGTGACACATTACTCCAATGGTAATACTAATTATCCCAATTCGGGTGTCAATACGGTTGGGGCTTCAATTGGGATTACAAGAAGTTTTGGTGAAAGCAGTAGTTCTGTGAAGCGTTCTTGTTATTCAGAAAAACCACTGTTCAATAAGTATATCAGTTATGATCTGATTGTTTATGGAGCAACAAGGAAGAGGGGAGTATATCCGGATAACGCTGACCCATTTCTGGCATCTGGCTCTTTTGGTATTCTTGGACTTAACTTTAACCCACTTTATAATTTTAGCAGATATTTCCGTGCCGGAGTATCACTGGATGTGCAGTATGATGAGAGTGCAAACATCGGGCGGCATATAGCAAACGATGAAATTCCTGCCAATACAGAAGATGTAAAATTCTTTCGTCCGTCGTTCAGAGAGCAGTTCTCTACCGGAATTTCTGTCAGGGCGGAAATTGTGATGCCGATATTTTCAATCAATCTTGGTATAGGAAGGAATTTTATCTGTAAAGGGGCTGATACAAATTCATTCTACCAGACTTTTGTATTGAAGACTTATATTACAAAGAGTATTTTCCTGCATACGGGTTATCAGTTGTACCGGTTTAAGGACCCTAATAATTTGATGTTGGGCATCGGTTATAGGTTTAACGCCAGATAATGAAGTAATTTAAAGATGGTTTAATTCATTGTATTATAATATGGATTCAAAAAAGAAAATCATTTTCCTGATTATATTCACAGTATACTCAACATTAGCTTTCAGTCAGACGACAGGAAAAGTTGTAGATACCAACCGGCAGCCGATAGAAGGTGCTACCATCATTATGCAACTTCCGGATTCAACCTATCAGGGTGCAGCCGTATCTGCAGCCGACGGTACGTTCGTGCTTGAACCCGAACCGGAGAATTATCTGCTCATTGTCCAGCATCTGCTTTATCAGACCAGGCAGGTTAAGGGACAGGCACGTGATACCGGTGTCATTACTTTGGAATCGAAAGACTATAATCTGGAGGAGGTGGTAATCGAGGGGGAACGTCCGTTCGTTACCGTGGAACAGGGAAAGCTGAATTACGATATTTCGGCAATCTCAGAAAAGCATATCGTAAACAATGCCTATGAGGCTATCTGTAAGTTGCCGGGTGTGCAGGACAGAAACGGCAAACTCTCGCTGGTGGGGGCAAAGGATGTAACGGTTATCCTGAACGGAAAGGCAAGTACACTGACGCAGGAGCAGCTGATTGAGATGCTGAAGAATACTTCCGCTTCGCAGGTGCAGACTGCCGAAGTGATGTATAATACACCTCCCGAATATCATGTGCGCGGGGCTGCCATTAATATCGTAACAGCTAAGGCGGCCGACAATACTATCCAAAGTGAACTCTCGGTCGGCTACAGCAACCAGTATTTCAGCAGTTACAGTGGCAATGTAAACTTCCTGATGACGAAAGGCAAGTCATCGCTGAATGTTTCTTATAATCCTGGGTATTCACATATAATGACTGTGATGGATCTGGCTTCCAAGCATACTTATGATGGAAAGGTATATGACATTACACAGACGCAGAAAATCAATACGAAGGGTTGGAAACACAATATTTATGCTGAATACGGCTATCAGATAGACGAGGATAACGAATTGAGCTTGGGGTATAACGGTGCCCTTTCTGACAATGGTAAAGGTACGATTGATGTAAACGGAAACTTCCAGAACAGCCACAATGATAAGTTGCAGGACAGTCGTCTGCACAATGTCTTTGCCCGCTATTCTTCCGGATTTGGACTTGACCTTGGTGTGGATTATACTGACTATACCATGAATGACAAGAATCGTCTGGAAAGTAGACTTACAGACAATACCCGTCAGCTGCTAGACTATACTTCGGATCAAAAAATTCGTAAGTTCTCTGTATATGCCGACCAGCATCATGATCTTGCCAATGACTGGACTTTGAAATACGGTGTCCGTTATGATTATACGGATAATAAGAACTGGCAGTTCTTCAATCAGACAGAAGGGAAGAATGAAGTGAGCAATTCTTCCTCACGACTTTACGAGCAGATTACCAACTTTTATGGAGGCTTCGACAAAGAGTTTGAAAACGGGCTGTCTCTTTCTCTCTCGGCAACCGGTGAATATTACACTATCGGTGATTATCACAAATGGGCTGTCTATCCGCAGGCCAGTCTGACCTATTCGCCTTCTGAGAAACATATGTTCATGCTGGGTGTATCGTCAGAAAAGGATTATCCAACTTATTGGGATATGCAGACCAGTACCACCTATATGAATGCTTACGAAGAGATTCAGACCATTGAGGGATTGCGGCCTGCCAACGTGTACAGTGTAAATGCCAATTATCTCTTTCTTCAGAAATACATGTTGTCGCTGTTCTATGAGCGTACCAGTGATTATTTTACGATGGATATGTATCAGGCGAAAGACCGTCTGGCACTGGTATACCGTACACAGAACTGGAACTATTATCAGTCTTTTGGTATGAGTGCCAATCTTCCGTTTAGCATTGGTGAGTGGTTGTCTTCTCGGGTGAATGCTACGGTTGTCAATGACCGTAACCGTTGCGACAACTTTTGGGATATTCCTTTTGACCGTAGGAAATGGGCCTGTATGCTGGCCATGCAGAATCATTTCTCGGTAGGTTCCAACTTGGGTTTTGATCTGGATGCGATGTACCGTTCAAGCATGATTTCCGGTATCAGTGACACGAAACCTGTCTTTACAGTCAATGTAGGGGCACAGTGGAACTTCCTGAAGGACAGGGCGAGCCTGAGCCTGAACTGTTCAGATTTGTTTGATACCATGCGTATGAACGTGAGAGACCGCTATTCCGGACAGCATATAGATTTGAATATGGGACAATACAGCCGTACCGTTTCAGTGAAATTTGTTTACCGTTTTGGTGGTAACATAAGTAAGGAGAAGAAAGAAGTGGATGCTTCACGCTTCGGCAAGTAATAGGCTTTGTACAATAATTTTTATAGGATTGATTAATATCCTTATATCGTAAAGAAAAAATATGGCAGCAATTTTACAATATAAATTATTTTTTAGGTTAATCCGGGCTTTACTATCTATGTTCTCAGCCTTTTTGTTTGTGGCTAATACATATGCAGGTGTACCTTTGAATGTAAATTCTAGAATATATTTTAAAGACAGTTTAGATGTTAGCAGAAAGATAACTTTTCCCAAAAAGAAAAATTTTTTTAGAGCTGCCGGTGAAGTCTTTGGGATGAATATGGGGCTATGGGCTTTTGACAGATATGCTTTAAAAGGCCATTATGCTTATATTTCATTCGAGACTATCAAAGAAAACTTCAAACATGGATTTGAATGGGATAATGATCATCTGAATACAAATATGTTTGCACATCCTTATAATGGTTCTCTTTTTTTCAATGCAGGAAGATCGAATGGCTTTAATTTTTGGCAATCAGAACTTTTTGCAATCAGTGGAAGTGCTATGTGGGAACTATTTATGGAGTGTGAATATCCTTCTACTAATGATATTATAGCAACTCCTGTAGGAGGGGCGGCATTGGGTGAAGTTTTTTATCGGACTTCTGATATGATTTTGGATAATCGAACGGCCGGAGGCGAGCGTTTGGGGCGTGAAGTAGCTTCTTTTATTATTTCTCCTATGCGGGGGATTACACGTATTATTACGGGGGAAGCTTGGAAAAAGAGTCATGTTTCTGGAAAAGAATTCTCAAACGTCCCATTTAATTTAAATCTGTCTTTGGGAGCACGTATCTTATTTTATCATGATGATGCTGGTATTACAAAAGCTGGGGCAAGTGCTCGTATCAATATGGAATATGGAGACCCTTTTGATGGTGATTCAAAAATACCGTATGAGTATTTTTCATGTTTGGCTGAGTTTAATGTAATGAAATCTCAACCACTATTAAGCCGGGTTGAAATTATAGGAAGATTATTGTCTAAAGAACTTATATCTACAAGCAAGTGTGATTTATCTGTTGGCTTATATCAGCATTTTGATTTTTTTGATTCTGATACAATAAGCCAGCATGTACCTACTGTTTTAGAACCTTGTGTAGTTCCATATAAACTGGGTACACCAGCATCTGTTGGTGTTGGGTCTATGTTCTCCTACCATAATGATGATGCTAAATTGAATATCTCAGCTCATTTAAACGGAATATTGCTTGGCGGAATTTTAAGTGATTACTATCGTTATTATCATCGTAATTATAATTGGGCATCAGGCTTTTCAATGAAACTGGGTGTTGATGGATATTTTTTGCATGATAAGCTGTCTTTCACATTAAAAAATCAGTTTTATAGACTCTATACAAGAGATACGTGGGGCCTTAATGAGCATTGGTCTGAAATACCGGGAGGAAAACCTGTTAATGTCCAGGGAGATGATTCTGTAGGTTCTTTTTATCATTTTGAGGGACAAGTGAATTATAAAGTTTTTAAGCAATTGGCACTTTCTGCAAGATTTGATATGTATAGCAGGAGTACCCGTTATAGAAGTGGCTTGCAATATGAAAATTGGTATGCCTCAGACTGGTTTGTTAGTAGTAAACAGATAAGTGCTCAACTGATGTTGACTTATTCGTTTTAACTGTATTTTAGGTATAATAGGTCGTTTTTTATATTGTTTGTTTGAAAATAAATCAAGATATTTACGATATCTAAATAATATAACTAATCTTATAATTATGGATACTAAAGAATTAGTTTTTAAAGGTTTTAAAATGAATGGCTTTTTAGCTTTGTTTTTACACTTGGTAGTCCTTACTGGGGTTACGGTAGCGTGCTTTTTTGTGGGGCATGTTATCTGGTATATAATCGGAGGGCTGTGTATTCTAATCTGGTTGATTTTATTGGGCGGTTATATGCAACTTGAACCGAATGAAGCCCGAGTAATGGTTTTCTTTGGAGAATATAAAGGTACGTTTACTAAAACTGGTTTCTTTTGGGTTAATCCTTTTATGGATAAGAAGAAATTGTCGTTGCGTGCGAGAAATCTTGATGTTGAACCTATTAAAGTGAACGATAATATAGGTAATCCAGTTTTGATAGGTCTAGTGCTAGTATGGAAGGTTAAGGATACTTATAAGGCTATGTTTGAGATAGACTCGCAGACTATGGCAGATACTTCGACTTCTAATGGTAAGGAAGCGACTGCAGGAAGTACGGTAGGTAGCCGTATGAATGCTTTCGAGAACTTTGTCCGCATACAGAGTGATGCTGCTTTGCGTCAGGTAGCAGGTCAGTATGCATATGATAATAATGAATCGGATACTGAAGAGCTGACTCTGCGCTCTGGTGGTGAGGAAATAAATAACCAGTTGGAGCAGAAGCTGAATGAACGTTTGGCTATGGCGGGCATTGAAATCCTTGAGGCAAGGATAAACTATCTGGCATATGCTCCTGAGATTGCTGCTGTGATGTTGCGCCGTCAGCAGGCAACTGCTATTATCAGTGCAAGGGAGAAGATTGTTGAGGGTGCGGTATCAATGGTTAAGATGGCTCTTGACAAACTTTCTGATGAAAAGATAGTAGAACTTGATGAAGAACGCAAGGCGGCAATGGTAAGCAATTTGCTCGTTGTGCTTTGTGCGGATGAAGCGGCACAGCCAGTAGTTAATACGGGGACATTAAATCATTGATAAGATTGTTGTGTAAACTTAACCAATGAAAGAAACGTTTTTAGGTATAATAGGCAGTTTAATCATACTGCCTGTTTACAGTCAGCACTATATTAAAGGAATCATCATAGATTCAGAGAATGCAGTGATGCCGATGGTGAATGTGGCATTTCTGAGTCAGGCGGATAGTACGCTCGTTACCGGGGCGGTTTCAGACTCTTGTGGGGTGTACAGTACATCGCTCAATCAGGGAGGCTATATTATCCGCTATTCTTATCTGGGTTATGAAACACTATATAAGAATATACAAGTCAATGCGGATGTCACACTTCCGGTAGTAAAAATGGAACCGTCGCAGACTGAACTTGATGGTGTGGAAATTACTGCATACAAGAAACCTTTCAAATTGGATAAGGAAGGAATCACAGCTGATATACCGAATACGATTCTTGCCAGACAAACCACACTGAATGACTTGCTTTGTAAGATACCGGGCATTCAGAAACGTGGTGAAGACATTGAAGTTATCGGGAAAGGTCTTCCTACTTATTATATCAATGGTAGAGAGGTTACAGACCGGACCGAACTGGACAATCTGGCTATCGACCAGATTCAGTCTGTCAGACTGGTAACGAATACGGGGGTGCGTTATCATTCTGAACAGCGTGCGGTAATTGAAATCAAGACCAAACGCTTGGGTGAAGGACTCGCCTTTAATGTCAGCGGTAATCTGTTGCAGGGGAATCACCTCAGTCAGAATTACCGGATGAATGGAAGTTACAATTATAAGAATTGGGATTTCTTTCTCTCTTACAATTATGAACGTGGAAAGAAGGATTCGGATCTTGACATTTATCAGCAGACCCAAAGTGATACAATCTGGAACCTGACTAACCTGAACCAAAAACAAATCTTCAACGAAAGCCATGCCTATACGGGAGGGGTGTCTTATCATTTTTCTCCGGAATCGGAAATCGGTCTGAAATATGAAGGTAAATACAGCGAAGGTAATACGTTCTCTAATGATACGCTGTCCATGATACCGGACAAAGGAACTTCAACCTTTATCCGGAATCTCAGCGATGTGGCCGACAAGTCCGTCAGCAACCATCTGAATCTGTATTATACAAACGACTGGAAGAATGGCTGGAAGATGAATGCATTCGGTGATTATCTTCATAAGACAGACCGGAACCGTGGCAATATCCGTGAATGGGAAAGCGATGGTGCTGAAACATCTATGGACTATTACCGTAAGGCGGACTGGGATTTGTTTGCTGCCAAATTAAATTTGTCGTATGAAACTGAGAAAGCAGGAACTTTCAGTTTCGGTTACGATTTCAGCCATACAACTGGAACAGACTATATAGAATATGTCCGTGCATTAAGTAATGGTAGTACAAGTAATACGGAAATGAAGAACTCGCTTTACCTGTCGTATGATTACACATGGAATAACCTATCTTTGGGAGCAGGCTTGCGTTACGAGCACATCCGGAGTGATTTGAAGGAAAACAGTAGCAACAAAAATCAGAATCAGACATATCATAACTTCCTGCCGTCTGTTTCGTTGAGCTATAATACAGAGAGCTTGCAACAGTCTCTTACATACTCCGTTCATACGGAACGACCGCCTTTTGGAGTGATGAATGACAATGCTGTTTATACCGACCGGTTTACTTATCAGAAAGGTAATCTTTATCTGAAACAGGCTTTGACTCATGACTTGAACTATATGCTCTTTTATAAGTTCCTGTTCTTTAACCTGAATTATACCCATACGCAAAATCCGCTGATAACAGCTTTCTACAGTATGCCGGGAAATTCAGCGGTTACGGTCAGCTACATGGATAATTTTGACAGAATGCACAATCTGACGGGTATGGTCAATGTGCAATATCCGGTGAAGTGGTGGCTTCCCTCACTTACGCTTACCTGTCTGAAAACATTCTTCAATTATCCGGGGGCTGATGGAAGCGTATCGAAGTCCGGTCGCCCTTTGATGATACTGAATTTCAATAACAGTTTCACACTTCCTGCTGGATTCCTGTTGTCTGCCGATTTTAATTATGGTTCCAGAGGATATTATCAGTTATACGAATCGAAAAGTTACACATCTCTGAATCTGAGTTTGAAGAAATCATTCCTGGATGACAGGCTTCAGCTTTCGCTTGATGGATATGATATTTTCAACAAGAACAAAATACGCAGTGGAGCCCGTCTGAATGATATTATCATGAACAGTATCAGTAAGGAAGATACACGGAAAATTGGGTTTACAATTACCTATCGTTTCCGCACAGAACGTACGATGAATAACCGCAGTGCAGCTGAAACTGAAATGTCGCGATTAAATGTAAGTGGTCAGTAAGAAAATGAATAAAGCCGCTTTGGCTTTCCTGAAAGGATTGCTAAAACGGCTTTTCTTGTTGATATGTACTATGTCAGAAGGTTATACCCAGACGGACACCGATGTTTTGCTTGCTGTCTTCTGTATAAGTCAGCAAGTCTGTTTTATTGGTTGCGAAGTTGTAATATACAGCGGCATGGAAGCCAAAGCGTCCGTATTTCTGCGGATAAATATTCATACCCAGTTCTGGTGAAACATAGAATCCCCAAGGTCTTTCATAAATACGTACTGTATTGAGGTAAGACGAATTCTGAGCATACATGGCACCTGCTTTTAAACCAATGTAGGGCTTGAAGTAGCCGTTATCACAGATTGTATAGCGACCAGAAAGTCCGAACGGCAACTGGAAAGCCGATTGTTGCTGGTCGGTTGTCAGTGCCTCTGTCGGAGAAATGGGCAGCGTTTGTCTTTCTACGTATTTATGGTTTGTATGGAAATTTACGAAGGCACCGAGTGACCATTTTCGGGTAATTTCGTAATGTGTTTCGAATCCGGCTCCCCATACGCTGAATTCATTGCCGAAGTTACCGGATATAGGGGCATTCAGTTGCCAGTCCAATTGGAATGATAACCTGTCGGGCAGGTGTGTAGACTGAGCGCTGGTTGTTGTGACGTAGCCCATAACAAGCAGGGCGGCCATAACTAACTTATTGAGGATGTTATTCTTTTTCATGGTTTATTCTGCTTTATGATTAATGTATGTAGACTGATTGAAGGCTTGTTCTATAGAACGCTGAACTAATAGCAGATTCAGCTGGTTGTTTCCATAGAGCGTACCGCTGTTTGTTGTTCTCCAGATGACAGGAAGTTTGGCATCGGTAGTATTCTTATCACGTAAGTCTACGATTTCAATAACCAGGGTACCTGTGTCGTAATTGTATGAAACCGGATACGGATAGTACCATCCGCCTCCCCAGAATGGTCCCCAATAGCCGGTGTTCCACCATAGTCCGCTTACGTGGGTGCTATTCTCAACATAGCTTACCTGTACACCCAATTGGGCGTTTTCTTTGTCAGATTCACGGCTATAGTTTCTGGTATTCATTTCCGATTCAATCTGCTTGATAAGCGTTTGGGCGTTTTCGTCTTTCCAGTATACGGCTTGCATACCTCCACCTGTTGTCAGTATGCTGTCTGGTAGAAAGTAGGTTGAGGCTGTGCTGAAATCAGCTTCCGGGTCGTATTGGGTATAGACGGTAAAATCACTGTCCATTTTTGATAAATCCGGATCTTTCTCGCAACTGCTGAAAATGGCCGTTGCTGCCAACAGTAAAAAATAGTATTTTTTCATAAGGCTATAATTTGATATGTTATTTTATAATGCAGTTCCTTTAAACACACGACTTAGTTCTCTCGGAACAATGATTCCTTGTAATGAAATACGGTTGGAATTGAAGTTTGGAGTAACGGTAACTGTTGCCTGATTGCTTCCTCTGGATAAAGAGATAGTTACTTGTGCAGAAATGCCTGTACCCATTACGTTCATAGAAATAAAGATATTTCCTTTTTTATTCTCTTTATACTTGTAGTTGGTAACTGTACCGTCTACTGTGATACCTCCTAATCCGTTAGGACCACTATAAGGACCGTTGAATGCCAGCTGCACTGTAGCTTCATTGTTATCTACAGAAACAAAGTTGGTAGTAGGAGTGACGTATGTGGTTTCACCACGTTTAAAGAAAATACGGTCGGCCTCCAGTACGTATTTTTTTTCGTTGATCGCCTGTTTCGCAATCTCATAATTTAATGAGTCTATACGTTCTTGTTCGGCGCGTCGTTCTTCTCTTAATT
>ENA-UEQH01000555-UEQH01000555.1-human-gut-metagenome-genome-assembly--contig:-NODE-555-length-20211-cov-39.522003_pt1 | contig 20211 bp, 18 predicted proteins | sample MGYA00242945_ERZ507943 | MGnify/ENA primary metagenome ERZ507943 (study PRJEB26167, sample SAMN06115418) | human gut metagenome | host: Homo sapiens | place: China:Hubei | collected 2015-03-06... | reverse complement strand
ATACAGCAGGATTTTCTTATCACACTTCAAGAAGGCAACAGAATGATACATTTTAAATATACGCGTGCGCGTAACAATCAACTTTGCAATACTGAAAATTTCCTAGTACGACCCAAGTTTATCTCTTTTATGAGAAACCTTCTGCACTAAAATGAAAAACATTTTGCTCATAAATGAGAGAAGTTTGTCATTTTAATGAGAAAAACAGAAACTAAGGATGTAAGAAAAATCTCTTTACACCAAAAATCTTATTCCCCCTTTCTCCCTCGACAATATATTGTCAAGACAAAAAGAAAAGTAAGAAACTCCGCCATAGGGACAGCCAACCAAATACCGGCTACTCCCAACATGATCGGTAACAACCAGAAACAAAGCAAAATAAAAATAAAACCGCGCAATATGGTTACATACATGGCCGGTCGGTCTCTCTTCACGCTCTGAAAATAACCAATAGAAACCATGTTAATGCCAAAACAAACAAAACCAGATGCAAAAAGCGGCAATCCCTTCACTGCAATATCATAAGCAGGAGTATTCCTATCTACAAACATACTCACCACCTGATGAGAAAACAAAGCTGTCAGCACAAAAACTAAAACTCCACACCCGATGGCTGTAATTAGAGATAACTGGAAAGCAGTCTTCACCCTATCCGGGCGACCTGCTCCAAAATTATAACTCAAAATAGGCTGAGCAGATTGCGCTATCGCATTATATACCATAAATACAATCGGGAAAAAATAGCAGGCAATACTGTATGCTGCAACCCCATCCTCACCTATATATTTGATAAACACATAATTGCCCACAAACATCATTGTAGCAACTGCCGCTTCACACAGAAATGTAGAAAGTCCCAGGCGACACATATAGCCAACATTTCTAACCGTAAGCTTTAAACTTTTCAACGTTGTCTTCACCCGGCATAAATGCAAGACTCTACGTTGCTGCAGCAGATACCCTAAAATCATCAAAGCCCCTACTATATATCCCAAGCTGGTAGCCAGTGCTGCACCAAACATTCCCATCTGCAAAAGCATGATGAAAATATAATCCAAAGCCATATTAATAACTGCAGCTACAATATTACATGTCATGGCATAATTGGGAGAACCGTCCAAACGAACAAAAAAGAGTCCGGAACTAAGCAAAGCGCTAAAAGGTAAAAAAGGAACAAACCAACGCATATACTCCACAGCCAGTGGCAAAAGTCTTTCTGAACTGCCCAGCCAATGTGCAACTTGCTCAACCTCAAGCATAATAGCACCGGCATACCCCAACAGTAACAGTGAAGACACCACAACTGCCTGCGTAATATTAATACGTGCAACCTTTATCTTGCCTTGTGAAAGATGGATGGACGCTACAACTGATGCCCCAATACCAAACATCAGTGCTACACCGGTATTGATGAGAAAAAGTGGGGCAGTTATGTTGACAGCAGCCAAAGCATCACTTCCTATACCTTTACCAACAAAGATTCCGTCTGTAATAATAAACACAGCAGAAAAAATCATCCCCAGCAACGTGGGAACAAGAAGTTTGCGAAACAATGTAGTCACATTCATTGTCGCAAAATCAATACTATCCTTCATTTGTTATTCCAATAAAAATTCCGCGACAAAAGTACATAAAAGAACATTTCCAGCAGAACCTTCCAAATAAAAACATACCGGATATCTCTTCTGCCGGTATTCACGATATAACAAGAAATAGCACACAAAAACATTGATACAGAACATTTTGAAAGAAATTATAAACATCATTTATTCTTTTGTTCATAAAAAAGAAGTATTTTTGAGAAAACCGAATTTATATGACCGAACAAATCTATTTACTTTTAATACAAGTGATGCCCTATCTGGCTATTGTCGTATTTATAGCACTCTTTTTCGTACAAGCAGGATACGGCATATTCCACACAAAAAAATGGGGATGGAGTATTCCGAATAAAATTGGATGGATACTTATGGAAGCTCCGGCTTTCATCGTGCTCTTCTACTTATGGTGGACCAGTAGCGTACGCTTCGAAATACCGGAATTTATTTTTTTCCTGTTGTTCGAGCTCCACTATTTCCAACGCTCATTCGTCTTTCCATTACTGATGAAGGGGAACAGCCAAATGCCAATTTCCATCCTGGCCATGGGAGTATTATTCAATTCCATCAACGGTTTTCTTTTAGGCGAAAGTCTGTTCCATCTGGCACCAGATACTTTCTATACCGCCGCATGGTTCGGACAGCCTTTATCTGTAGCAGGACTATTCCTGTTTTTCATCGGAATGGCTGTCAACTTACATTCCGACCATGTGATACGCAATTTGCGTCCTGCCGGCGATACCCACCATTATCTTCCACAAAAAGGCATGTACCGCTTTGTCACCAGCGGCAATTATTTTGGCGAACTAGTAGAATGGACCGGATTTGCCCTCCTCACCCAAAGCACTGCTGCCTGGATTTTCGTAATCTGGACCTTTGCAAACCTTGCTCCCAGAGCCTATTCTATTCGTAAACGATATATACAGGAATTTGGTGCTGAGGCCGTAGGCAACCGCAAATGCCTGATTCCCTTTATCTTCTAATACTAAAAGACATGAAAAAATCAATACTATTTACCCCAGCTTCCATCGGTCCGCTCACACTGAGAAACCGGACCATCCGTTCCGCTGCATTCGAAAGTATGTGTCCCGGAAACGCCCCATCCGAACAATTACTGAATTATCATCGCTCGGTAGCTGCCGGAGGTGTAGGTATGACCACCGTGGCTTATGCTGCCGTAACGCGCAGCGGACTTTCATTCGACAGACAATTGTGGATGCGTAAAGAGATAATTCCCGGTTTGAGAAAAGTAACAGACGCTATTCATCAAGAAGGCGCAGCGGCCAGCATCCAACTGGGACATTGCGGAAACATGTCGCACAAAAAAATATGTGGAGAAACTCCGGTAGGAGCTTGTAGCGGATTTAACCTTTACTCGCCTACTTTCGTCCGCGGACTTCAAAAAGATGAACTGCATCAATTGGCCAAAGCCTATGGCGATGCAGTCCGTTTATCGAAAGAAGCTGGTTTCGATGCTGTAGAAATCCATGCCGGACACGGCTATCTCATCAGTCAGTTTCTTTCCCCCTACACCAATCACCGGAAAGATGAGTATGGAGGAACACTGGAAAACCGGATGCGTTTCATGAACGAAGTTATGGAGGAAGTAACCCGAGCTGCCGGAAATGATACTGCCATACTGGTTAAAATGAACATGCGAGACGGATTCAAAGGAGGTATGGAAATAGACGAAAGTCTGACTGTAGCTCAGCAACTGGTAAAAGACGGTGCACAAGCATTGGTACTGAGCGGAGGTTTTGTCAGCAAAGCTCCCATGTACGTAATGCGTGGTGCCATGCCGATAAAAACGCTTACCCACTATATGGAAAGTTGGTGGCTCAAATGGGGAGTACGCCTGGCAGGACACCTGATGATTCCGACAGTTCCCTTTAAAGAAGCTTATTTTCTGGAAGATGCCCTGCAATTCAGACAACACATAAAAGACGTTCCATTGGTTTATGTCGGAGGTCTGGTATCAAGAAAGAAAATCGATGAAGTCCTCGATTCCGGTTTCGAGTTTGTACAAATGGGACGGGCACTCCTGAACGAACCCGGATTTGTAAACCGGATGAAAGAAGAAGAACAGGCCCGCTGCAACTGCAAACACAGCAACTATTGCATTGCACGTATGTATACACTTGATATGGCATGTCACCAACATCTGGAAGAAACACTGCCCCCACATCTGAAAAAAGAAATCGAAAAACTAGAAAAAGAAGGATAATATGAATAAAACAGCAGTCATCACGGGAGCCGACGGAGGCATGGGAACCGAAATAACCAAAGCAGTAGCTTTGGCCGAATACCATGTCATCATGCTTTGCCACACTGAATTTCTGGGTGAAGAAAGAAGAAGCCAGCTCATTCTCAGTACCGGAAATAAAGATATAGAAGTTATACAAGTAGACTTATCTTCCATGGAGTCTACGCTTGAAGCAGCTAATCAGATTCTAAAAAAGAACTGTGCCATCGATTTATTGATGAACAATGCCGGTACCATGTGCAGTCGCTTTACGCAAACGGAAGACGGTTTTGAACGAACTGTTGCCGTAAACTATCTGGCCCCCTTTTTACTGACCAATAAACTGCTCCCGCTCATGCACAAAGGGACACGCATTGTCAACATGGTATCGTGTACATACGCTATCGGGAAAATAGACTGTAAGTTCTTCACACACGGACAAACAGGAAGCTTCTGGCGAATTCCTATTTATAGCAATACGAAACTGGCTCTATGGCTGTTTACGTGTGAACTGGCCAAGCGGGTTAAAGAAAAAGGAATATGTGTGAATGCGGCAGACCCTGGTATTGTTTCTACAAATATCATACGCATGGATATGTGGTTTGATCCGTTGACGGACTTGTTTTTCCGTCCTTTTATCCGTACTCCTCGTGAAGGTGCAGAAACAGCCATTAAGCTGTTGTTGGATAAAAATTTAGAAGGAGTGAGTGGAGCAATGTTTGCTTCCTGCCGGCAACGAAAACTAAAACCCATTTATCTGAATCATCCACAGGCTGATTCGCTCTGGGATGAAACTCAAAAGAAACTTTCTCGTTTCTTTTATAAGTAAAATAAAATTATCTAAAACAACATATTTCTACCTTCAAATCAAAAATATTGTAACTTTGCTCAAAATTAAACATTTCTAAAATGGGTGACAATACCAATGGATAATCTGATTTTTCAAATACAGCAGGATAACGAATATGCTTTCAAGCAACTTTATCAGAATTATTATTCGAGAGTGGTGACCTTTATCACGGGCATTATCAAAAGGCGGGAGGCAGCCCAAGATTTGGCTCAGGATATATTTGTCAATCTCTGGCTTAACCGGAAGACACTGGATGTTTCACGAAATCTGCAGAACTATCTTTTTGTTTCATCTCGTCATGCGGCTATTAATTATTTAAAAAAAGAACTATCTGCCACATCGGAGCCGATAGAAGACATGCACAAGAATATAAGTTCCGACATTACAGTAGAAGATACGCTTTTCGCTAAGGAAATTCGTCTGCTCATAGAAATGGTCGTTTCGGAAATGCCTGCACAACGGCAACGCATTTATCGGCTGAGCCGAGAGCAGGGGATGAGCAATGAAGACATAGCCAATAAATTGGGAATCAGCAAAAGAAGTGTGGAAAATCAGATCAGTCTGGCTTTGAAGGAAATCAGACAGGCTGTCACTGCTTACGTGATTTTTCTATTTTGTATGTTATCATAAGTTAAAGAACTGTTCCATAAAAGTGAGTATGGACGGAAATGTTTGTACTTGATTGTAGAAAACAGAAAAACTTATGAATTACATTCACGAAATTATCAGACGATATGTCAATCGCAGATACCCTCAGAAGCTAGAGAGAAAAATCCAATGCTGGCTCTGTGAGGGTGAAAATACACAAGCGAAGGAGGAAGCATTACTCCGTTACTGGAATGAAACAGAGACTGTTTCAGAACGTCAGAATATGAAAGACGGATGGAAACAGATTTCCGGCCGATTGGGTTTCAGAAGTAAAAGCATCCACTGGTACAAGTACGGATATGCCGCTTCTTTCCTGATTTGCGTACTGACCGTTTCTCTCTGGCTATGGAAGACCGGAGAAGTTTCCGTTACACAAATAGTTACTACCGGAAAAGGAGAGTCGAAAACTGTTACCTTGCCCGACGGCTCATTGGTACGTCTGAATCCTTCTTCAGAAATTGCCTTTCAGAAAGCTTTTGAGGATACTGTCCGTCGAGTTAGGCTGAAAGGTGAAGCATGGTTCGATGTAATCCACCACTCAGAAAAGCCCTTTATTGTGAATACCCGTCATCTGACCACAAGGGTATTGGGTACCCGGTTCAGCATGAACGATTATCCGGAAGACGGACAGGCTGCCGTGTATCTGCAAACCGGTGCTGTTGAAATAACTCCAGCAGGTCAGCACCGACCGCACGTATTGCAACCCGGCGAATATTTGGTATATAACAAGACTAAACACCAAATACACGTATCAAAGCGAAAGCCACCTTACCTTCATTTCCAAAATGCTAACTTGGAAGAAATCAAGCATTCACTTGAGCGAATGTTCAATATCCCCATAAAACTGGAAGGTGACACGGAAGAAAGATATACCCTAGAAATCGATACCACAGTCACTATCAAGGAAGTTCTGGAAACTCTTTGTATGCTGGATGAACAACTAACTTGGAGAACCAGTAATAATCAAACAATCATCCTCAGTATAAAACACGAATAAAGCTATGAAAATAAAAAAGCTTTTACTATCCTGCCTATTTGCTTTTGCGGCTGAAGGTGCATTGTATGCCCAGCATCCAGATCAGACTGTCTTCTCCATCAATGGGACGTATAATATCTCCGAATTTTTGGAACTGATCAAAGAAAAGGTTGGTTGTCGGATTGCCTATAAGGAGTCCGACCTAAAAAACAAAAGAGAAATCCATCTGAACTATACAAATGAACCGCTGAATGTCATTCTGAAGGATGCATCGGAAAAGTACGGACTTCAGTTTGTAAGGTACGGAAATCAACTGATTGTTAAAAAACGAAAGCAATCGCTTCCTGTCAAAAAGACTCAGTCAGATTCAGTCATAAAAGATACTGTGCGTAATTTCTATATACAAGAAGTGGTAAAGACAGCACCTCGTGTAGACAAACTCCGGCACCCTCAAATGGGGATAACGGTGATGGATGGCAACGCCATCCGAAACGTACCGACGCTTTTGGGAGAACCGGATATCATCAAGGCACTTCAACTGCAGCCCGGAGTGTCTGCCGGTACAGAAGGATTTGCCGGTATGTTCGTACGAGGAGGAGAGAACGATGAGAATCTGTTTCTTATAGACGGATGTCCCATTTACCAGACCAATCATTTGGGCGGATTGTTTTCGCCTTTCAATGCGGATGCTGTCAGTCACCTGACGTTTTACAAGAGTGCTTTTCCGGCACGTTACGGGGGAAGGCTCTCCAGTGTGACGGATCTTTCGATGAAAAGCGGAGATTATGAAAACTGGCATGGAAACTTAACGGTAGGATTGACATCGGCCAATGTCAGTTTCTCTGGTCCGTTGGTGAAAGACCGGACTACCCTGTTTGCCGCACTCAGACGCTCCTGGTTGGAACTGGTTTCCGTACCGGCACTAGCTATCATCAACGCCTCGAAAAAGAAATCTGGCGAGAAGGTCATTGCCGGTTACAATTTTACGGATTTCAACCTGAAACTTGACCATCGGTTGGAACGTTTCGGTACGCTTTCCCTACTGGGATATTATGGGCATGACCGCCTCAAGATGGGGGAACATCGTTTTTCGGGTGATGGGGAAGATACGGATTATTATCTTCATAAGAATGAAAACCGGCTGGGATGGGGGAATATGCTGACTTCCTTAAAATGGCATTTTCCTATCAATACCCTTTTCGTTTATGACATGAAAGCTTCTTATACACGCTATCAGTCTGATTTCAGGAAAACGGTTGAAACGGTATCGGGTCACGAAGGTGAGAATGGCTATGAAAACAATGGGTCTCGAACCGAGAACCGAAATGCCATTCACGACCTCAGTGCAGATGCATCTTTGGCGTTTATCCCGTCTGACCGGATTATCATCCGTCTGGGAACGCAATACACACACCATCGTTATGCGCCGGAAGAGGAGATACGGAAATCCACCTCTCTACCATCTGAAAATGTGAAAAGTGAAAGCCGGGTAATTGCCAACGAGTGGAACGCTTATCTAGAGGGTGACCTTGAAGTCTTCCGCTGGTTGCGTTTCAATGCCGGATTGCATGGTTCTTTCTTTCGAGTGGAAGGAAAACAATATCAGGTTTTTGAGCCACGTATCTCGACTGATTTCCGACTTAGTCCGATGGTTAGTCTGAAAGCCGGATATGCCCGAATGAGCCAGTTTGTGCAGCAGGTAAGCGACAATTACATATCTTTGCCTACCGACTACTGGCTACCCATCACCCGGAATTTTTCACCGTTGACTTCCGACCAGGTTTCGGCCGGTATCTATGTGTCGCCCGGCAAAAAGTATACTTTTTCTGTCGAGGGGTATTATAAGAAGATGAACAATCTGCTGGAGTACAGGGATGATTACAAGGATTTACAGGTTGCTACTTGGGAAGACAGACTGACCAGTGGAAGCGGCAGAGCTTATGGAGCCGATTTTCAGGCAGAAGCCGATTTCGGAAAGCTGCACGGTTTCATCGGTTACGGGTTGATGTGGAGCGACCGGCTCTTTGCTGAGCTGAATGGGGGAAAGCGTTTTCCGTCGAAATATGATAACCGTCATAAGGTAACCTTGTCGGCTACCTGGAAGTATTCCGAACGGGTGGAACTGAATGCCGGATGGGTATTCATGACCGGAAACAGGGTTACGCTGTCGCTTGAGAACTATTCATATCCGGACGGTTATCCCACTGACATTGTTCCCTCTTATCCACATAAAGATGAGGAAATGCTCGATTATTACGCAGGGAAGAATAATGTACGTCTACCGGCCTATCACCGGTTGGATGTGGGCATCAATATCTATCGTCCGTTAAGACGCGGACGAACCGGAATATGGAATGTCTCTCTCTATAACGCTTATTCCCGTATGAATCCCATCATGATAGAGAAGAACAACCAGAAACAGAGTATGGACGGTACACCGCTGGCTCCCCGATTCCGGCAGTTTGCCTTGTTTCCAATAATACCCTCTGTATCTTATACATATAAATTTTAACGAACATATATCTATATGAATATACATTTTAAACCCGGCATTTGGGCGGTAATGGCCGGCTTATCGCTGTCAGCCTGTTACAAAGACATCGACTTGGAGAAGTATCGCCCCGAGCCGACCCTTGTGCTTAACAGTATACTTTCACCCGATACGGTTGTTCGGGTACAGATAGCCCGCACGGTGTTTTTTACCGACCATCGGGAAACAGATACCAATATAGCGGATGCTGAAGTCAAAATGTACGTGAACGGCAGGTATACTGAAACCTTGCGCTACGATGAAACAAGCCGGATGTATCTGTCGGATTATCATCCCGTATCCGATGAACTCATCAGCTTAGAGGCGGAGAGTTCTCTCGGGCATGTGTCCGGACAGGGAATCATCCCCGAAGTGGTATCCATAGAAAGTGTCAGACTGACGGCCCGTACTTTTGATGATCCGGATCAGATGTACTGGACTCCCGATGGTGTTATTTACGGGAAATCATACGAGGTGACCTATTACATTACTTTTACCGACCCCTCGGCGGAACGTAACTTTTACTTCATCCGGATAGAAAGCGGTGATGGAATAGCCGCCGAAACAATTGATTATTCGTACGATGACGTCTTTCTTGCACAGCAGGAGACTATTGACGGAATCACTACGGATACCGGTATCTATGGAAATGAAGGACGTACGTTTACAGATGATTTGTTCAATGGAAATCAGTATACGCTAAAAATCGTAGAAAAGGCACCTTTGTATACTGATGACTCACGTCCCCGTAAAGTCATTCTTTATTCGCTGTCGGAAGATTATTATCATTATCTGACCGGTATATTCAATACTGATGAGGAATCTGTCAACGGCAGTCTGACGGACCTCGGTCTAACAGAGCCTTCCCCTCATTATTCGAACATCACGGGCGGAACCGGTATCGTGGGGGGCGTGCAAAGTCGGTCGGTTCGGGTAGACTTGAAATCTGTTCTAAAATAGAAAACACTTTTTAAAAACATTATAAATAGATAAAAGCATCATGAGATTTAAATTAGTAATGGCATTATTGGCCTTGGGAATGGCAACTGTGACTTTCACCTCTTGTGGCGACGATACGCCGGACAATGGTTTAGAACTGACAAGTTATCTGGATGGTAATTATACGCCTACAGACGATACTTATCTCTTGTCGACAACCATTAATGGGGAGAAGGTCTCAGAGAAGGCTTCAGTCACCTTTCAAACCAAGAACTTGCAGACTGGGTACATGGTCTTGAACAATGTCTTTGAGGGATATTCATCCGTCGAAATCAAAGAATTTACGTTGGTTCAGGAAACTGAAGGCGAATCTGTACGACTAACGTTTACTGGTACTCAGCAAGTAGATGAAACGTTTCGGTTCAGCTATTCCGGATATGTGGTTTATGGGAAACTGTACATCGAGTTCAACATGGAATAAAAATAAAAAAAAGATTGCACCGCTAATTCTTGTCATCAACTACCCAATAGTCGTTTGCTGTCAGCAAGTAAATCTTTCTGCAATACAATTGTTATGCAGCAGAAATAGCCTTGTTATAATATCCTCTTACTTTTAGGGAATAAAAAATCAAGAGGACTATGAAATTATTACTGACTTCGGAAAATGTAAAACGATTTTGCATCTGTTTTATGATGATTCTATTATCTGTTTCTTATCTCTCTTTTCTGGGATATAACCTTTATTTAATGGGACACTAAACAGTCCCATTAAATAAAAAAACCGGAAAACCGATTGACAAATGCGGTAATCCGGATGCAAACTTAAGTACTATGTTGAGACAATCAAGCGATATCTTCGATAAAGTAAATAGAATTCAATTCATTAAAAAACTCATCACTGGTTTCTTTTAAGTTATAGATGGCTTCCTCCAGTGTTTCACCATAAGCACAACATTGGTTATAATCGGCCAGATAAGCATAATATTCACCTCCAGGTGTACACTCTACGATATATTTACTCTCAATTAGTTCCATAATAACCTCCTTTTTTTAAGACTACACAAATGTAGGCTGTCAATATTACAACACTGTGTATTTCAGGTTACTATACTGTTTACTTTATAACAAAATGATTGCTGTCCGTTTTTTGTATTACAAAAGACTATCCCTTCATTTTCCGTTTATTATTTTAACAAATCCCGATATTACTTGCACCGTCTAAGTCCATTTGCTATATTTGTTTACAAATTACAAATAAAAAGTAAAACAAACATTACTAAGACCTGACATGTATCAACAAAAAGTTCAAAAAGAAGAAAATTCTTCCTCTTCCAAACAAAAGAAAAAGATTAGCGAATGGTGGAACAATAGAAAGCAACGAATACATAGACAAATAGAATATGCACGCTTAAAACGAATCCGCAAGAACACTGTTCCCCCATACACTTATTGCAAGAACTGTGGAACCCGACTTGAAGGAATGTACTGCTATCAATGCGGACAATATGCTCTAGACCCTCGGCAACCTTTCCAAAAATACGTGAAACAATACTTCGAAAATGTTTATCAGTACGACAGTAAAATATGGCGTACTGTCTGGATACTGTTCAGTCGGCCGGGCTTTCTCACACGGGAATTCAACGATGGAAAAATCAGTTCGTACGTCCATCCGTTCCGTCTGTATATGTTTATCTCTGTAGTGTTTTTCACTATTTTCTTTATGCTGACCTCGGACAAAATAGCCCATGTTCTCTTAAATGTCAATGCTCCTAAATTCTCCGAACAGGTGATTGCCCAATTGAACTCAGACAAAGCACTGCCGGACACCACTGTTTTCGCCTATCACGGATACGAATTACAGGAAGCACTAAAATCTCAAGGAGTTCAACAGGCCGACAGCCTTATACAAGTCATTCCACTTAGTACACACGAAAAAACACTCAGCAAAGTATGTATGCCTTGCATTGTATTCAACGGATATTACCGCCCTACCCGACTACGGGATGCCGACCAAGACGAAATCGGCAAATATCTGGAAACCGTTTCGCTTACTGAAAGTATTGACGAAAAAGTCCTATATCCAATGGATTCAATTATCAACCAAATGGATGAAGACGAACAAAATATATTCAAGACGTTCGATCTTACTACAAATTTCCGGCTAGACTCCCTAGACAACGTACACAGCCTTGTCCCTATTTACGACTGGAATAACAACGAAACGAAATACCTTAACCAACTTCGAGGAGAATCATTCTTCAACAAGTTGTTAGGAGAACTTTCTAAATGGACTCCTTTCTATATGATGTTCCTGTTGCCTGTACTCGCTCTGTTTTTCCGACTTGCCTACCACAGGCAGCGAATGCCTTATATGTGGCACTTTGTACATGCAATCCACATCAACACTGTTTTCCTATTCCTGCTGCCCATTCCTCTGCTGCCGGTTTTTCTAGCCGATAACCCGAGCTCCATCTTTCCGCAGACAGCCCAACTACTACTGCTCTTTAGTATCGGTCTGTTTGTATATACCTATATATCACAATATACCGTCTATCGGGATGGCTGGATACGAACACTGTTCAAAAGTCTGCTCATTTACGTATCCTTTAGCGTGCTTTCTATCGGTATAGCTATCAGTCTGCTGTTATGGTTACTTTATATCATCGGCGGCAACATCTTATAATTCAAAAAATAAAACGAATTTTATATGAAAAAAGATATCCCTACTCTCACTAGATGGAAACAACGGATTAAATCACGTACCCGAAAAATTTACCGTAACATCGAGGCAGCCCGCCTCCGCCGGGTACGCCGTCACCGCAAAGCAAAATATACACACTGTAAGAATTGTGGTATGGAACTGAAAGGCATGTATTGTCACCGTTGCGGTCAATACGCTTTAGACATCTATCAGCCATTTTGGAAATACATTCAGCAATATTTCGAGAACGTATATCAGTTCGATACTAAAATCTGGCAAACGCTACGACTGTTATTTACCCGTCCTGGCTTTTTGACACGTGAATTCAATGCTGGTAAAATAAGCTCTTACGTACATCCCTTCCGACTATATATGTGTATATCGGTTGTATTCTTCACCATATTCTTTATGGTCATAGAAAATCACACGACCCAAATAGTTTCTGCATCCCTGACACCAACAGTTACAGACAGACTAGTACAAGAGCTGAACAGTGGAAAATTGCATCCCGATACAACCATATATGCTTACAATGGCAAAGAATTTGCACAATCATTAGCCAATAAAGGAGTAGAACGGACAGACAGTCTGATTAATGCAGTCAATATGTATACTTCTCAGGGACTATATCTAATGCATCTGCCACACGTTCTGCTGGATTCCTGTTTTCGACAAGTGGAAATGGATACTACAGAACTGGCAGATATACGAAAAATGCAGCAAACTTTTGACCTGACCAAGCTAAACAAACTATTGCCAGCAGAATTCAATATCCAATTTGGTTCAGGTACCGAAATACAACAAATCCAAGATGCTTATCAGAGCTTTTCAATAGACTCCATCCAAGGAGTACATACTCCTGTCTACCAATGGACTCCACAGACTGATACAACCAGACTACTCTCGATCGATTCCACTGTATCGTTCATATTCGGTCAGCTTTCAAAATGGACACCCTTCTACATGATGTTCTTATTGCCCCTGTTTGCTTTATTGCTAAAACGGACACATCGTAAATTACAGATGCCTTATATGTGGCATTTCGTACATGCCATTCATCTGAATACTGTATTCCTGCTCTTATTCTCCATTCCACTGGGTATTACCTTTACCTGTTTGGCTTGGCAATACAATACCATAAAGGCCGACTGTCTTCCTTTATTTGGAGTCTTTTTTCTTCTGATGTTTATCTATATGTACATTTCCATGCACACTGTTTACCGGTACGGGTGGATACGTACTTTTCTCAAGACATTATACGTATTCCTGACATTTTCACTGACAGCCTCCCTAATTGCTTCCGGATTAATTATCTGGCTGGCACTGGAAGTTGCCGACAAGGTATAAACTAAAAAAGGTCTTGAAGTCAGCCGTTCACGACTTACTTCAAGACCTTCCTGTTCTATCTGATCTTCAACTTATCAGCAATTACTTACGGTAGCTTTCCAGCTCATCAGCCTGAAACTTACGGATAAAGTTGAAATGCTTTTCTACTTCAGACTCTGCATAGTTCACATATACATTCAGTGATTTAGCAAACAGCTCAGGAGCTTTGGTAGCATCCTGCAAAAGCAAATGACTCATTACACAAACTGCTGCCATTTCGTACAAACGACGAGAAACCAAATCCAACAGTTCCTGATTCTGAGCTTCTTTCACTGCATTGGTACATGCTTCCAGTTTACGAGTCATATCCTTGATGCGATTCATGTATCCTTCAAATTCCGGTGCACAAGGAATCAATTCGTATTCGTGCAAAGTAGCTGCATACGAACCGTTTGTTACATAACGGATGGCTGCAACTGTCTGCAACTGGGTAGTACCTTCATAGATACTGGTGATACGAGCATCACGGTAAATACGCTGGCAAGCATATTCCATCATGAAACCAGAACCGCCGTGTACCTGAATACAGTCGTATGCATTCTGATTTGCATATTCAGAGTTCATACCTTTAGCCAACGGAGTGAAGCTGTCGGCCAGTTTTGCATAACGTTTCTGTTCCTGGCGTTCTTCCGGAGTCAGCTTGCGTTCACGAGCGATATCATCCAAAGCTTTATAGATATCTACATAGCGGGAAGTCTGATACAACAAAGCACGACCTGCATCCAGTTTTGCTTTGATAGTTGCCAACATATCATATACTGCCGGGAATTCAATAATAGCTTTACCAAACTGTTTACGGTCTTTTGCGTATGCCAAAGCCTCATCGTAAGCAGCCTGACTCAAACCTACCGACTGTGCAGCGATACCCAGACGAGCACCGTTCATCAAAGCCATCACATATTTAATCAGACCCAGTTTGCGTTCACCGCAAAGTTCAGCCTTCGCATTCTTGTAAACCAATTCACAAGTAGGAGAACCATGAATACCCAATTTGTTTTCAATACGACGTACATCTACTCCACCATCGTTCTTGTCATAAATAAACATAGACAATCCACGGCCATCGTGTGTACCTTCTTCCGAACGAGCCAATACCAAGTGAAGGTTTGCATCACCATTCGTAATGAAGCGTTTCACACCGTTCAGACGCCAGCAGTTGTTAGCCTCATCGTATGTAGCTTTCAGCATTACACTCTGAAGGTCGGAACCAGCATCAGGTTCAGTCAAGTCCATTGACATGGTTTCACCAGCACAGATACGTGGAATGAAACGGCTATGCTGATCTTCGTTACCGAATTCGTAAAGTGTTTCGATACAGTCCTGAAGTGACCAGATGTTACCAAAACCGGCATCAGCCTGAGCCACGATTTCTGCACACATGGTATACGGAGTAATCGGGAAGTTCAAGCCACCGTAACGGCGCGGCATAGTCATACCATTCAGTCCGGCTTTCACCATTGCATCCAGGTTAGCTTTTGTACCCGAAGCATATTCCACACGACCGTTTGCACAGTGCGGACCTTCTTCGTCTACTCCTTCTGCATTGGCTGCAATCACTTCGCCTGTGATTTCACCGGTAATTTCCAATACTTTATCGTAAGAGTCGATTGCATCTGCATAATCCAGCGGTGCATAATCAAACTCGTCTTTATCTCTGTAATCGCGTTCTTTCAACTGACAGATACGCTCCATCATCGGATTGTTCAAGTGAAACTTGAGTTCCGGATGTTCTGTATAAAAGTTTGCCATTATTTACTGTTCTTTTTGTAATACTTAATCATTTTTGGAATCACCTCTTCCACTGTGCCGTTGATGACATAATCGGCAATTGCATTGATAGGCGCATTTTCATCATTGTTTACAGAAATGATGATACCTGCATCCTGCATACCGGCAATGTGCTGAATCTGACCGGAGATACCACAAGCAATGTACAATTTCGGATGAACGGTTACACCAGTCTGTCCAATCTGACGGTCGTGGTCGCAGAAACCGGCATCTACAGCTGCACGGCTGGCACCCACTTCTGCATGAAGCTCCTTAGCCAGTTCGAACAACATGTCGAAACCTTCCTTGCTACCCATACCATAACCTCCGGCAATCACAATCGGAGCACCTTTCAGGTTGTGTTTAGCTTTCTCAACATGGCGGTCGATTACTTTCACTACGTAATCAGTTTCAGGCACGTACTTCGCTACGTCGTGACGGATTACTTCACCCTGATAATTGGCATCCACGATTTCTTTCTTCATCACACCTTCGCGAACGGTAGCCATCTGTGGACGATGTTCGGGGTTAATAATAGTAGCAACGATATTACCACCGAAGGCAGGACGAATCTGATACAACAGATTTTCGTAAGTAACCCCGTTCTTCTTGTCTTCGTGATTTCCGATTTCCAACTGTGTACAGTCGGCTGTCAGACCACTTGTCAGTGCAGAAGATACACGCGGTCCCAGGTCACGACCGATAACGGTAGCACCCATCAAGCAAATCTGCGGTTTTTCTTCCTTGAACAAGTTTACAAGAATAGAAGTATGAGGAAGTGAAGTATAAGGGAACAGCCCCGGAGCATCGAACACATGAACGCGGTCAACTCCGTATGGCAAAACTTGTTTTTCTACATCTGCAAGGTCGCTGCCGGCACAGATTGTTTCCAGCTGACATCCCAGCTGATTGGCTAACTTACGACCTTTGGTTAAAAGTTCGAGACTGACATCGGCAACGTGCTTGCCTTCCATCTCACAATATACAAATACGTTATTCATAATTTTATCCGATAGTATGGTTAGCCAACAGTTCAACAATCAAATTTTCTACATCTGCATCACTGCCTGTAATGGTTTTACTTTCCTTAGCCTGGAAGATGATATTTTCAATCTTCTTCACCTTAGTTGGTGAACCCGACAAACCACACTGCTTGGTATCGCCATTTACATCAGCAACACTCCATTCAGTGATGTTCAGGTAAGGACGGCTTTCGTACAGTGAAGCATAAGGCAATTCGGCACCTTCTTTTGTAATGGCAGCCTTTTCCTGTGCTCCAAGTGCACGTTTGTATTTCTGTACCAGCTTAGCATTGCGCGGACGGCAAGGAGCAGCACTTCCGTTAACAGTCAGCACGATAGGCAGTGGTGCTTCTACAGTTTCTACACCACCGTCGATATGACGTTTTACACGAATGCGGCCATCCTTCACTTCTTGAATTTCTTCAACGTATGTAACCTGTGGCAAACCTAACTTTTCGGCAACCTGAGGACCTACCTGAGCAGTATCTCCATCAATAGCCTGACGGCCACCTACAATAATATCATACTCACCAATCTTGCGGATAGCTGTAGCCAGTGCATACGAAGTAGCCAAGGTATCAGCTCCGGCAAAAGCACGGTCTGTAAGCAAATAGCCATTGTCGGCTCCTCTGTATAAACCTTCACGGATAATTTCAGCGGCACGGCCTGGTCCCATTGTCAGAATGGTAACGGTAGAACCGGGATGTGTGTCTTTCAGTCTGAGTGCTTGTTCCAAAGCATTCAAATCTTCCGGGTTAAAAATAGCCGGAAGTGCCGCACGGTTAATTGTACCGTCGGCATTCATGGCATCTTTTCCTACACAGCGTGTATCAGGAACTTGTTTTGCCAATACTACAATTTTCAAACTCATTAGATTCTTTATTTTGGTATTAGTAATTATCTGACAGCAAAATTAATGAAACCATTCATTCTACAAAAAGATAGGAGAAAAAAGAAAATATTTTTTTACCTTCTTTTTTCTCCTGTTTCTACAAAATAAGTCTACTAATTCTCAACTACTTTCAACTGGTTATTCACTACCGAAAGTGTATAACTCTTGTTTTTGACAGTATCGAATGTTATTTCCATATTATTGTAATGCACCTTGCAAGGACCACCAGCATTTGAATGAACTACGGCTTGAGTCAGCAAATTATCCTTCCAATGTATATCCACTGTAAAATTACCTCTGGCACAAGCTCCCGTAAACTTACCTTCATGCCATACAGCCGGAAGCGAAGGCAACAAATGGATAAATCCCATGTGGCTCTGCAACAACATTTCCGTAACTCCGGCGGTACCACCAAAGTTACCGTCTATCTGAAATGGTGGATGTGTATCCCACAAATTGTCACAGGTTCCGTTTTTCAGCAGATTTCCATACAGTGTATATGCTCTGTTTCCATCATGCAGACGAGCCCACTGATTCAGCTTCCAACCCATACTCCATCCGGTTGCACCATCTCCACGGTGTTCGAGTACAACTCTTGCAGCTTTTGCCAGTTTAGGTGTTGTCACCGGAGACAGTGTTTTTCCCGGATGCAAACCAAATAAGTGGTTTACGTGGCGATGTTCGTCATACGGGTCGTCTATATCTTTCGACCATTCCATCAGCTGGCCGTATCTTCCTATTTTATAAGGAGCTAATTTGTTCAAAACATTCTCCCATTCTTTCCTGCACTCGGCATCCACATTCAGCACTTTGCTAGCCTCGATAGCATCCAACAAAATCTCCCGTATCACCGCATGTGCAAAAGTAGTTCCCTCGTCAATCGGTCCATGTTCGGGCGATGTAGATGGAGCAGCCGTATAAGTTCCATCCGGTTTCTTCCATAAGTAATCTACGGCAAAATTGGCACTGCTCTTCAGCAAATCATATCCCACATTTTTCAAGAAATCAACATCGCGCGTATAATCATACTGGTCCCACACATGAATGGCCAGCCACGGTCCTGCCAAAGGACAGAAGTTCCACGACATATCTTTATCACGCAGAGGAGATGTAAATCCAAATATATTACCTGATATGGAAGCTGTCCAGCCACGGGCACCAAAATAAGCTTGCGCTGTCTTCTCACCAGGCTTTACCAACGTACGGATAAAGTCAATCAGCGGCAACTGACACTCGGCCAGATTTGTTGCACACGAAGGCCAATAATTCATCTGAAGATTGATATTATTATGATAGTCCACTCTCCAAGGTCCGTCCACGTTATTATGCCATATTCCCTGAAGATTAGCCGGCAAGTTTCCCGGACGGGAAGAAGCAATCAGCAAATAGCGTCCAAACTGGTAATAAAGACTTTCCAAACCAAAATCGGGCGCTCCCTTTCTATAGCGTTTCAAGCGTTCCGGAGTAGGCAGTTTATCCCATTCGGCCTCTACAGCCGGATTCAAAGAAAACGAAACCCGGTCGAACAAAGCCGCATAATCGTTGTAATGCGACTGAAGCAACTGAGCGTAACTTTTACTTTCAGCCTGCTTCATCCATGCTGAAGTCGTCTTTAAAGGCTGGACCCCTACATAAGCTTTGGCATCCGAGAAATCAGGGTCAAAATTCATTTTATAGTCCGTATCTGCCGATACAAGAAACATAACCTCGTCTGCTCCGGAAACATTCAGTTTGCCATCCTTATTCTGAAGCTTTCCTCCTTGCACGATAGCACGGATACGTACAGCATACTGCATATCATTGTTCAACAGGCGGCCTGCATACAACAAGCCATTCGAACCGTCTTTCTTGAAACTTCCTTTCATCAACGGATTCGGTGTGTAAGAGAACTGCAGATTCTGCATACCCTTTTTATCAGCCGTAAAGCGGATTACCATTACCTGATCGGGGTAAGAGATAAAATACGAGCGCTTATAATGCACATCACCGGCACAGAAAGAGACAGTTGCCAAAGCCGAATCCAAAGACAAGGCACGTTCGTACTGCTGAACATCTTTATCCTCGATACCTGTTTTTATACGAAATTCACCTGCCGTAGTAAAGCTGCCAAAGCGGAACGGTTCTTCATCGGTTGCTCCATAAGGAACTACACTATTAAAATTATCCTGTGTCAGACGGGTAGCTTTTTCCTGGTCTCCATCAATAAAAGCCTGACGGATTTCTTTCAAGACTCCGGCCGATTCTTTATTGACATTCCAATAATACTGAGGGCCTTTAGCTGTATTAGGACCTCCCCTCCATAAACTTTTCTCATTAAAAGTCAGACGCTCGGTAGACACTACTCCCATCACATTGGCTCCAAGGCTACCATTTCCGATAGGCAAAGACTGAGTTTCCCATGCAGGCTCTGCATTCGCACCTTCACCAGCCCGTTCTACGACCGATGCCTTGTCCCATGCAAAAGTTTCTACCACGGGATTCGGCCTGTCGAACCACACCCGCAAACTTCTGTTATCAGAAGCTACTGCGTCCAGCCCCAATAGAGATAATAAAGCCAGACATGACAATGTTTTCTTCATATTATCAATAGTTCGTTAAAAATTAGCCCGGCCTAAGCGGCTCTGGCAGTAAATAAAATGAGTTCTTTGAAAAGTTTGTCA
>ENA-UEQH01000550-UEQH01000550.1-human-gut-metagenome-genome-assembly--contig:-NODE-550-length-20378-cov-26.957490_pt1 | contig 20378 bp, 18 predicted proteins | sample MGYA00242945_ERZ507943 | MGnify/ENA primary metagenome ERZ507943 (study PRJEB26167, sample SAMN06115418) | human gut metagenome | host: Homo sapiens | place: China:Hubei | collected 2015-03-06... | reverse complement strand
GTGCGTTAGTTCAGTTGGTTAGAATACATGCCTGTCACGCATGGGGTCACGGGTTCGAGTCCCGTACGCACCGCGAAAAAAATCCTGGTTCATTTAGAATCAGGATTTTTTATTTCATATAAGTGGAAAAATAAAAAAAACGGGAACATGCCGTACTTGGCACATTCCCGTTAATCGTGTGAATGCTTATTCCAATACTTCACCCTTTTCAGTGTATAACACGGCGGCTGTGTTGTCTTCTGCGTCCGTCAGAACTACTTTGTAGGTTTTTGTTCCTTCCACTTCTTCTACGTATGCTTCTTTGATGGTAAATTCAGCATAATCTTTTGTCACTGCATCCAGAACTGCCTGTGGAAGATCTTTTACTTCGATGGGTTTGAACTCATTTACAATGTTCACACTGTCTACACTTGCGTGGAAGTTTTCTGCAAATGCAACTGAAGTTCCTAATCCCATTACCAATGCTACTGCTACAAATAACTTTTTCATATTGCTTCAATTTTAATAGTTAGTTAAGTAAGTTTCTACGCTAACAGTAAATCAAATAGAATGCCAAAATGCAGTGTAAAGCTTAAAGGTCTGGTAATCAGACGAGAATAAAAAATAGCTGAAATTCCGTAATCTGCTAAATGGGTAATTAATCCTCATCGTAATGTGGAGATTTTGTACAATTCTACAAAGTTAAAACAAACGTAAATAGTTGATAAATAAATGTTTATGATTTCTATATAAAAAGAGGTATATATAAAATCAATCAGATTATTTTAGTTAAATAAGATATTGTCTGAAAACCTTTTCCTCTTTTCTTTGTTATAAATATACAGAAAAAAATCACTATCTTTTTAATTAATAATCTATGAACATAATCAAATTTGTGTCCGTAGCTTTGTGGAGCATGTGTATGCTTTTTCTAAGCTGCAAGAAGGAGAATCCACCTTTGAATGAAACTCCTGCAACTGTAGAAATTTTCGTATGCAATTCAAAAGGGGAGCCTTTGGAAAATAAAACAGTTGGTTTATACGATGAGAATCGTTATAAAGATTTTCAGAAAGATCATACCGTAAAGCCATTGGCCGAGGTTATTACCAATCAAAAAGGAATAGCTCATTTTGTGTTGGAAAGTCGTCCATGGTTTGTGAAAGGAACATCTGCTGAGCTGATGTTTGTGGTGCAGGAATTGCAGGATGCCTCAAATTATAAATGGTGGAGTAGAGGAGGAACAGTTACACTTGGGAAAGCGCATTCCTTTAAAATAGAAGTCGTTCATCAAGATGGTGCAGGGGGAGATGAAACAACGGAAGAAAAACCCGGTGAAGATGCTGGTGAGAATGTAGAATCTCCTTTTGTGATAGAAAATGGAATATTAACCGGTATAAAAGATCCTTCTTTAACTCAGGTTGTACTTCCGGCAGAAGTGAAAAGTATCGCTTCTGGAGCTTTCTGGAACTCTCATATCGAATCTTTAGTGCTTAATGAGGGATTGGAGGCTATAGAGCTTCAAGCGTTCTCTGGAAGCCAGAAATTGGCCTCTGTCGTGTTTCCCGCTTCTTTAAAAGAGATAGGTGGGCATGCATTTGAGGATTGTGTGGCTTTGACAGAAATAGACCTGTCTAAAACGGCTCTGCAGGAAATCAGTTCCGATGCTTTTCGTGAAACAGGATTGAGAAAGGTTACTCTGCCTGCTTCATTGAAAAAAATAGGTTCGCAGGCCTTTTTAGGTACACATTTGGAAGAGGTTGTATTTTCTGCAGAATTGCAGGAGATAGATGACGAAGCTTTCACTGGAGTGGCGGAATTAACGTCTGTAACTCTTTCGAATAATATACAGCGAATAGGTTATCGGGCCTTCAGTGACTGTGAACAATTAAGTAAAGTTGCCTATGTGGGTGAAATGAAAACAGCTGATTGTATGGTAGAAATAGGAGCGTTTCAGAATTGTACGTCTTTGACTTCCTTTACATTTCCTCAAAGTCTTTCTGAAGTTCAAGGATGGACTTTTATAGGATGTGGAAAGTTGAAAGAAATAATCCTTCCTAAATCGGTGAAGAAAATAGGAGACCAGGGGTTAGTTCTTGACTCTACTGTAGAAACAATTACTTTTGAAGGAGAAGAAGCACCGGAACTTGGGAGGAATTCATTTCCATTTGAAAAGAATCTAATAAAAATAGTGGTTCCTTCAGGTAAATCCGAAGTGTATAAAGCGAAATGGAGTTCTTATACAAGCTATCACTCCAAGATAGAAGAAAAGTCCTGAATAAGTCATATTAAAAAAATTTACAGCGTGTACGAATTTCCTTGTGAGTTCGTACACGCTGTTGTTTTTTAATACGAAGCGCTGGCTTTGATACCTGCTTCTTCTACGAGTCTTGCTATGCGGTCTAATTCTTCCTTAGTCGCTTTTTTAAGCTTCTGGTCGGGAGTTTCCCGGTCGATGGTATAAATCATTACCTGGCGGGGATTTATTTGCTTGACTATTTCCAGCCAGGGAAGTACGTATTTATCGGAGGTGTTATCCACATCTTTTCCGTCTTCCGTGGTACCTTTCATGAAAATAGTCTGAATAATCAGGTTCCCTTTAAATGCTTTCAGGCCTTCAATGATGTTTTCTACCTCATAGTGTCCGGTAGGGCGGTCCACTGTCCGGATGTAGTCCATGTCCACGGTATCCAGTTTCAGAATATTGTTGTCCACTTTGTTGAGTGCGGCAAACACTTTCGGGTTGTGGATAAGGGTAGCGTTGCTCAGTACGCTGACTTTGGCATTGGGGAAATATTTGTCGCGCAGGGCCAGTGTATCCTCAATAATCTCTGGGAAATAAGGGTTGGCGGTCGGTTCTCCGTTGCCGGCAAAAGTCAGTACGTCTGGAAAAGGACCGTTTTCTTTCATCTCAGCCAGACGCTTTTCGAGTGCTTCACGTACGGCTTCACGTGTCTGTACCTTTTGTTTGGGGCGGAAATCCTTGTTGTATCCACACTCGCAATAGATGCAGTCGAATGTACAGAATTTACCGTCTCCCGGAAGCAGGTTGATTCCGAGGGATACGCCGAGTCGGCGGCTATGGATGGGGCCGAATATAGGGGCCGGATGAATAATGGTTGACATAAGCGTTACAAATTATCTTCCTCTTACAATTTTTTTGATGTCATTCAGTTTGTTCAGGGCTTCCAGCGGTGTCAGGTTGTTTACGTCCAGGTTCAGAATCTCATCCCTGATTTGGCAGAGTACGGGGTCATCCAACTGGAAGAAACTGAGCTGTATTCCGTCGGATGCAGCCTGTTTGCTGGGCTGTCCTTTGGCTGAAATACCTTCCTGTCGGTTTTCCGCTTCCAGCTGGTGCAATATTTCGTCGGCACGTTTGACAATAGATTTCGGCATACCGGCCATCTTGGCTACGTGGATACCAAAGGAGTGTGCACTTCCGCCTCTTTCCAGCTTGCGAAGGAAAATGACTTTGTTGTCCACTTCTTTGACCGATACGTTGTAATTTTTTATGCGTTTGAACTGAGCTTCCATGTCGTTCAGTTCATGGTAGTGCGTCGCAAAAAGGGTACGTGCGCGGGCTTTCTTATGTTCATGAATATGTTCCACGATAGCCCATGCAATGGAAATACCGTCGTAGGTGGAAGTTCCTCTTCCCAATTCATCAAAAAGCACCAGGCTTCTCGGAGAAATGTTGTTGAGGATATTGGCTGCCTCGTTCATTTCGACCATGAATGTAGATTCTCCTACTGAAATATTGTCGCTGGCACCTACACGGGTAAAGATTTTATCTACAAGGCCGATGTGCGCACTTTCGGCAGGGACAAAGCACCCAATCTGCGCCATCAGGGTGATGAGGGCAGTCTGTCGGAGCAAAGCCGACTTACCGGCCATGTTCGGTCCGGTGATAATAATGATTTGCTGCTCTTCCGTGTCGAGATACACATCGTTGGCAATGTACTTTTCTCCTGGTGGCAATTGTTTCTCAATAACCGGATGACGTCCCTGACGAATGTCAAGCACATCATCATCCACCACATTCGGACGGATGTATTTATTGGCGTGAGCCACGTTGGCAAACGACAGCAGGCAGTCCAGGCGTGCTATCTGTGTGGCATTGATCTGGATGGCAGGAATAAATTCGGCCAGTTCACAAACCAGTTCGTTATATAACTTGGTTTCTAAAATCAGAATCTTGTCTTCTGCTCCTAAAATCTTTTCTTCGTATTCTTTCAGTTCCTGGGTAATATAACGTTCTGCATTGACCAGTGTCTGCTTGCGAATCCATTCTGCAGGGACTTTATCCTTGTGGGTGTTACGTACTTCGATATAATATCCGAATACGTTGTTATAGGCAATCTTCAGGCTGGGAATGCCTGTCAGTTCGCTTTCTCTCTGCTGTATCTGCAACAGGTAATCTTTTCCGGAATACGCAATTTTACGAAGCTCATCCAGTTCGGCATTTACTCCGTCGGCAATCACGCCTCCTTTGTTGACCAGCAGGGGAGGGTCGTTCTGAATTTCTTTAGCTATTTTATCACGAATGGATGCGCACAGGTTGAGTTGCTCACCGATACGGCGCAAGCTCTCGTTATCTGCATTCAGGCAGGCATTTTTGATGGGCTCGATAGCTTGTAAGGCCGTTTTCAGTTGTACGACTTCTCGAGGAGAAATACGTCCTACGGCAGCCTTGGAACAAATACGCTCCAAATCGCCAATCAGATGAAGTTTCTCTTCGACGAATTCCTTGAATTCCGGCTCCCGAAAAAAGAATTCCACCACATCCAGACGCTCGTTGATAGGTTTGATTTCTTTCAACGGGAATACAATCCAGCGTTTCAGCATTCTGGCTCCCATCGGGCTGATGGTGTGGTCGATAATATCCAGCAGGCAGGTACCGCCTTCGTTCATGCTGCCCACAAGTTCCAGACTGCGTACCGTAAATTTATCCAGACGTACGAAGCGGTCTTCTTCAATGCGTGACAAAGAAGTGATGTGTCCAATCTGGTAGTGCTGGGTCATGTCAAGATACTGCAGGATGGCTCCGGAAGCAATGATGCCGTTATGAAGATTTTCCACTCCGAAACCTTTGAGGTTTTTGGTTTCGAAATGCTTCAGTAACTTTTCCTTTGCAGACGTTTCGTTAAATACCCAGTCTTCCAGTTCGAATGTAAAGAATTTGCTGCCGAAGTTTCCTTCGAACATGGGTTTCTTTCCGCGTTCAAAAAGCACTTCTTTAGGCGCAAAATTATTCAATAGTTTGTCGATATAATCAGTAGGTCCTTCGGCGGTAAGAAATTCACCGGTAGAAATATCCAGGAAAGATATACCACAAGCTGTTTTTCCGAAATACACGGCAGCCAGGAAGTTGTTTTCCTTGTAAGAAAGTACATTATCGTTAATGGCTACTCCCGGTGTGACCAGTTCCGTAATTCCGCGTTTGACAAGCTTTTTAGTTGTCTTCGGATCTTCCAGCTGGTCGCAGATAGCGACTCTTCGTCCTGCACGAATCAGTTTAGGCAGGTAGGTATCGAGTGCATGATGGGGGAACCCCGCCATCTCCACCGTTTTGCTTTGACCGTTGGCACGTTTTGTCAAGGTGATTCCTAAAATCTCAGCAGCTGCTACAGCATCTTCCGAGTAAGTTTCATAAAAGTCGCCACACCTGAATAGCATGATGGCATCCGGGTGTTTTGCTTTCAAGTCGAAATATTGCTTCATCATCGGGGTCAGTACAACCTCATTGTCTTTTGCCACGGTTCAGTCCTTTCTTTTTTAGTTAATGATATTCCTTGCAAAGATACTTTAAAAGGCCGAGATAGGAAAAGATATTTTGAGGGGATAGGATTTTAATTCGGTTTAAAAAATAAAAAAAGGGAAAAGGTGGGAAGAGGAAAAATATTTAGCTTTGCAGAAACTAAATATGAATGGAATATGAAGGAAATTAATGTGTCTGAATTGCAGGACAATATGTTTGATGCCATTGGCAAAGAGTGGATGCTGGTGACGGCCGGTACGCAGGAAAAGTTTAATATGATGACCGCCAGCTGGGGAGGAACCGGTATTTTATGGGGAAAACCAGTTGCTTTCATCTTTATTCGTCCGGAACGTTATACATACGAGTTTATTGAAGAAGGAGATAAGCTGACCTTGTCTTTTTTAGGAGAAGAGCATAAAGATATACATAAAATTTGTGGTTCTAAATCAGGCCGGGATATGGATAAAGTAGCTGCTTCAGGCTTGAAACCTTATGTAATGGAAGATGGAACCATTTCGTACGAGCAGGCACGTTTGGTTTTGGTGTGCAAGAAATTATATGCAGACATGATTCAGGAGGATAAGTTTGTGGATAAGCTGTTAATAAACCGTTGGTATGGTGAAGGCCATGGTAATTTACATAAGATGTATATTCTTGAAATACAACATGTTTATGTGAAATAACAGTTTATAAACAGGTTGTGAATAATAAAAAACCGCTTTATGAGAAATTTGCTCATAAAGCGGTTTTTTGTTAGATGAATAAGAATTATTTCTTGAATTCCCCTATATACTTAAAGAGTATATATAAATGAAATTGATGTCATAGCTTTAATCGAATTAAAGCTTAAAATAAAATTTAATTCAATCTGTTTAATTCATCTTTCGCAGCAGAACCACCTTTGAATTTATGTTTGATTTTATTGAACTGATAACTTACAGAAAGGGATATACCACGTGAGGCACCTTTGATTCTATAATCATAGGCTACACCATTTGTATGAACACTGTTTTTCTGTTGCCATGTATTAATAAAATCAGAAGCAGAAAGATTAAAACTCCAGTTCCCAATACTTTTGCTGCACGTAAAATTCAACATACCTCCGCCATGTGTATAATATAAGCCGTCATGTCCTTTACTAAGCCAAATACCTGACAAATACAGATAAAAGCCAAGAGGCAAATCAAATCGGTTGTTCAAGATTATTCTACATAAAGGCTTATTATATTTCTGCATCTTATCAATTCCATATTTCAAATCTTGCAAAGCAAGGAGGCCCTGAACAGATGGATGCCAAAACTTAATATCAAAACCTTTATAAAGAGTTATTTGCCATGCATTGTAAGCAGGTAAATTTTGATCTGCACGGACGTTAACACCCAGGTCTTCCTGATATGTATATACAGACTGTATCGAACGCACTCTACGGAGATAAGATATATTCATCATCCATTGTTTCCAACCGAGACTGAGTGAGAGGTCATGAGTAAGAGAAGAACGAATCAGTGGATTTCCTGTTTCCCACAGAGTATGAGATACATAAGTATAGTTTGTATTCAATAAAGAATAACTTGGTCTCTTTACTTTGGTTTCATATGATAAGCCAACAGATGAAGAACCTTTTTGCCAGTTAATATGTGCTTCAGGAAGCCAGTCATGATAAGACTTTGATTGCGCATCAACCCGTTTCTCATCAGCATAATATGTAAAATCAGTAATCTCATAACGAAGCCCACCTCCCAATTTCCAATTATTTCCTAATGAATGATCATACGACAAGTATATCGCACCCAAATGTTGCGTCTCTTCGTCAGTACCCGGTTGCAGGTCTGGTGTTTCACCTTCTGATTGAGTATGGAAATTCTGTGTATTGTTGGTAAAAGAATACTGTACTCCACCGTCGAAGGCTCCACCCCATAAAGGAACACTGATATTGGCTTTTCCAGCAGCCAGATTATAGTCACTTTCATTCTCAGTAAAAACTGAAGAAATATTTAAGTTATCAGAGGTTTCTTTCAAATCACCGGAAGTTGTATTTTTGCCAAAAATATAATCGGCATCAATACTTAATGTAGCTTCCTTACCTATTTTTTGAATCAGATACGCATTGAAATGATGATTATATGAGTTGCTATTATAACGATAGTCTGACAAAAGATCTGTATAGGTTGAAGCATTTGTAACTTCTTCACCGTTAGAATTAAATTTAGAAGTGGGTGTTTTATCCATTTCATACCGTAAACCTACAGAATTATCATCATAGTCAAATAAAAAGCCTGTATTTAAATTCCATTGATTTGTACGTCCCGAAGCATTTTGATAGGAATCAGTATATAACTTGTTATCATTAAAAATCTCATGATATTCTCTATCCTGTTTAAAACCATTGTTGGCATAATTAAACCCGCCAAATAAAGTAAATCCATTGATAAAACTATAATTCAAATCAGCTGAAGCATTACCAGAAGTAACTTCCGTACGTTGTCCTTTTGCATATACAGTACCGCTAAGGCCCTCTAAATTTTTGCGCGTACGGATAATTATAACTGAAGTCACATTACCCCCATATCGAGAATCTGGCCGTGTTATAACCTGAACATCTTTAACATCAACAGATGACAGGCGTTTCAATTCTTCTTGGTTTCTTACCATTCTGTTGTTTATATAAATTTCAGGAGTACCTCTACCAATCACTTGAATACTTCCACCACTTCCATCTATCATAGGCAATTGCTGAAGAGCATCATAGGCAGTACCTAATTGGGCTATTGGATTATTATCCATTGATACCGTCAGTCGATCCGGTGAAGCTTTTACATATTGACGATGGCCGGTAATACTTACTTCCTGAAGAGCTACAGAAGACGAATTGAGATAGATTGTCTTTGGCAAACAATTAACCGATATATATACAGGTTCATACCCGAGAAAACTAATACTTATTTGTTTCCCTTTCATATCAGAATTGTCAATACTGAAATCTCCTGAGTCATCAGTTAGAGTACCGCGAAGTAGAAGAGAATCACTGTCCAGCAAAACAACATTTGCATAAGGAAGTGGCAAAGAATCTGAAGCACATTTTACGTTGGCTCTTAATATATGACTTACATTTTGAGCAGATAATTGGTCGCAATAACCGCAACATAAAAGTATACCTATAAACATGATTTTTTGTAGCATAATAAATTTTATTTAGAAATTTTTGTGTCTGCAAAATTAGCTGTTTATACAGTACATTTCTAATAATAGAGATAGATAGCAAATAGACAAAATCACATGCTACTAATTCAACCGCCTTCTGAGAATCAATATATTAACTATACGTATCATATATGTAATATAGATTTTATATAGTCTGCTAATACTCCCATAGCCATATATCAAGACTTTTTTCATAGGAACTATCTTTTGATAGGGCATAAATTTTATTCTTAATTCTAAGTTTACTTCTAGAAACTGAGGTAGATGCTATATTCATGAAAATGGAAATTTCGGCTATTGAAAAACGAAGTTTTATAAGACAACATAATATAATTTCATGCTCACTTAGGGACGGAACATCCTTCATTAATCGTTTCGTAAAGTTCTGGTATATATTGTCCGTTATCCTGCATATCTCTGTCAGTCTTGTGTCACTTAAATATTCCGGTTTTTTGTGAAGATTGTGCAGTATAGGCATTTCAGATAATATGAGTGTACAAAGTTCATTCTCCCTTCTTTCAAGTTCAGATAACCTGTCCGCAAGCACTTTAACGTTCGACTGCATATAGGAAGAGGAACCGGAATAAGAAGAAAGCTTTTCATTCAGTATGTCTCTTTCGAGACATAATTGTTCATTTTCCTTTTTCAATTGTAAGAGAACCTCAGACTGTTCCATATACAAATCTTCCTTTTGAATACTTTCCTCATACTGCTTCTGAAGTTCAGCTATGTATGATTCATTTTTCTTCATTTCTATATCTTTCTGATGCAGTAGAATAGAAAGATTATCCATTTCTTTCTGTTTTCTACGAATAGCTATCTGCTTGCGTAAGTATATGTAAGCAAAGAAAACCAGTATCAGCAAAACCATAACAATGGTAAACATCCACCAGTTCATTATATTAGCCTTCTCCAGTTCTAACCTTTGCTTTTCTGTCGTTAATCTTTCATTGTCAAATTTTTCCTTGTAGGCAATTATTTCCTTGCCTTTATCAAGTGCCATAATAGAGTCGTTGTAATATAATAACGAATCACAATAGCTTTTCAGATATTTTCGATATTTAGGATTGTTACCTAATTTATACAAAGACTCATATACCGATTTTTTAGTATATACATTATTAGTTATTAATGCTTTATTTAAATATAAATAAGCAGAGTCATACTGATTTAGCATTAAATAATTTGTACCAATCAGCAATGAAGGCTGATACATCTTAGGTAATGCTTTTAGAATTTCCAATGACTTTTCAAACTTCCAACTGTTCGTATAAACCAAAGCAATTTCTTTTTGTATTGAATAATAATATTCATTGTTTTCAAATCCGAGTTCAACAGCTTTTGCAGCAGTTTTCTGATAGGTTTCTATTGCTTTTTGAAATTCATTTGATATGCAATAACATCTTGCCAATAATCCCAAAGATGTTAACTGATAACGATTGTTAGAATCTTTCACAGCATAATCGTATGCCTTCATACAAGCTTCAAGTGCATAATCAGCAAAATCACGGAATAAATAGAGATTTGTTAAAGAAGACATTATCAGATATCCAGTCTTATAATCATCCGTTTTCTCCACCTCTGTTTTGCCTTCCAGATAATACTGCATCGCTTCTTCTATATACCCAAGATCATAATTTATACAACCCATATAAAGAGCAGACATAGCCTTTCTACGGGCATTATCTGTTGGCTTGTAATAATCGTATGCTATCCTAATAAGTGAATCTGAAGAGATTTTCATCATTTGTTTATACATAGACTGTGTAGTTAGCAGACACCACAATGCATGGTTCTCCTTATCCCAGCGTGCTGAAGGCATCGGCATGTGCTCCAGAATATGAAGTGCACTGTCCGGGTGATCAAACATCACGGATTCAGCATGAACAAGTTCCGAAAGCGGTGTTTTCTCCTTACCGTTTCCGCTGCATTGGATATTCAAAAGGGCTGCAAAAGCAATCAGAATGTACAGAATATAGTGGGTTATCTTTCTCATTTTACGAAATTTGCAGCAAAATTAGAAAAAAAGCGAAAAACGTAAAATGTATTAAAGAAATAGATGCAGCTATTTCTCAGTAGAACAGGAATTTCCGTTTCTTTCAAGGGAAAGGTAATTCCGAAGCAGAAGGCTCCGGTTAGGAGCCTTTTATGATTACCACACAATCCTCGACTTCGGTGGGCAGACCGAAAAGAGGGTATCGAGTGAAATAGGGTTGTGCTTCTTCATCAGGAGGAGTACAGACAAGTTCTGCACCGATACGTTTCAGCGTTTCATCAATCATCCTGACTTCTTCATCTGTCAGAGCGGGCATGTCTCCGTTGAAGATATAACCGAAAGCTTATGTCGGGATTTTCTCTATGCTCTGTTTCATGGTATATGGGTTTTAGATTTGAACTATCTTGTTTATTCTGCCGTGAAGGAAATTTCGTAGTACCGTCTTAATTGACTTGTATTCGTACCAACAGCCGTACTGATTGACGAGAAATGTCTTCAGAATGTCAGAGAAATCAAACCTCCAGCCTCTCACCGGAGCTCCGCTCTTGAAGTAGGTGTTATGGTTCACCTGATAGGAAATCCAGTTCTTTTCCTCACGGCTGAGTTTTTCCTTATTGTTCACTTTTTCACGAAGGATGTAGGCTTTTGCGTTCTTAAGAGTGTCAAGTGCGGGCATTTCCCACAATGCGAATTTTGTTGCTATTGCTGCTATAGTCGTATTTAATGAATTTATGTGTCTTCCGGTCGCATCGGTCGTTTCGTTTCGGTGCCTGGTTTGGAGAGCACAGCAGAAGCAAGGTTTTGAAAGAAAATACCTCGCCACCGGCAGGGACGATTTTCACTCAAACCGATAGGTCTGACCTTGATGAAGTGGAACAGTCCGATATACCTTTGCATCGCAGAACGGAATGACAATCAGATGCGGACGGGGCCGGATGGTGGAGGATAATGAAGTGAAGGCAGAAAATTTAACCTGAATAGTAATTTCTTTTCTGATGATAAAGCAATAGAGACAATAATAAAACAAGAATTGTAAAGAACTTCACTAATCTCTATGGAAGAACTAATTTATTGAAAAATGGTACACTATACAACAAGGGAAGAACTATATGAATAATGTCGGTTCTTCCCTTGTTATTTTGATTATGTGCCACAGGAATAGGGCGGTTCCTTCTCGGTAGAGTAAGGGGTTCTTCATCTGGATATTCGGGAAACGGATTCTGCGTATGTGATGTGCAGGTGTTTCTTTACCCAGATCATGGCAACATAGAACAGCCTTGCGGATTCTCTGATTTGCTCATAAAGCGGTTTAGACTTATTCTTCCGCATCTTCAGGTGTGTCCGAAGCATCTTTTTTACTTGGAAGAATGCCTAAAATCTTCTGTTTCTCTTCCAGGTGACTGGCGTACAGTCCGTCGATGATACCGTCGGCAAGTCCGATTACAGGTACATAAATATGCGTAGCATGAATAATGTCTGCAATGGTCAGGAATATATTGCCAGCCGGAACGATTACGTCGGCCCGGTCGGGCTTGAGCTGGTATTTTTCCATTCGTTCTTCTACAGATAGCTTGTTCAGGCTTTCATGTAGTTTGTGCAGTACTTCCACCGTAATTCGCTGTTTTTTCTTGTCTTTCTTTTCGGCCAGACGATAAAGTTTGTTGATGTTTCCTCCTGAACCGATGATGTTCGTACCGGGATACGAAATAGCCAGTTCCTGCATATCTTTTTTCAGCCGTTCCCATTCAGTTTCCTTTACGGCATTGTTCAGAATACGCACCGTACCGATGTTGTACGAACGGCTGCATACGAGTTCTCCTTGTGAAAGTAAGTTGATTTCGGTACTACCTCCACCCACATCTACGTACATATAGTTTCCGTTACGATCTTCCATGCATTCAATATGGTTGTTGTATATCATCTTGGCTTCTTCCTGTCCGTCAATGATTTCAATGCGGATCCCCGTTTTCTTTTTGATGCGTTTGATAATATCTTTTCCGTTCTTTGCATCCCGCATGGCAGAGGTGGCACATGCACGGTAGTCTTCCACATCGTAGATTTTCATCAGGTGATGGAATACCTTCATCAGACGGAGCATGTTCTTTTCCTTGGTTTCGGAAATTTTCCCCATCGCAAATACGTCAAATCCCAGACGCAGAGGGACACGTAATAGAAGTACTTTTGAAAAGAAAACCTTTCCCTGTTCGTCTTCTTCTACACATTTGATGAGCAATCTCACTGCATTCGAACCAATATCAATGGCTCCATAGTACGTCTTGCAGTCTTTTAGCATATTGTCCATAATATCACATTTAAGTTATTGTTCATTTTCGGCCAGGTAATAATTGTAGAGTGCTTCCTGCGAGCGGAAAGGAGCTTCTTCCGTTTCTTCACTCCAGAACAGATTGTCGCCTGCACCGTCTACTATACGTCCCTGCAGGGTATCCTTCAGGCCGTATTCTACAATGCGTTTCATTTCTCCCTTGATGGCCGGATCGTAGACCGGAGTAATTACTTCGATGCGGTGATCCAGGTTGCGAGGCATCCAGTCGGCAGAGCCTAAGTATATCTTTTCTTCTCCTCCGTTGGCGAAGATGAAAATACGTGAATGTTCCAGATAGCGGTCGATGATGCCATGAATCCGGATGTGTGTGCTGACATCGGGTACATTGGTAATCAGCGAACAGTTACCACGTACTACCAGGTCAATATCTACGCCTGCTTCCGAAGCTTCATACAGTTTTTCTACCATAATCGGATCGGTGATGTGATTGATTTTTATTTTGATGTAAGCAGGTTTTCCGGCTTTCTTGTTCTTTATTTCATTGTTGATTAGTGCCACAAACTTGTTTTTCATCTCATTAGGTGAAACAAGCAGCTCCTTGAACCGTATCTGAGTGTAAGGACGCTCAATGAATTCGAACACCTGATTTACATCCTTCACGATTTTCGGATAAGCTGTCATCAACATACAGTCTGTGTACATTCTGGCATTTCCTTCGTGGAAGTTTCCAGTACTGATACATGCAATATCCGGTCCGCTTTTCATTTCGATGTGCGTAATCTTGGAGTGAACCTTCAAGCCTTCTACACCGAAAATCACCTTGATGCCGGCATCTTGCATTTTCTTTGACCAGTTTATATTGGATGCTTCGTCGAAACGAGCCAGCAATTCAATGACTACGGTTACCTTCTTTCCGTTACGGGCTGCTCCGATAAGGGCTTTTACTACCTTTGATTCTTTAGCCAGACGGTAGAGCGTAATTTTAATGCTGGTTACCTGTTTGCTGACAGCTGCTTCCTGAAGCACACGGATGAAGGAGTCGAAATTATGATAAGGCACATGGATAAAGCGGTCTTTTTCCTGAATCTTTTTCAACAGACTCTCTGGTCCGTCAAGTTCTTTTTTCAGGATAGGAGGCCATTTCGGATATTTCAAGTTGCTGTGTCCACAGTCCGGAAATTTCATTAAGTCCTTGTGGTTCTGGTAACGTCCACTTTCAATTACCGTGTCCAGGCTGTCGAGTTCAAGCTTTTTCAACACCCTTTTCAACAGGTCTTTCGGCATGTTGTTATCATAGATTACGCGAAGAGGTTCTCCTTTTTTACGGCTCTTTACCCCTTTTGAAATCTTTTGAAGTGTACCGGTGCGCAAGTCGTTGTCAATTTCCATTTCTGCGTCGCGGGTAAACTTAAAGGCATAGGCTTCGTATTTGTCATATCCCAGTCCTTCGAATACCAGTGGAAGACAGCAGCGGATGACGTCGTCCAGGTACATAAGGTAACTTTTGTTTTCATGATCCGGTAGTTGCACAAAACGTCCGCAAATATTTACCGGAAGTTCCAGAAAAGCATAGTCCGCCATCGGCTTGTTGCCGTTCTTGCTTACCTTTACGGCCAGATAGATATTTTCATCGTTTTCGTAATCCAATAATTTGACGGCTGAGAACCATACGGGCACAATAAGTCCATTCAGCTTTTCTTTATAGAAAGACTGGATGAACTGTAGCTGTTCGGGAGTAACTTCCGAATTGGATACAAGATAGATATTTTCTTTTTTCAGATCCTCTGTCACACTGCTTACAGCTTCTTCGTAATCCTTTACGTAACGTGCGTTCAGTTTTCCGATTTGCTTAAGCAGTTTTTTGGCTTTTTCTCTTTCCTTGGCAGCCGATTTATCCATGCATTCCGCAATGCGGCTTTGAGAAGCTACTCTGACACGGAAAAATTCATCCAGGTTGTTGGAATAGATGCCAAGAAAGGCCATTCGTTCCAGCAATGGCACATGACTTCGGGTTGCTTCCTGCAGGATTCTGCGGTTAAAGTACATCCAACTGATGTCTCTTTCCAAATAAGGCTTTTCTTTTTTTCTATTTCTTGTTACCATAAAATCACTTTTTTTTGCAAAGAAAATGATTTTATGTTACAATATGATTTCAGAACGATTATTTAGATTTTTTTACACAAACTCCTCTACCAGATACATTCCTTGCAGGGTATTTTGCGGAGCAAATCGCTCTATTTCATTCAATATGATGTATTCTGCTGATTTCACCCATTCCACAAACAGGCGGTTGGGCTTGTAGTTTTGAGAGAAACGCAGTAAGTTACTCAAGTTAAAATTGTGATCGATGATGCCTGCTCCGTTCTGCATGGCATCGAAAGCATTACACTCTTGTTCAATATGTGCCGGTACCATCAGGATGGGTTTTCCTAAATACATGGCTTCGCATACCGATTCGAATCCTGCCGTGCTGGCGTATGCTTTGCAACCTGCCATCTGGCGAAGAAACTCTATATCGTCAAGCTGGTAGAAAGAAAGCGTGGAGTCTATTTTTTTCACAGGTTCTTCTTCCCAGTGGTCCCAGAAGAAACGGAGAGGAGTATCCGGATGTTTTTTATGCCAGTTCAGAATATTTTCAGAGAATCCCGCATTCAGCATATATCCATGGATGTAATCACCTGGTTTGCTTTCCTGAAGCAATACATCTTGTCGCAACAAAGGAGGAACCACACTGATGTGCTGCTGATTGTCTTCCGGCATGGAGCGGAAGGAGAGGGCCAGTTTTTGTGAAGCTCCCAATGCAGTCAGTCGCGTAAAGAAATTCAGGAAAAACAGGCTGCATTTGTTCTTTTTGGGTAATTTGAATTGGTTGTGAAGGAACAGGTACTGATGGCCGATACAGATTTGAGGTACTGCCGGACGGAAAAAGAAATAAGTCAATCCTGTTAATAATTCATAGAAATTGATGACCAGTTCGGCACCGGTTTCTTTGATATGCCGGTTAATATAGCATATACTTTCTGCATATTCCGGCACTTTTAACAAGTTATATAAGATGCTTCGTGTCAGGTTTACCCGTTTGTTGGCATGGGTAGGCAGGAAATTCGGGCTGATAAACTGTTTGACAGGCGCCTGAATGTTCCGGATAAAAAATCCTGGAAGTCGTCTGGATTCACTTTTTCCGACGAGTACTTCTACCACTTCGTGTCCGTTGCTTCTAAGCAGTTTCTCCATCGAGATGGCTTGCGTGAGGTGTCCTCTTCCTTCTCCCTGAACGATAAATAAGATTTTCATGATGCGATAGGTATTAGCGGTATGACATTGTTTTCTTCAGGCTTCGGAGTCTGCTGTTCCAATTCGGTGTAATAGATTACTTTCCATTCCCCATTTTCATCTTCAGTAAGTGCCGACATGGTTTCTACCCAGTCGCCTGAGTTCAGGTAGTGTATCTGGTCAATCATGCGGTTTTCCGGATGGTGGATATGGCCGCAGATAACCCCTTCACACTGACGGTTTTTCGCGAAGTCTACCAGTACGTTTTCAAAATCAGAAATATAGGATACGGCAGATTTTACTTTCTGCTTGATAGCCTGTGAAAGTGAATAATAAGGTTTTCCTTTTCTTACGCGATAGCGGTTGTACTGGCTGTTGAGCCACAGCAGGAGCGTATAGCCTATATCTCCCAGTTTGGCCAGCCATTTCATGCTGGTAGTTACCTTATCGAACACGTCGCCATGTGTTACGAAATAATGCTTTCCGTTGCTTTCTAGTATGTAATCTTTTGTAATGGTCAGGTTGGCGAATTGCAGGGGAGCAAGATTGTCAAGAAAATCGTCATGATTGCCACGTACATAAATGATTTCTGTACCGTGTTTTTCCATCATTTTCATGATGATTTTAAAAAAGTGCGTATGTTCCGCTTTCCATTTGCTGATGCCGGATTTCTGCAGATGCCATCCGTCTATGATGTCACCGTTCAGAATCAGTCGTCCGCAGTCTACTCTACTAAGAAAATCGCTGATTTGGTTTACTTTCGAATGGGTAGTTCCCAAATGAATGTCCGACACCACAATGGTCCGGTAATAAGGTCTTTCTTTCATGCTTCATGTTTTTCTTAACGCTGTACAAAAGAAGGGAATGTATATTACAAGGGTATGACTGTCAAATGAATAACTTGTTTCAACAGGCGAGGAGACGGAGCAAGAAGAAAGCCATTCCTGCGTCCCACAGAAATGGCTTTTGAGAAATGACTAAATATCGGCAATTTACTTACAATGTGCGTTTTTTCAATATAGTATCAGGCTATATCCTCCATGTAAAAAATAGAATTGAATTCATTGTAGAATTCTTCTGCCGCGGTTTCCAGGTTTTCCAGCGCTTCTTCTTCGGTTTCACCGTATGCAAAGCATTGTTCATGATTGCATAGGTAAGCGTAATATTCACCGTCGGGCGTACATTCTACTACATATTTGTCTGCAACTGTTTCCATAATAATCTCCTTTTTTAAAGTCTGCCCAAAGGTCCGTGTTTTTTATTACAGAAAAGTTGCTATGTAGTTACGTTTGCATGAAGTTACGTGTCTGTATTACAGGTTACAAAATAATGAAACGAAGAAAGGCACGCTGAGGTTAATCAGAATACCATGCAGGATGGCCAGCGGAATGGCATCTTTTCCGGAGTATTTGGTGATGGCGGCCAGCAGAATGTCGGAAGAGCCGATGCCTGCTGCTGAAATGGGAGCCAGACGTCCGAAATATTTCCGGATGAAAGGTGCACCGACCAGTGCGGTCATTTCACGGAAGATATTGGCCAGCAAGGCAATTGTTCCTAATTCCGTGGCTACTTGCAGTCCCATGCTCGGTGTCTTGAGCTGTGTGATGAGGACCGATGAAATGGAATAATACGCAAATCCGCTGCCTACAGCCATGCAGTCGAACACACTCCACTGGCTCAGAATAAAGCCGGCGATAGCAGAGAAAAGAAATGTGCCTGATACTGTGGCAATGGGGACGAGCAGCATCTTGAAATTAAATTGCGCGACAAATCCTTTTAAATCTTGATTACCTCCTAAGTTCATTCCTAACAGGAGCATCAATACATAAAGTACTTTTACTGACATTTCATGAATGTCAAATCCGATGGTATAAAAATAGCCGATGAGGCATCCCATCAGGAAAAATATCAGAATCAAAAGACTACCCTTCACGGTTTGCTCCTTTCTTAAAGAAAAAATGAGACACAAGGAGAGCGGCTACAGAGCTTCCCAACAGACTCAGCATGGAGATGATGGCTGCCTGCTGGCAGAAATAACTCAGGTTGCCAATGATAAGTTTGTTTGTTCCGATAGACAGTCCCAAAATAAAAAGTAACAGACAAACTACGATTTGTATCAGTACGGGTATCTTATGAATGCTTTGTTTACGGCGCAAAGGATAGCCTATAAGGATTCCTACAGCCATTATAGAAATAAAAGTGAACATGAAAATTATTAATTATAAAATGAAACATAGAAAGTTTTTCTCTCGCCAGGAACCCTTTCTATGGCACGTTTGTAAAGTTAAATGACCGGATAGACCAGATAATTTTCATACTATACTTTCAAATTATAAGTTTTTGTGTGGTTGAAATCGGGCGCGAAGTTACGACTTTTCTCTGAAAGTCAGAAATTTTATGCAATAAAAAACTTTATGTATGATAAACAGCTAATATTATACGTATTATTGTTTTAAATTATTGCTTTTTGTGCGGTTTTAAATTGGTAGAAATAAGAATAAAAGTATAATTATATATGCCTTATTCTGATTGAGAACCTAGAAAAATCTCTATTTTACTATTTAAGTCGTTTCTTCTTCTGTTAAATTGAAACCAAATTAAGGAAAGTAGGATATAAAGTGCTTTTGTGTGAAAATAGTTGGTCTGAAGTGTGAAATCTATGTTCCTGAGTTGAAAACATGAAGGTGATAGATATTATATGAAAATCACTTACATCTTTTATCTGCTGTATTATTTCAGATGTATGCGAAGATTTTGTTTGTATCAAATTATAATAAAATCAGGATATTAATATGGATTTTGTTTGTTTTTTTATATTAAATAGCTAAATTTGTTTTTAGTGATTTTCATTTTCTTATCTATTATTTTAAATCGTATTACAGATGGAAACAAAGCAGAAATTTTTGCAGTTACAATTTTGTATGCTGCTTGTAGTGTGTACGTTATTGCCCGATTTGGGGTCATTAGTGGGGTCATTAATTGGTATGCCAGACTTTGACATTCCGGTGTTCTGTTGCCAAATTATTGGAATTGTGGGAGGTGGATTAGCACTTTATTCGTTTTATAAGACATTGGGGAAAGAATTACCTGTACCTTTCCTGGGGGTTGCAGGTGGTGGACTTTTTATTGCTTTACTGACTTTGATTCCTAATACACCTATGTGGCTGGATTATGTGAGTCTGATAGCTTTATTGATAGCTGTATTTATGGCTAAAGGGAGTCTTGGTATTCAATGGAATAATCAGGGAAGTCAAGGGGCTTATTTTATCTTGTTAGCTATTTTGCTGCACGTGTATGACAGTATTGGGGATAATACATTGACAGCTATAGCTGCTTTGTTAGGATTGATTCTTTATCTGGTAGGACTGGGTAAGTTAAAAGCAAATCTTGATGCAGATGGAGCTAAGGGAGCTTCTCGTTTGAAAATTGCTGTAATCTTAGGAATTGTAGCTGTGGTATTGGGTTGGATTCCATTATTGGGAGGCATTATTGCCGGCATTTTGCTGATAATTGGTTTCATTTTCGAGTTCTTAGGATACGGCTCAATGAAACAGTCGGCTTCATTAGGAGCAGATGGTCAGAAAGGAGCTGGTTATTTGCGTAACAGTATGATTGTTTTATTGGTGGGAGCTTTTATTGACCTGTTTCCTTTAACAGGACTTATAGTGGGACTTATTTCATTGGTAGCACTTTGGCTTGTATTTAAAGGCTGGAATCTTATCCTTTTAGGAATGGAGGTTGAAAAGGAAGCTGAAATTGAAAATTGATAAATATTTAGATAGAAAAACATTAGTGTCCCGTTAAAATCGAGACAAATTAATATTAATCAAACAATCCCGGAAAAAGGGAAGAATTGAGTTCTTTGACATCGTTGAAATTAGTCTTCT